>JAEEGL015571426.1_pt1 | contig 38137 bp, 30 predicted proteins | sample 9134231 | NCBI WGS metagenome assembly JAEEGL01 (sample SAMN16246548, study PRJNA631951) | gut metagenome | biome: gut microbiome; feature: rumen; material: fiber-attached | host: Bos | place: Iran: Karaj | collected 2018-10
CGGAGAATTCGCTATGGAAGGATTCATTCCGATTCCGAAGGAGCCGGGAGATGCGGCCTGAGTCCCGTGGATCTTCAGGGTGACACTGCTCCCGTCGCAGGTGTTCTCTGGATCATATGGATAGACTCCCCAGAAGGTCGGGGCTACGAAATCATCATTTGCCGAACCGGTTGCTACGCCGATGTTGCCTGTGAAGCTGGCAGTGCTGGAGGGCTCTGTAATCAGTGTGGAGAACATGCCGGCACTGTTGGAGCCATAGAATATGTTGATGGCATCACCAGGGGTCCAGAAGATGGATTTTTGGTCAGACTGGAGGGCGGTCTTGGTCTCAGTAACATCAACTAAAGAGGCAATAAAAGATAGTTCATCACCTCCTATTGTTTTTTCTTCTAAGTCTTCTTCCAAATGTGCGCATGATACTGCGAACAAAACTAATAGGGCAGCCAAATTAATGAGAGCTCTTTTCATTGTAAGAATGAGATTATTTAAGTCTTCTTGCTATTGTACAAAAATATCTTCCTTTCTGCTTATATGCAAAAAAAACACACTAGTTTTCAACTTTAGAAAAAGAGAATAAAAACAAAGTAGTGTGCAAATCTGTGTGTAAAATTTATAACACATTGATTTGCACACCACTTTGCGGAGAAGGAGGGATCAAATATGCGGACAAATAGAGCTAATTATAAAGCAGATTATCCAACTAGGAATAATGCCACAAATGCATCCAACACACTAATTCTTAATAATCTCTCTCTCTTTCAACTCGAAGAAACACTTCAAGGTCGCTCTGATATCAGACAATGCATTATGGGCATCCTCGAATTCATAATTAAACAGCTTCTTGTGTAATTCCTGAAGACTTGGGTACTTATATCCATAGTATCCTGGAATTGCACAAAAATCAATCGAACTCTCCATTGTACAGATACTTGGTTTTAAGGCTATCGTGTCTCTTTTTCCCTGGCGAATCAATTCTGCTCCAACTACGTGAATATCAAAAGACACATTGTGACCAACAACATAATCAGCATTCTCGACATCAGCCAAAAATAATCCCAACACATCTTTTATTAGATCCCCTTTTGTCCTTGCCACATCCATTGTTATACCATTTACCGCACTTGCCGTCTGTGGAATAATAAAGCCATCAGGATATATGATATGATCGTTTTCTGAGATTATTGTACCATCTATATCAGTTGTAATCCAACTGAGCTGAATCATCCTAGGCCAGTTATTAATCGCAGAGCTCGGAGCCTTATAGTCTTTAGGAAGCCCCGTGGTTTCGGTATCAAAAAAAAGGTAGTACTCTTTCGAACTATTATTTGGTTGATTCACTGAACTCAACAATTTGGGTAGGGAATCTCGTGTGTATTTTAATGTTTTCCCATGTTTTGTGCACCAAACCGTATCAGCATGTAATTCTATCGCATCATATTAGATAGGAATTCTAATACCGAATCCTGTTTGGACAAGTCCATATTTTGCGCCCTTTGTGACTACAATATATTTTGGATATCTATTTTTATGCCTACGAAATTTTGGGGAAGAGCCGTCAAAATCATATCCTACCTCTTCAAACACTGAAACTTCTTGGCTCCAGTCCGGCCACAATGTTGCGTCAGAGATATCATCCAGTTCCACATCATAATACTCCCACTTTTTTCTCCGAAAATTAAATGAACGGAGTGTCCCATTTTTTATTTGAGCTATTGGAGACAACCAACAATCCCAGTATTGGCGGACAGGCTCTGGCTTTGAAAGAGAAATGCATCCCCATTTCTCCTTTATTTTTACAAGCAGCCTAGACTCTCCCCAAATGAGCATTTCATCAAACTCCTCATCAAAGAGCCTATTCCCATATTTGTCAAAGGCGATATAATAATGCTCCCCAAAATATTGCTCACAGTCATCATCATACACCTGAGAATCATACTCTCCAATAATAATCCCTGAGACCTCATCATATGAGAGGGAATCATATATAGGTTCAATCAATATTTCGCCATTAGAGATGTCCTTCAATCCCCAATTTGTATAGCGATCATCTCCAGGATGATAACGAGAACAAAAAATAACTAAATCGTCTGTTATTCTCCTTTCTAACCAAGATAGATCAGGGTTTGAATCAAAAGCCAAATCAAAATAAGACATATTGAAAATTAAATGAAATACACATCCGGAGCCAATAGGGTCTTCTCCCCTGCCTCATCAACAAACCAGCTAAATGTATTATGACTCCTTTTCCTGCGCTTTAAATAATTCAAAGATGCTGGGTTTCTTCCTATAAAAGCAAGTAAAACATATCTTGGAGAATTGATCTGCTCACGTATTCTTTCAACGTGATTCGGACATCATCCAGGATATCAGCGACATCTTCCCCTGTCATATACGCAAAGATAATTACTATTCTTGACTAGGACAAACCAAACGAAAAAGGGGCTGGCACTTTACAGCTGAATATCAATCTTCCTCTATTACTACATCATGTAGCGTGATAGCAAAGATATACTGCAATCCATTAAAAAGTTACTTGAAAGAGTAGAATCTATGAATAAATGATTTTTTTTGTCTTTGGCAGATAATGAACATTATAATACGCATGGTTCTATTTCGAAAGAAAAGCGCAAAGTTGTATTATAGTTGTACATTATTTTTTGAAATACTTGGTAACTCATTGATCCGTAGTTCATTATGGCGGTAGCCAAGCAAGACTTAGGATCTTGTGTCGTCAGACGTGTGGGTTCGAGTCCCACCGCCCGCACTAACATGGCCGAGAGGCCATTTTGTTTTTAGTCCATATCGTGCTGAAAAACCGCCAAACGCTTGCAGGAATGGCAATAAGGGCTTACCTTTGAAGTTATGACAATAAGACTTGAAAAGCCCGAGGATTACCGTGCGGTAGAGGATCTTACCCGTGAAGCGTTCTGGAATGTATATCGTCCCGGATGCACTGAGCACTACGTGCTTCATTGCTACAGGGACAATCCGGATTTCATTCCTGATCTGGATTTCGTAATGGAGGAAGATGGCCGCCTGATCGGTCATGTAATGTTCTCCAAGGCTGAATTGGTATTGAATGACGGCTCCAGGAAACCATCATGGACTTTCGGTCCCATCAGCATCCACCCTGACTACAAGCGTAAGGGATACGGGCTCAAGTTGCTGAGACATGCATTGGGAAAAGCCCGCGAGAACGGCGTCGGATTCCTGTGCATGGAGGGCAATATCGGGTTTTACAAGCATGCCGGCTTTGACCTGGCCAGCAAATTCGGCATCCATTACCATGATATGCCACAGGATGAGGAAGTCCCATTCTTCCTTGCGCAGGAACTCATCCCGGGCTGGCTTAAGTCGAACGGTATAGACGAAGCATACTACTGCCCTCCCAAAGGTTATTTTGTGGCTGATGAAAACCCGGAAGCATTCAACAATTACGAAGCGACCTTCCCTCATAAGGAAAAGCTGCGCCTCCCGGGACAACTGACATATGATAACGTTATGGAATCAGACCGGATCATCCTCCGCCCATGGCGGGACAGTGATGCTGAGACTTTGTTCAAATGGGCATCAGACCCTGATGTCGGACCTCGTGCCGGATGGGCTCCACATAAATCAGTCGAAGAGAGTCTTGGAATAATCAGGACGGTATTCTGTGACGCCACCAACACATGGGCTATAGAACTCAAGGAGACAGGAGAAGCCATTGGCGCAATGGGCTATGGCCCCTCCTGCGATTGCAAGCTTCCTGCACGCGAAGGTGAGCCCCTTGCCGGTTACTGGGTCGCAAAGCCATATTGGAACCAAGGCATATGCACGGAGGCTCTCAAGCTTATGATTGAGCATATCCGCAAAACCACGGACATCAGGTCCCTCATAAGCGGCCATTTCACGGACAACCCGGCCAGCGGCCGCGTAATGGAAAAATGCGGTTTCGTCCCCACCGGCGAAACCGTTATCGATGAGACTCAGTACCAGGGCAAGGACCGCCCCATCAGAGTGCTCCGCCTGGAATTGTAAATAACACATAGACTGATTCATATGGAACAGAAATTTTGCCAGAGCTGCGGCATGCCGCTCACAGAAGAACTCCTCGGCACGAATGCCGACGGAAGCAAGAACGAAGAATACTGCATATATTGTTACAAGGATGGGAAGTTCCTTCAGGATTGCACTATGGACGAAATGATCGAGCACTGCTCCCAGTTCGTGGATGAAGTCAACAAGAGCCTCCCCCAGCCGATTACGAAAGAGCAGTATAAAGAGCAGATGAGGAAGTATTTCCCTTATCTCAAACGATGGAGCGACAAAGGCAACATGTAATTTCCAAGCGGACTATCGTCCATTGTCCCTCCCGCCTGGAATGGAGGGAATGGCTTGCCGCGCATTTTGAATCGGATCAGGAGATATGGCTGGTGTCCCCTGTCAAGGTATCCGGAGAAGAGAGTGTCTCTTACAATGATGCGGTTGAGGAAGCCCTGTGCTTCGGCTGGATTGACAGCACAGCCGGAACCCTGGATGCTACGCACCAGCTCCGCCGGTTCACCCCACGGAGGAAAGGCAGCCCCTATTCCCGGCCGAATATCGAGCGGCTCATATGGCTCGACGCCCACGGGATGATACATCCGAAAATACGGGAATCGGTCAAAGACATCATCAACGAACCATATGTCTTCCCGGAAGACATAATCGATTCGCTCCAGCAGGATGAAACCGTATGGAAGAACTACAACTCCTTTTCGGATTCCTACAGAAGGATCCGCGTAGCATATATCGATGCCGCCAGAAAACGTCCCGAAGAGTTCAGGCGGAGACTGGCCAACTTCATCAAAAAGACAAAACAGAACAAACTCATAATAGGCTACGGAGGAATTGACAAGTATTATTCGATAAAACCCTGAAATCATCTATCATATGAAAAAAACTCTTATACTGCTGGCCCTGTTGATTCTCCCTCTCCACGAGCTCGTCGCGGATGAAGGGATGTGGCTTCCTTCCCTGATTTCGCAGCGCATCGAGGATATGCAGAAGAATGGCTTCAGGTTGACTGCAGAGGACGTTTACAGCATCAACCAGGCCTCCCTGAAGGATGCTGTGGTCCTGTTCGGAAGCGGATGCACCGGTGAGATAGTATCCGGTGAGGGACTGCTCCTGACGAACCACCACTGCGGCTATGGCTACATCCAGAAACACAGCAGCGTGGAACACGATTACCTGAAAGACGGTTTCTGGGCTATGTCCCGGAAGGAGGAGCTTTCCAATCCGGGCCTGACTGTAAGCATACTTCAGCGCATGGAAGATGTAACCGAGGCAGTCCTGAAGGGATACAAACCCGGAATGAGCGAAGAGAAACGGGAAGAGATCGTCAAGAAAAACTCCGAAGCCCTGATCGAAGAGGTCGGTAAAGAAGGGCAAAGCCTGAGGGTAAGGGTTGAACCCCTGTACTACGGGAACCAGTACTTTCTCTTCGTGTTCAAGGTCTACAGGGATGTCCGCCTTGTAGGTGCTCCTCCCTCGTCTATCGGCAAATTCGGCGGAGACACGGACAACTGGATGTGGCCCAGGCACACCGGGGATTTCTCCATCTTCAGGATCTATGCAGGGAAAGATAATGAACCAGCTGATTATTCCGAAGACAATGTGCCGTACCAGCCGAAAAGGTCATTCAGGATTTCACGCTCAGGAGTGAAACCGGGAGACTTCACTTTTGTCTATGGATGCCCGGGAAGTACCAAGGAATACGTCACTTCCGAAGATGTCAGCTATGTAGGCTATGTATCTGACCCGCAGAAGATAGCCCTGCGCACGAAACGGCTGGATATCCAGAAGAAATACATGTCGCAGAGCCAGGCCGTACGGATCCAGTATTCCTCCAAGTACGCTTCGGTTTCCAACGCGTGGAAAAAGTGGCAGGGGGAATCCAAAGGGATAATCCGGATGAATACTGTCGAATCCAAGAAAGCATATGAATCCCGTTTCCGGGAATGGGCGAAAGGGACGCGCTACGATGGCCTCGTGGACAGGCTGAACTCCTTATATGCAACCCGCAATCCATATTTCCTGGCAAACGAGTACTACACCGAAACTGTAAGGGCCATCGAAATCCTCCAGTTCGCAGCAGCGACGAAGGACCGCCTGACAAACGGAAAGCCGCTCACTGAAGCCACCGAGGCATTCTTCAAGGACTATTACCAGCCTATCGATGAAGAGACCTTTACCGCAATGCTCGGGGAATTCGACGAGAAGGTTCCGGAGGAATTCAAACCGGCATACTTCAAGGAACAGATCTCCGCATATGGCAGCATCGAAGCATGGAAGGATGACCTGTTCCGGAAATCTATCTTCACCGACAAGGCAAAAGTCCTGGGGCTTACGAGTGCAGACCTGGATGCAGTTTCCTCCGATCCCGCAATCAAGCTCAGTGAAGCTTTCGACAACCTATTCAGCAAGGATGTCCGCTCCAAACTTACGGACATAAACAGGCAGATCAACCTCGCCTACCGGGACTACATGAAGGGGCAGATGGAATTCGAACCGGAAAAGACTTTCTACCCCGATGCCAACCTGACCCTGAGGATCGCATATGGACACGTCCAGGGTTACAGCCCGGCGGACGGAGTCGAATACTTCCCCGTATCCACTCTCAAGGGCATCATTGAAAAGGATGATCCCGAAATCTTCGACTACAACATCCCGCAGGCCCTGCGCGACATATACGCAGAAGGAGGACATGAAGCCCAGCCGGTGTGCTTCCTGGCCACGAACCACACCTCCGGAGGCAACTCAGGAAGTCCGGTGATCAATGCCGACGGAGACCTCATAGGAATCAATTTCGACCGGGTGTGGGAAGGTACGATGAGTGACATAGTATTTGACCCTGCATTCTGCAGGAACATCTCACTGGACATACGCTACCTCCTGTTCATCATCGAACATATAGGACATGCCTCCTACCTGTTCGACGAGATGGACTTCAACTAGGAAGGATTACAGGCTCAGGTTGACCCTCAGTCCGGCAAGAAGCCATATGCCGGGCTGCCTGACCGCGCCGAAATCCAGATATTCGGCGTCAAGGAGGTTATTCGCTTTCAGGTAGAGGGAATACTTCCCGCGCTCCCATTCCACCCTGGCATCTACCAGGGAATAGGGCTTCAGGGATGAATCCGTGCTCGCACGGTCCTGGAAACGATAGGAAAGATTGAGTGCCAGGCTTTTCGCAAGCCGGAAATCAGCCTGCACAACCACCTTGTGCCTCAGATATTCCATGGCATACATGGAAAGCAGGTTCTCCTCCAGTTCCTTTGACTGGGAGATGTGGCTGTAGGCGGCATCCAACTTACTGATAAAGAAGTCTTTCCTACCAAGAAGACGCGGAAAGTCCCATCTCAGGGTGATTTCCTGGCCGAAAGTGGACAGGACAGTGTGGTTGACAGATGCCCAGGGGGCATCCTCCCCTGCCGACAGGTCCTTTATCCAGTCGATCATGTCGTGCCCGCGGTGATAATATGCGCTCAGCACCGCAGAAAAACCATTGGCAAGGTACTTGACCCCGGCCTCATATGAAATCATCTTCTCGGCCTTCAGGTTCTTGTCGGCCTTGTGCCCGCCTACGGAGTAGTAAAGGTCAGTAAAGGTAGGGGTACGGAACGAACTGTTTACTGAAGCATAGAGTTTCCAACTGCCGGCAAACCTCCAGCTGGCATCCACCCCGGGATACAGGCGCATGGGTTCATCCCCCAGGTTGCTCTGGAAAGCCAGCAGTCCCGCCGAAGCGGTGAAACGGCTGAGGATGACATTGTGCTCCAGGAACAGACTGTAGTTGTACCTGTCAAGTCCGACAACATATTTCCCGTGAGGCGTCTCGAGGGGCTCGCCGAGATTCGTGCTCCGGATTCCCTCACGGCGGATCTCACCGCCGAAAACAGTCCGTCCGAGAGATGTTTCTATATTACCCGAGAGCCCGAACCCCAGGACATTCGTCCTGTGATAGTTGAAAGGATACTTGTCCGGTGCATTCCGGATCAGTTCAAAACGGTCTGCCCCGTAATTCCAGTAAAAAGACGGCTTAAGGTGCCAGAAGCCCTTACCTGTGCTGCTTAAAGACAGGAATGTTTTGGCAGTGTGTTCGAACTGGTCATCAAACTTAGCGGAATAGAATGTACTGGATCCGAAGTCCCTGAGACTCATTCCGGCCTGCAGTTCGAGATCCCTGCTGCTGAAATCACCCTTAAGACGATAATATGCCTTCCCGCTCCGGAAGTCGTTGTTGAGAGTCCCGCCGGACGAGCGGCTGAAGCCGTCGGAACGCTGTCCCCCGGCCGAGACATGATGGCTGAACGGGCCGGTCCCGAAAATTGCCGATGCATTTGCGGAGACAGTCCCCATTCCACCGGCCTCCAGCTGCACCAGAGCCTCATTGGATGCGGATGAACGGGTGACTATATTGATGGCTCCTACGAGGGAAGAAGTCCCGTAAACGCGGGAGGAAGGCCCCTCCAGGACTTCTATATGGTCTATATCCGAAAGGCTGACCGGAAAGTCCACCGCATTGTGTCCAGTCTGCGGATCACTTATGTTAATCCCGTTCAGCAGGATAGCTATCTGGTCAAAGGTACCGCCGCGGACACTTATGTCCGTCTGCATTCCCATCGCTCCCCTCTGTCTCACATCCACTCCGACGGCATATTTCAACAGATCATTGACGTTGTCCGACGGAGAATTGGAGATGTAAAGGCTGTCCAGTACAGTCACTATCCTGGCGCTCCGGTTAAGGGACATCGCCAGCCTGGTGCCCATAACGGTCGTTGTCTCAACGGAATCCCTGAGTTCCTGCCCCCACGCCATGCCACAGGGCATGGACACACATAAAAACACCGCCACAATGGCGCACAATGCATCTTTCCGTCTCATAGGACGGCAAAGGTACAAATAAAAACCGAGAAAAGCAGAGGCCTTTCCAGGACCTACAGTGCGATCGGAGTCACACGGATCGAGGACACCTTAGCATTCGCCATATCCCCGCTTGACGGGAGCAGAGTCAATGTGTGGGTACCGGGAGTTTCGATCCTGATCCAACCCAATGGCTGCCAGGCATATGCTCCGGTTACCTTGTGCCAGTCAATCAGCGCCTCCTTTCCGTCAAGAAGTACTTTCCACTCCACAGGATCGGCCCCGGCATAATCGAGTTCGACATTATATATGCCCGGCGCCTGGAATCCGACGGTCCATGTTACAGTCGAACTTCCGGTAAATCCCTGGGCGACGTTGCGGAACTTCCATTCCCCGAACTTCTCCGTCCAGCTGGACTTCCTTATCCTGCAGTCCTTTACTGATGCGAATTCAGCAGGAAATGCACTTGTACGGTCCGGATCGGCGCAGATAGCCCCGTCAACATCTATATCCCCCTTTAATGTCAGTTCAATCACCGATGCATATTCTCCGGGCACCTCTTTGGGCACGTTAATGCAAAGCCAGCCGTCCTTAGCAGAGAAAGAGAGTTTTTTCTTCCCTTCGAGCCTGGCAGATTTCACCGGTGTCTTCAGCCCGGGAACCCACAGTTTCCCGTTCACCGGCCAGTCGAATACTATAAGCTCTATCTTGTCCCCCTGGATAACAGCATCACCCCACGGGAGGGCATGTCCCCAAGGAGACGGCCCGGCGGAATAAACAACCTGAGGATGGGCATGCACCCATTTCCCGGACTTCCTGAGAGCTGCCGCCGCCATCTCTGACACCCTGCCCTTCGAATCCGGTCCTACATTGAGCATCCAGGTACCACCGCGCGCAATAGTAGAGACAAGGGTGTGGACGATGAATTCAGGAGACTTCCATTCGTTGTCATATTTGGAAAATCCCCATCCGACCTGGGTTACATCGATCCCTTCCCAGCGTCCTCCCTGGTTGGACACAGGCACCTCCATGTCCCCGAGAGTCTTGTAATCCCCGAGGCCGTTGCCTACACGGCTGGACACCAGGGCATGAGGCTGGTTCTTCCTGACCAGTTCAACAAGTTCCTGGGAATACTGGCGCTGCATCTCTCCGGGAGTATCGAACCAGATCAGCTGGATATCCCCGTATTTCGTGGTAAGTTCCTCAACCTGAGGGACACATTTGGTCCTGAAATATTCGTCAAATGAGACAGGACGGCCCGACGCATCTGTCTGGGGTCCCCTGCCCCCTCCGGGAGCTGTCCAGTCCTGGAACTGCGAATAATAGAATCCAATTCCGAGGCCTTCCCTGTGGCAGGCTTCGGCCAACTCCGCCATCAGGTCGCGCTTAAGCGGAGTCGCATCCACTATGTCGAAATCGCTCACCTTCGTATCGAACATCGCAAAGCCTTCATGATGCTTGGAAGTAATTATGATATACTTCATTCCGGCATCCTTGGCCAGCTGTACGATGGCGTCCGCATCGAATTCGGAAGGATTGAATGTGGCGGCCTCAGCCATATATTCTTCGATCGGAATACCAGCCTGGCCGGAATTCATTATCCATTCGGCGTTGCCATAATAGACCTTGTCCTTCCAGACACCTTCCAGCTTGGAATAGAGTCCGAAATGGATGAACATGGCGTAATTGCCGTCCTCGAAGAGGATTTCCTGGGGCGAACGGGCATCCTCTGCCACAGTACCGGACGGCTGAGAGCAGGACGCGGTCAGAAGTACAACCGCCGACAATAACAGAACATTGAATTTCATATAATGTAATTTACTTGTATAATCCTTCGCGTGACAGGAGATGGTCCAGGTTGGAAAGGCCATAAAGGACAACGGCGGTAACTATGGCCGAATGCTCCATATACTCCGGTATAAGCTTGTTGTAGAAATCCCTCTCAGTGTGCCATATCTCACCGTAATCGAAGTTGTAGCCCTTCGGATCCTTCTCCTGGAAACCGATAGTCGGAACTCCGTTCATGGCGAAATAGGCGTGGTCGCTGCCCCCGGCCTTGGTCGGACGTTCCTGCGGCTCTCCCTCCCGCTTGATCACGGTGAACGGGAACTCCGGATCCAGGTTCACCAAAGGCTCGCATATCTTGACGTAATCATCGTACATCGCAGGTGGAACCGTAGAGCTCATCGCCACAAGAGGCCCGCCGTCACGATTGATGTAATTGGAGATTTTCTCCAGCGGAACCGTCTTGTTCTCAACAAAATACTTGGATCCGTACAGTCCGAACTCCTCGGCAGTCCATATGCAGAAGACCACCGTACGTTTCGGCTTCACTCCACAAGTCGCCATTATCCTGGCGGCCTCCATAGTAACCGATGCCCCATTGCCGTCATCCACCGCACCCGTTGCACTGTCATATGAATCCAGATGCCCTCCTGCCAGCACATATTCATCCGGATATTTGCTCCCGCGGAGGATTCCGAAGACGTTGTGATACTTCACCGGACCACGGTAGAAATGATTCCGGATATCGAATTCCAGCTGGAAGATATCCTTGCGGAGGACCTTCTCCCTTATAACCTTGAACTGGGCCTCATCCAGGCATATGTCACACACCCTCGGAATGGTCTCCATGGTGATGTTGTAACAGTTCGCACGGTCATACATGAGCTTCAGCGGGACGGAAGCGGAACGGATAAAGCCGAGCACCCCCGCTTCTTTCATTTCCTTATAGAACGGAGCCACGACGCTGGTCTGGTATTTCAGCATCTCCTTCGGAGTCTCATCACTGTGAGCCCTGTTGTAACGCATTATCTCCGCATTCTGCTCGTCTATCTCCTCGTTCTTGGCGATAGCTTCCTGTCGTTTCCCGTTGGCTTCATCGGTACCGTCGATCGCCATTCCGGTAGAAGGAGCATCCAGAAGCACCCACGCCCCTTTAAGCTGCCCTTTCATACGTTCGAACTCCCTGCGGGTGTGCGGCTCGAGGACCACATGGCCGACCTGCTTTCCCTTGGTGGGAGCAGTGTAGGAAGGAGTCCCGAAATGAAGGGTCATCCCGTCCTCGCTCAGCATACGGCCGTACCAGGGACCGCGGTTGAAACCGACATTGATCTCTCCGACTTCCTGGACCTTGACCTCAAGTCCCCAAGACTCAAATTGTTCCGCGACCCAGGCCTCAGCCTGTGTGAGGGCCGGGGAGCCTACGATACGGCCTCCGATAACATTTGTAAGGAAATCAGCATGTTCCATCACCCGGTTGTCGGTCTGGCCGATTTCGATCATTTTCCTGACCGTTTTGTCCTGTGCCAGGACAGGGAAGCACATTGCCACGGCCAGCAGGGCCGCCACAAAGAAATGACGATAATTTTTCATATAGGTTACGTTTATCGTGAATAAACTCAATAGACCATTGTAACTCCGTCAACCCACATGCGGCTCTTGGAAGAACCGGTGAAATAGTCCCCAAGCTTGCTCGACGCGAAGGATATGATCATATGCGTGGGCCGCCTCGTGGGGTCCCTGTACACGAACGGGACTTCCACAAGCGCCCATCCGCCGTCCGCCACCTGAACTACCTCCGGCTTCCCGGCCCATGACTCCGAGGACGAGTCGGCAAAGAAGTCTCCATATGCTATCACGCTTTCTCCGTTCTTGTCGAAGAATATACTCTTGTCCATCGTATTGATCTGTACAGGGCACTGAGACGTCCCTCCGTATTTGCGGTAATCCCAGTCCCCGAGAGCTATCCAGACCGAACTGCGGTCGGGATCCCCCTTTGCTACAGGGTCATCTGAAGGATATGTGTCAACCACATCCACTTCCCCGCATTCGTATTTCATCCAGAAACGCATCGCCCTGGGACGCAGAGTCCATGGACGGCCGAAATTGAGGACTCCTCCCTGCGTTCCGACTATCCTCACGAACTCCCCGGAGAATGTGTTTCCGGCAGCGAACTTGATGATGACATTGCGCGAAACCAGGCATGCACTGGCCCTTCCCTCCATGTAATTGTCAGTATCCGGCATAGCGATCCTGAAAGAGGATCCCACCGTAGTGGAACCGACATTTCCGCTGTCCCACCACTTCCTGTTCAAAGAGGGATCCGAAGATGCAGGGTCATACCACGACTGGAACATCTTGGATTCATCGTTGCTGTACGCCTCGAAACCGCCATTCGGCACCTGCGCCTCCATCTGGGTCTCGAAAGTGTAAACACCGGATTCCTCAGACCGGCTGAAGGCCTTGCACTCATATGAAGTCTCAGGCTCGAGTCCTTCAATGAAAGCCGAGAAAGAGCCTCCTTCCCTGGTCACGTCTGGGACATCGGTCCACGAAGACTCGCCGGCCTTCCTGAAACGGAAGCCGCATTCTCCGTCAGAATAGCCGCTTCCGACTACCCTGGCCCGGCGGGTCCACGGATCCACCATGTTGATTTCCACGGACTGCTCTTTCTGCTCTACATACAGGGCCCAGACCTCACTGCGGCCCATGAAGGAGACATTGACTTCTATACCCTCGGAGAAATCATGCATCGATTCCGCCGTTGGAGAATAAGTTGTAATGCCCTCCGGCCCGAGCTTCATGGAAACGACGTCAATGTGCCTGACGTCCACACCGGACGGGACATATGCTATCACCCTCCGGTTCGGGACATCTATTACAGTCGCCCCTATCTGTCCATTCACGGTAAAATACCTCTGGATCTCCTGGACGGCGGAAATGGTCCAGGGATAGTCCTGGTATGTCCTGAGATTTACCTCCATGGGAGAAGTGAAATCATGGACGCCCATTATGTCAGGCACACAGACCGTTTCCTTGTTGACGAATGTCACCTTCCTCACAGTCACTTTGGCAGGATCCCGGTTCTCAGGCAGGCTTATGACCACAGTCTTTGAGGAGGCGTCTATGTCCACTCCGGTGGCCCCATCGACTACGATAGAGGAAAAGGCCCCGTTCACTATGGGATAAGGCAGGTCATTCTTGATGCAGGAGGTTAAAACGGCTCCCGCAGCAAGAAGGGAAACGATATGTTTCATGAAACCAGCCATATGAAACATCTAGAAATGGATTGAGGCCCCGAACCAGATTCCCAGGAGATCTATTCCCGCCTTGGCTCCGAACTTTTCACGCCCGCCGATCCTGACTCCGTCCTCGTAGCTGTCTCCCTTGGTGTAGGAAACATTCGCCAGGCTTATGGAGCCCAAAATCGAGACGTTGTCCATCAGGTAGAAGACCAGGCCGGGGCTGAAATATGCCTTGACCCTGAAATAGCTGCTCTTGGTCGGCCCTGAATCACGTGGCTTGAACTCAGTGTTCCCCCTTCCCATGGAGAGTCCGCCTTCCACCACGAAGCCCAGACGCCTCAGCCTGTCGATGCCGAAATAATTCCGGTGGAAAACAGTGGCATTGAGAGCCGTTATCTCCCCGTCAACATCGGAAAGCTCAAGGGACATCCCCTCGTTGAGAAGGTCAAGGGTTATATTGTCTACGGAAGCCGTACCGGAAGTGTAACTGATCCTGACTCCGGCAGTACGGTTGTTCCTGTAGGCATATTCTATGAACGGACCTATGGATGAAATCCTTCCCTTCGCTGAGATTGGGTTGAAGAACAACATCCACTCAGTGTTGTCGCTGTCAAGGCTCATGGAAGCGAACTGGGCACCCACGCCCAGGTCCCCCTTGGGGATGAATACCTGTCTTTCCTCCTTCTGGTCCTGGGCATATGCCAGCGAAGAGAAGAAAAGGACGCATATGGAAGCGAAAAATATCCTGAGTCTCATCGTTTCCCGAGTATTATGTCCACACCTATGCTCAACGAAGTCAGATCAAGCATATAGCTGATCGCGAAAGAGTTGGAAGAACCGTTGGTGACCTGATTGTGGGTCTGGTTCTTTCTTCCGTACTTAAGGCCGGCCATTCCTACGCTTGCGAACAGGACTGAACGGGGCGACATCTTCACAGTGAGGCCGGGAGTAAGGGCAAGTCCGAGAGAACGGTTCTTCTCCCAGCTCCCAACTTCCGCCCCGGTGTGCCCGTCGGAATTGCGCGCCTCCCCTACAGTGCCCAGCACTCCCCCGTCAACATGGAAAGCGACCCGCCTGGAATCCCCCACGGGGGTATAATAGCGCATGAAAGCAGCCATAGTAAAATCCTGGCTGACAGAATAATAGTCTTTAATGGACAATGACAGGCTCCCTATTTCCGCATTCGCGCTTCTGGCATCCAGCATCATCCTGCCGTATCCTAACTTCACCCCTACGCCCAGATTGTTCGAAATGAAATAGCAGGCCTCGGGGAAGACCGAGACATGGAAGCCCCTGGAATTGATGTTCTTGACTATTGCGAAAGTGTAGTTGTCGTTGTCATGTCCCGAGAAAGAAGCATGGCCGCCGGCCATCCACTGTCCCTTTGCCACGAAGACCGGCCTCGCGGCATTGTCATAACGGCTGATCTTCTCCCTGTCCCTGGCCTCGGAGAAGGTACACAGGAAAAGGAGGATCAAAGGAATCAGGTGATGAAGTCTTCTGGTCATTGCCTATTCGTAAAGCAGTTCCATCCCGTCAATCCAGAGTTTGCTGGAGTCACAGCCCGTAAAATAGTCCCCATATTTGCTGGAAGCACAGGAAATAACTATATATGAAGGCATAACGGTCTCATCTCTGTAATCGATCGGGATGATGTATTCTTTCCATGTATTGTGAGAATTGGAGGCATTTCCCTGAAGCTGGAGGTCTCCATATGCAATGGTGGAAGCATCCGTAGAGTAATCCACGAAGGTCTTGGTGTCTGTGGTATTCACCAGGATCGGGCACTCATCGTTTCCGCCATATCTCCTGGGATCCCAGTTTCCGAGGGCTATCTGGACCCTGCCGATATCATAATTGTCAGTGGTGATGGTTTCACCCGCAGGACTCGAATCGATGCGGTTTATCTTGCCGGTAGAATATTTCAGCCACACTCGCAATGCAGTAGGACGCCCGGTGAACTTGCGGCCGAATGCGACCTTACCTCCCTTAGTACCCTCCAGGCCGGCGAAATAGCCCGAGAACAGGTTCCCGGCAGCGAATTTCACCAGGGCCCAGGTCGAAGTCAGGCACGCCGACTGGTTCCCGTCAATTTTCTCGGATGTGTCCGGCTTGCATATGATGAAGCCGCCGAAATCAGCCGATCCGTTGATACCCTTGCTGCCGTTTCCGGATCCCCACCACGGACTTCCGCCCTCGGCGTAGAACTCCACATATTTTCCTGAGGCTGAAGTTGATGTCTCTTCAAAGCTGCCGTTCGGCACGGCCGGAGCCGCCTCGGTGGTGAATTCCATCGGTTCTCCGGTGTCCTCGCCGTCGATGACCAGCTTGTAAGTGTACCTGGTCTGCGGGACGAGTCCGGTCAATACAGCATCATATGTCCCAGCTCCGGTGCGTACGGAACTTACCGAGGTCCAGTTCACTCCATCTGTACTGTAGGCGAATCCTATCTTGGACGGATCGCTGTATTCCCCTTCGTCAACATCGGCGTGGACAGTAGCATGGCCGGCCCAGATCTCGTATGGAGCTGAAGCGGAAAGTCCTGTCGAAACCGGTTCGAAGACTATGGTGTCATCTATTTCGTCGGTATCATAATCTACCAGGAGCTCAAGCTCGGCGAGCCCGTCCTTGATTGTGTATTTCAGGGTCAGGACATAGACTTTCCCCTTCTCCAGCCCTGGGATTGTTCCCGTCTTGGTGAACTCTTTGCCGCCAACAGTACCGGTGAAAGTCCAGGAAAAGGCAGGGTCTTCTACTCCGTCAATGATGAAATACCCGTCCGAGCCGCTCTTGGAAGCGTCGTAAACCAGGACGTTGCCATCCACTCCGATCGAAAGGGTGTAACCGGATGCGAAATTCTCCGCCACACTTCCGTCGAACGAGACTCTGGAGACAGCATTGCTGACAGCTGCGACTACCTGTACGGATGTATTCTGGGAAGGGACTATGTCGAAATGCTCCGACCCCTTATAGCTCTTCTGCTCCCAGGAAGCCGCAGAGGGGGAAGCCTTCGCGGCCTCGCCGGCTATGACATCGACCCTGTAACTGCCACCGGGAAGATAGACTGTCTGGGGCTTATCCGCATATGCATATGATCTCACGAGGCCGGAAAAGTCTGCGTAGTAGATGTTTACCTTTGCTGAAGAAAGCAGCTCGTCCTGTCCCATGGCCGCCTTGGTAGGAGCGGAGTCTATGCCGACTCCGAGCGACAGGGTGCCATATCCTTCCACCTCCAGCCCCTTCTGGGTGCAGGATGCGATGAGGGACAGAGCCAGCGCAGGAAGAATCAATTTGAAAAACCTATTCATATGCATTCCTCCTAATGTGATTCAACTACCAGGGTTACAGGAATGCTGGCACGGCATCCCTTCATGTCCGTCATCTCCATGGTAAACGTGTGCTTGCCAGGGAAGGCGTTGATCGGTCCCTGGGCGGAACTCAGGTCGAACAGGAGATTGGTCTGTCCAGCGAGAGAACTTCCATGCGGGAACGGAACTATCTGGAAGACAATATCCTGCTCCTCCTTGGGATTGATCAGGTCAAGTGTGGTTCCTCCTGCGAGAGCGACGGCGGAAATGAAGGATTCACTGGTGGAAGCCATCTGGACGACGAACTTCTTGACTCCGTTCGGAACTGAGATCAGGACCCTGAGATCCATTCCGGTCTCCCCAGCGGGAACAACTATGTTGCCCAGGTCGGTGTAAGGACAGCCCTCTGCGAATGTCATGGTGATTCCGCCGTCTCCTACCGGAGCGTCCGGATCGGTTCCTATGGGAGCCTCCTGTTCTACCGTAAGGGGAACGGAGATCTCCTCATCATCAATGAAGGAATTGATTTCCACTGCGAAAGTGGCATTCCCTTCCTCATCAGTCTTCTTTACAAACCGGATCTGCCTCCACTGGCGGGCTTCGACGTTGGTAAGGTTGGCTACCATCTTCTGGCTCTTACCCGAAATGCTTCCGGAGAAAACGATGTTCATCGTAGCATTGCCGCCTTTGGCGACGGCGAAATATCCGGCCTGCTTAGTATATGAGGGAGTGCCTCCGGAATACTCCAGAGGGAAGTCCAGAGGCGCAGACGGGTCTACCTTTACAGTGGCTTTACCCGGCCCGGTCACAGTCTCCAGGAAAGCGTCGTCATATGAGACAGTGGCCTTTACCTGAAGGAGGGTGCACACCAGGCTGCCTAAGGTTGTCGTCTCTCCGGCAGTTATGGAAAAATCTTTCTGAGTGCCGTAGATGGGCTGCTCGAAGATTGCTGCAGGAACTTCCATGTCCGAAGAACGGGCCTCGAGCACATAGTTTCCTGCGGGCAGGGAAATCTTCCCGCCGTTGTCCTTTACTCCTGCATATGTCGATTCAAAAACCGTGGTTCCGGAAGTGTTCTTGACATAAATCATTGAATTGCCGGACGCCGCCGAGGCCTTTGTCACAAGAGTCTCATCTACTTTCACATCGAGCCCCGCGAAGGACAGGATGCCGTTCCCTGAAACAGGCTTGTCTTCGATTTTCCCGCAGGAAGACAGAGACAGTGCCACTGCGGCTGCGATCAGTATGGTAATCGTCTTTTTCATGGACTGGGTAGTTTTTACTGATTAAGTTCGATTTCTTCGAGAGTCACCGTCTCTACAGAATCGCTGAAACTGATGGATATGCTCACTCCGCCGATGTTCGAGACATCGTATTTTACGGTGTAGCATGTTGCAGGCGTACCTCTCCAGCTGCGTTCGGGAAGGGTATATTCAATCCCGGCCTGGCTTTTCAGGGTACCGGATATGCTCCACTGGTAAGCTACGAAGACAGCCTGCCCGTCGTAAACGAATCCTGAGGGAGACTCAGGAGTGGTGATGCGCATGGTGCGCTCGGGGTAATAATTCCGGAACTGGTCGGTGCAGACTATCCTGACGACACAGTTCCCCAGGGTAACAGGTATTGTCACGGACGATGTCTCACCGGAACGGACAGCGAAATCCTTGCTTCCCTCGAAGCAGGGCTTGGACGGGCCTTCCTCGGAAGCGTCGCCGTAAGATACAGATGCTGAATAGTTTCCCGGAGCCAATGCGGTGGAAGGATCCCATCCGGACAGCTTACCGGAGTAAACTTGTGTCCCGAAACTGTTCTTCACCAGGAGGTTGAAATCTCCGGAAGAAGGCAATGAAGCGTAATCGGTCACGCTGCCTTTGGTCTCCACCTCGAGGACATCGCCGCCCTCAAGACGGAAGGCTATTTTCCCGTCCTGCCCGTTTTTGGTACATGCGGACAGGCACAGGACGATAGAAGCCAGGAAGATCAAAGATTTTCTTTTCATCCCTTTATCTTTATTTTGACGTTATCAATGTAGAGCCAGTCGGTAGTGTTGGTCGTTCCGGCCTGGCTTTCGATTTCAGTACGCAGCGTCAGACGGAAGATTCCGCCGGCAGGAGCGTTATGTATAGTGTAGGAAGCCTTGTTGGGGGTACTGGTATAGCTTCCTGTGTACTCTTTGAGATAGAACGAGTTCCCGGATTCGAAGGTGCCGGCAGTGTCTCCGCTCTTGTACCCTCCGGAAGAAGTGACATAGCCTATGAAACAGGTCTGCCCCACATTCGGATCCGTGATGATTACAAGTCCTCCATACTTGTTGTCGGCCCCATAATCGAACTCTATACTCAGATCCACCGGTGACTTGAGAGTTCCCTTCAGCGGGGCGGAATCGACTCTGGCTGAATAATTCGCGGATGTCTCACGACGGCAGGCGATACGGATGCACTGCCCTGCCTGGGCTCCGATCCTGGCTCCTGTCCAGCCGTCAAGGAAAGAATGGGCGTTCTTGGATCCGGTATTGAAACCGCTGGTGTATTCGTCGTCATATGAGAATGTGCCCACCGACGAGAAATCTTCGAACAGCAGGTACGGGACATTGAGAGACAAGTCCGCAGAATATTTCCCGGACAGGGAGCCGATGCTGATTTCTTCGCTTATGCGCGCGTGCTCGGAGTCATATGTCACCGTAACGGACTTGCCCGAAAGTGACATGAACGCCGTCTCATCCTCGAATTCCAATATGAAGCTTTCTCCCTGGGTGAAAGTCTTTCCCGGAGAGTAGACGAATACGTTGGATAGGCTGTCTCCCCAGCGGCAACCTTCAGGAGCAGTGAGGGTTACGCTCTGGATGTCTTCTCCGAGATTGTTGCTGTCGACACTCACGTTGAGCCTGTAGAAGTTGCCAAGCGATTCAGGGACCAGCCTTACGGCGGTAGAATGCCCAGAAGCGAAAGTACGTCCTCCCAGCGGGACCCTCATCCTTGCGACCTTCGTGTCGGTGTACATTGTAACCTGGATGCTCTCACCGGCAGAGAAAGTGGTTGGGATAATAGAGGCCGTGACATAATTCCTGACATCCCCGGACACAGGAACGGGCTGGGCTGGTTCCAGAATAATGACGGAAGAACCGGATCCACGGGATGAAAGATCCCCTGAAACGACATCCAGGGAGATGTCTCCAACCACCGGTTTAGGGAAGGAGGCTACTATCCTGCCTATCTTTTCACCGCCTGGAAGATCCGAAGCCGCACAGTAGAAACGAAGGCGGTGGAGCATATGGTCCATCGACAATGAGACCTCGTCCCCGTCATAACTTTCCCATTCAACGGGCTTGAGGGCACCTCCGACCTGGGGGGCGGACAACATTATATCCTCTCCGCCGCCGGAGACCCCGTCCTGGAGGGAAGGAACCGAAAAAACGGCAGAAGTACCTGAAACAGAAGAAGGTTCAGGATAGGTTGCGTAGTAGGTATACTCCCCTTCCGGCATCGCGGAATCCAGGGTAGCAGAGAAAAACGCCTTGGAAGAAGAGGCCCCGTAAAGAGAGAATCCCTGGGAGGAGAGGACCATCTGCCCTGCCGCGTCCGCGGCCCAGACTGCGATCCTGTCGCCCGCGACCCAGGATGTCCCCAACCCGTCTTCGTCCGCGACAGTCTTCAACTGAGGGGAAAAGCTTCCCCCGGCAGAAAGACGGACCTCTACCGGACCTGGCTTGGAGTCACCGGACGATGGTTCCTGCACGGTTAAAGAAGCCTCGCAGGAAGTAAGACATATGATGACTGAGAGTATGTAACTAAACCAGTTTCTCAATTCCACTCACTACAAAACTTTGCAAGTTACAAAAAACTGACAAATTCCGCAATGAGCGAGGACCGGCCTTCTATTTGGGATTGACTTTGATCCCGCTCATCTGATAGAGATTCACTATCTGAGACATCTCGGTGGTCTCCATCTCAGACAGTATCCCGGTGGTCTTGGAATACTTGAGGACTACCTTGGAATATCCCCTGGCAGACTTCGTCCGGGATGTAAGGGTGATGACATAAAACCCTGATGCAGACTCCACTGAGATTTCAGCATCATTGCTGTCAGCAGCCTCTTTGACCTTCCCCGAGACACAGAGGAGGAGGACATTCCGCAGCTGGGCCATAAGCGGATTCTTCGCAGTGTTGAATGAAGAAGCCTTGTCTCCCCTGCTGATGTCCATCGTGTCCCCGTTGATTACCAGGTAATCAGTAGAAGGCGCCTCGTAAAGCATTGAAAGCTTGTCAGGAGCGACGTAATACAAGGTCCCGGAAGAAACGGTGACTTTCCCGCTCGTCTTCATCGTCTTGGTGTGCTTGAAAGAAGACTCGAGGGAACTGACCCCTGCATTTTTCTTAGCGATGAACGACAGCGCGTCATTCTGCGCATTGCATATGACCATGCCGGCAAAGAGAGCCGCGAAGGTCAGGAAGAAGGATTTTATATTCATATGACGTATTATCAATATAGACCTCCGTTGATGGAAATGACCTGTCCGGTGATGTACGAAGCCTCATCCCCTACAAGGAATGCGACCAGTGCGGCCACTTCCTCCGGTTTCCCGAACCTCTTGGCGGGGATCTCTTTCTTGAGCGCCTCTTCGTCCAGGCCGGTAGTCATGTCGGTAGAGATGAATCCCGGTGCGATGGCGTTGACAGTCACCTTCCTGGCAGCGACTTCCTGGGCCAGGGCCTTGGTGGCCGAAATAAGGCCTCCCTTGGCAGCAGAATAATTGGTCTGTCCTGGGAGCCCTTTCAGTCCTGAGAGAGAGGCCATGTTGATTATCCTGCCTTTCTTTTTGAGCACCATGGGCTGGAGCAGCGGGCGGGTGACATTGTAGAACGCATTGAGGCTGGCGCCTATGACATTGTACCATTCATCGCCTTCCAGCCAGAGCAGGAGGTTGTCCTTGCGGATCCCGGCATTGTTTACAAGGACCTCCACATATTCCCCGGGATGCGCTTCCTGCCATCCGGTAAGGCATTTGAGGGCCTCTTCCCTGTCCGCTACATTGAACTTAAGGAGCTCGCCGCTTCCTCCGGCAGAGCATATCTCTGCGAGGGTTGCCTCTGCAGACGCATCGTTTGAAACGTAGTTCACTATGACATGATAGCCCATCGAAGCCAGACGAAGGCATATGGCCTTTCCGATTCCCCTGCTCCCACCTGTAACAAGCGCTGTTTTCATATATTCAAAATTTTGACGCGGCTTTTTACCGCAATTATCGTGCAATTCGGACAGCATCCCCGCCGAGGATCTCCCTGCAAGTCAGCAAGGCTGTCATTCCAACTCCCAGGATTCCGTGGAGGTTAAGGCTCTGCCCTGTCAGGAAAAAGCCCGGCAAAGGAGTCCGGGACGGGATAAGAGTCTGCTCCGGAGCAGTGAAATCCTTCCTTACCCCATATGCCGACCCGTCCGCCGAGCCCGTGTAGTCCCTCCAGGTCAGAGGAGTGCTGGTATAAATCCTGTCTATGGCCTCCCTGAGCCCCGGAATCCTCTTCTGCGCCAGGCATATGCATTCCTCTGCCTTGCTTCTCTTGAACTCTTCGTACCCTTCTCCACGACGCCCGAGGGGCTGGTCTGCCCAACGGCTTACTTCCGGGAAATCCATCGGAGTCATTATGTCCAGATGGTCCCCTTCCGGATAGAAGTGGACCATGACGCTTTCCACTTTCCCGCGGGCTGGATTCCACATGTCCGCATCCCCGCTGTGAACGAAAAGGTTGTGGTTCACATATGGAATGGATCCCCTCTTGAGGACCACGTTGACAGTAAACATTCCGCAGGTGGATTCCAAAGAGGAAATCCTCCTGCGATAGATCTTCCTGACACCCTCGGTATTTTCGGCCAGGGCCATGGCCACCGCCGGGTGTGTGTCAGCCACTGCTACGTCGCAGGGAATGGTCTCTCCTGAAGACAATTCCACTGATGTGACCCGCTGGCCGTCTGAAATGATCCGGGTGGCTCCGTTCCCGAGGATGATCTCTCCTCCTGCGTCCCTTACGGCATCGCACAAGGCAGTGACTATGCTGTCTCCACCGCCCATGAGCCTCCAGGAAGACATCATGAATGATGAATTGATCTGGGCGAAAGTGTATAACGGGAGAGACGGAGACAACTCCATCTTCATAGCATTGGCTGTCAGCACTTTACGAAGGACGGGATCGCTGATTGTCTCTTCCAGCCAATCTTTGGCGCCGATGGCGAAAAGCGGATTCATCCCGGGCGAAGACAAGGCTCCGAATATGCCGTCTCCCACCTTGGACAGGAAGGCGGCGTACCTTTCCAGGTTGTCTTTCTGTGAGGGGAAATAACCCGACATCTTCTCCACCAATGCCTCCGGACCGTCGGAAGGGATGCAGAATGTGTCATTCCCTATTGTCACCTCGTCAGAGCACTCCGGATCCATCCTTACGAATGGCAGGCCGCCAAGGGAAAAAGAGTCGAATATCCTGCCAAGGGGCTCTCCGGGGCCCATTCCTCCGACATAATGGAACCCGCAGTCGAAGACCATCCCGCCTCGCCTGAATGTCTGGAGGCAGCCGCCCGGACGGTCCTGTTTCTCAACCAGGAAGACTTTGAAACCGCTTCGGGAAAGCATCTCCCCGCAGAGGAGGCCACCCAGGCCGGCACCGATTATGACAGCCTTCTTTTCCATCTCACTTCCTTGTTACGGACTTCCTGATCCAGGGGATGCGCATCATCTGGCGGAAGAGGAAAGGTTCCACCGTATATGTCAGAAGGATTGTGGAGGCCATTCCGGTAAGGGTACTGACCCCTATAGACCGGATTGCAGGATGCGAGGCCATGAAGAATGAGAGCACGACCACCAGGAGCACGACGGCGGAGAAGAAAATGGCTCCCTTGTGATATGGCAGGAGTGTATCATCCTCGCCCCTGGCTTCCGCAAGCAGGCCCTGCATGACGAATATGCTGTAATCGACTCCGATTCCGAATATGAAAGTCGAGATTATGATGTTTATCAGGTTGAATTCCAAGCCGAGCAATGCCATCGTCCCCTGGACTATGTACCAGCTGAGGAACATCGGGATGAAAGCAAGGAGACTCACCCATATGTTCCAGAAAGAGACCAGGAGCACCAGCAGGACGAAAATAGAAGATATGGCCAGGGTGACGTTGAAATCGTCATGGACTATCTTCACCATGTCGCTCATGTAATAGAACGGATCCACTACAAGGCTGTGTTCCAGGGCCGCAACCCTGTCATCTGCCTGGCGCACCTTCTCCGGACTCAGCTTTACACCGCTGAAAACCAGCCATTTCCCTGAGGATTCCTCAACGAAGGTGGACATAAGCCCTTCGGGAAGTATCCCAGCTTCGTACAAAGAGGACGGACTGTAGTCCGAGCGGACCATCTCTTCGAACGGGTAGAACATATCTTCCGGAAGAGCGAATTTCCTAGCGGCCGAAGTGACCTTCTGCATGGCATATGCAATCTTCTCTTCGCTCCAATACTCCTTCCAGGCCCCGATCCTCTCTTCCTGAGTGTCCTGCGGAACCATGAGGAGGCTCTGCACAGGAGAAGGCCCTTCTTCTATAAGCCCCTCCTCAGACAGACGCCCGAGTTCCCGGACGAGGTCCCTGCTGTAATGGAGGGCCTGTTCCAACGACTCTGAAGAGACGGCATAATAGCGCTGGGTCAGTCCGGAAAGGTTCTTCTGCTGGAAAAGAGCCTCTGACTGCCTGAGTTCATCCGACTCGAATCCTATATGCTTCAGATTGGTATCGAATCCGACTTTGGGTGCAAACACGAAACCCATCACTATCACTGCCGCGATAAATGCCATCAGGACAGGTTTGCGGTCATATGGGCAGGAATTCAGTTTACCTATGAAATCGAATATCTTCCTGTTCCTGCGAGTGTCTCCTTCTTTCAGGAAATGGGGCAGGAACACAAGGGCGAAAAAGGTGTTTCCGGCAAGCGCGAATGAGGCGAACAGGCCGAAATCCCTCAACAGGTCGCTCTTGGTAAAAAGGAGGCCCATGAAGGCTCCGATGGTTGTGATGCACCCCAGGCATACCGGTGTACTCTCATCCCTGAGCATCTTCTCGGTGTCCCCGACATAGCGGTGATGGACAGTAACGTGAAGGCAATAGCTCAGTGCGACTCCGAGCACTATGGCTCCGATTCCAAGGGCCATCAGCGACATCTGCCCCTTGATCCAGAACATGCAGGACAGGGCGAAGAAAGTCCCGTAGAGTACCGGGACTATGTTCTGCCAGAGCACTCCACCGCTGCGGAAAGATATGATCAGCAGCAGGATGATAAGGATCAGGGATATTCCGACAGTATAAAGGAGGTCCTTCTTGATAGCCCTGGAATTCCCCACGCTCCGGACTGGCGAACCATGCATAAGTATCTCTATTCCCGGATTATCCGTCTGGAATTCATCCCGTGCCTCTTCCAGTTCTTCCATCAATATGGTTGCGGAACCGGAATCGAAACTCTTGAAAGAAGGGGCGACGAATAGAAGGGCTACCGTTGAATCCCGGCAGAAAAGATGACCGTCGCACAGAGTGTAGCCACTGGCCATCCCTGACACTGATCCTCCTCCGAGAAGGAGGTTCCTGAGTCCGAGCGGATCGGTTGCGACCGCCTGCGTGATGGTACCGGTCTCATCCTCCATTACAGCGGCATAGTTCCGTTCCATGGCGTCATCGGCGTTCTCAATAGCCTTGTCAAACTCCGGATACAGGGACACGTCCACGAATGAGGGAACATGGCTCATCGCATAATCGATGGCAAGCAGCGGCACATCGTCATCTATCCGGTACAGCATATTGTCTATGCATCCCTTCGCGGAGTCCTTTGCCGAAAGTATGTCTGCGAAGGCATCGGCATATGAAGACAAGGCATATGTGTCGCTCTCTCCCGAAGGATCGCTTATCTGAACGAAAATCCTGTCCTTGATGGACAGGTTGCCGAATGAGAGGGCGCTTTCGTCGTTGGCGGAAGACGGGAGGAGTTTGGCGATGTCCTCCTCATACCTGAGCTTGAGACCGAAAAACACGAATGCCAGGCTGCTGAGAACCAGGCATAGGAACATCAGCGGCTTCCGATTGCGGAAAAAGCGGTAAAGTGGAACGAAAAACCTATCCATCTTCTTCCGGGCATTCCATTTTCCGCTTCCACTCCTGGAAGAAAGCCGGGGCGGAAGGCTCGAATACTCCGTCTTTCGTAGTAAAGAGCTGGACTGTCTCGGCAGTAGCTATGAGAGTACCGTCCGAGGCATCGGAGACAGTGTAGTCGAAACAGAGTTTCGCCCCCTTTGAAGGATGGTACCTGCACACTACCTTGAGCCACTGGTCAACCCTCGCACTTCTGTCGAAACGGATGTGCATGTCAAAGACAGGGGCGTAATATCCGCTTTCGGAGATGTAACGGTAACTCAGGCCCCACTGTCGTCCGAACTCCTCACGGGCATCCTCAAGGTATTTGACATAGTTGCCGTGCCACACGACACCTACCGGATCGGTTTCCGAAAACCTCACCCGGACCATCACCTCGGACTGAAGGTCGCCCTGCATAAAAAGAAGCCTACTGGGTCCTCTCGGCTACATAATCGTAGAGAGCAGCGAATGTCCTGACTCCGGCCATCTCGCTGCCTTTGATCTTGACTCCGAAATCGTTCTCGATGAGAGCGACCAGGTCCACAAGGCTAAGACTGTCAAGCTCAAGTGTTTCCTTGATGTCAGCATCAGGAGTGATCACACTCTGGTCAATCTCGAATTCCTCAGCAAGGGCTGTGTTGATCTTCTGAATGAGTTCTTCCCTATCCATAATCTTACTTATATTTTAATTATTATCTATCCTTTGAAATCCCTGACGATAAGGGTTGAATTCGTACCTCCGAATCCGAATGAATTGGAAAGGAAGGTATCGAAATGCTTCTCCACGCGGACGGAGGGGATGAGAAGTTTCGCGGAGTCCTCGTCAGGATTCTCGAAATTGAGATTGGGGGCTATGAATCCGCCCTTCATCATCAACATCGAGTATATGACTTCGCTCGCTCCGGCCATCCACATCTCATGTCCGGTCTGGGACTTGGTGCTTGTAACCTCGATCCTCCTGTCCCCGAACACGGCATATATGGCCTTAGCCTCGTTGGTATCCCCTACATGGGTAGATGTCGCATGGGCATTGATGTATCCGATTTCGTCCTTGGACACCCCTGCACGCCTGATCGCCATCTCCAACGAACGGCGGGGGCCGTCCACGTTGGGACTGGAAATGTGGTCACCGTTACCAGAAAAACCGTATCCGAGGACCTCGGCATATATCCTGGCTCCTCTCCTCTTAGCGGAAGTAAGGCTTTCGAGGATTACCGTAGCGGCACCGCCGCCCGGAACAAGACCGTCCCTGTCCCTGTCGAAAGGCCGGCTGGCCTTGTGGGGCTCATCCTCCCTGGTGGAAAAAGCGGAAATCCCGTCGAAAGATCCCACAGCAAACGGGTTGACCTCCTGGGCGCCGCCGCAGACCACCATTTCCTGGAGTCCGTTCTGGATCAGGAGGGCACCGAGACCGATCGCATGGGATCCGCTGGCGCAGGCGCCGGACACTGTCAGATTGATTCCCTTGAGCTTGAAGATACAGTCCAGATTCATCGTGACAGTGGAATTCATAGACTGGAATATGGCTCCGGACCCGCAGAGAGTGGTGTCCTTTTTCTCTCTCATCGTATCTACGGCCTTGACTACGGGTACAGCAGAAGAATCGTTGCCGTAAAGCAGTCCAACCTCATGTGCCGAGATGTAATCCTCATCGACACAGGCATCGCGCAAAGCGTCCCTGGTCGCACAATATGCATATTTTGCCTGCTCAGGCATATAGACCCTCTGAGACCTGGAGAGTTCCCCCTTCAGGTCGGGCTCTTCGACATACCCAGTAAGCGCGGAGCGGAAACCCATCTCTTTGCGCACCGGATCGAAAATGATACCGGATTTACCGTTATACAAAGAATCCCGGACCTCCTCAAGGGTTTTCCCGAGGCAGGACCATATTCCCATTCCAGTTATGACGACTCTTTCCATTATTCCGTTATTCAAATTTGAGAGAAGACCGAATGTACCTTCCGGCGGAGTTCCTTCAGGGGAGCTATCTGTCCGGCCTTTTCCGCCCTATAGTATTTGATTACTGAAACAGTGCTCTTGAGGAGTTTCCAATAATACCACTCGAAGCAGCATATGAAAGGCAGCAGGGAGGCATATATTATGGCTGACAGGAAATTCTTCCTGATCCAGGTTGCGATCAGCGTTATCACTCCGCATATGGGAAGTATGAAGAGGACGTTAAGGGCGACCAGGAAAGAAGCCCTGAGCATCTTGTCCCCTACCTTCCTGGTAAAATATTCAGGGATGATCCAGCACAACAGTGACGGCCATGCGGCCAGGAAGGCGGCCGGGAGGAAGAGGAGAAGGCACACGCACCTTAAAACAATCTCTGTCATGGATGGATTCCTGTCGAAATCCTCGTCCCTTACCTCCAGTTTCTCCATGCCGTCAAGCAGGGAATTGACATCGTCATATGGGAGCGCGGCTTCATCCAGCCTCCTGACGAAATCCTTGTCGGACTGGAGTTTCTGCTCCAGGTTTTCCGGATCAAGTCCTGCCTTGCGGGCGGCATCGCGTCCCGGGACGGATTCACGGAGATAATCTATCGCCCTGTAATTCCCGACATCCTCCACGTTGAGCATCATATTCTTGATCTGCTCCCTTACAAGTGCATTCACCTCCCTCTGCGCAGTCCTGGGCTTCACCTTATAGAGTTCGTAGAAAGGCTGAAGGTGGATGGGAGTCCCGTAACGGGTGTATCCCTGGGAACGGAGGGCGCAATACTCTGAATAATGGTTGCAGGCGGGAAGGATGACTATGTCCGTCTCGAAATTCCCTAGTTCCGCAGCCTGGAAAGCCATCCTGGTGTAGCCATATGAGAACCTTCCAAGCCAGTGCTTGTCCTGATGTCCGGCTTCCGGATAGATTACAACGGTGCGGCCGTCCAGGAGGTTCTGCTCCGATACCCGGAAGGTCTCATCATTGTTTGAAAGTCCTTCCTCACCTTCGAATGCAAGCCTGAATGCCGGCAGAAGACCGATCCAATACAGGAACCTGGTCGTCAGGGGATGGATGTTGAAGACATCCGCCCTCGCGATGAAATGGACCTTCCTGTCATTGATGGAGAGCAGGATGCCGAGAGCATCCATCAAGGAATTCTGATGATCGGAAACGATGAGCATCGGAGTGCCTTCAGGAGGCACATTCCCTGAATCTGCCACATACGCCTTTTTGTAATATATCTTATTGACCAGAAACCTTATATACTCTTTGAGAACAAGGTAAGGACGTGTAATTTTCTCTTCAACCATATGACAAAAATGAGCTCTAAATTTACGCATATTTTTTCGAAAAGTTTGCATTTTCTACTATACTGACATTAAATGCCCCTTTTTAATAATAGAAAAACCATCATCCACAGATTTGGATTTGTCCCTAATTTGGCTAACTTTGTAATATTATATGACCACATGAACAAATCAGTTGATAAAATGAAAAAAATCCTTGCAATCCTCGCCGCCGTCATGGTTCTGTCGGCCGCAGGAAGAACCGTCGCAGCCCAGACGACTCACAGGGGCTCCGATGACATGAAGATCGGCGTAGCCGGTTACACCTATCGCAGTTTTGATCTCGACCAGACTCTCCGCTATCTCAAGAGCATGGACGTGAAGTACCTCTCCGTCAAGGACTGGTGGCTTCCGCTCAACTCCACCAAGGAGCAGATGGATGCATTCAAGGCAAAATGCGCAGAGTACGGAGTGGAAGGCTACATCCTCGGCCCCATCTACATGAGGACGAAGGAGCAGGTTGACAACACCTTCGACTATGCAGCCCGCTACGGAGCCAAGATGTTCATCGGCGTCCCCAACTACGAACTGCTTGACTATGTGATCGAGAAGGTCGCCAAGACTGGAATCAAGGTCGCTATCCACACCCACGGTCCTGACGGAGCCGCATTCCCGGACATCCGCACAGTCGTTGAAAAGGTCAAGGACCCCTCGCTCGGCGTAGGATGCTGCATGGACCTCGGACACTCCTTCCGTATGGGATGGGATGTCGCAAAGGACATCAAGAAATACAAACAGTGGATCTACGACGTCCACATCAAGGACGAGACCGACGCTTCCAAGGCAGGACAGACCTGGGAAATGGGCCGCGGCAAGATGGACCTCATCTCCATCGTAAAGGCTTTCCGCAAAATAAAATACAAGGGAGTCATCTCAGTAGAGTTCGAGAAGAACGGAAAAGACCCCCACGGCGGAGTAGCTGAATCCATAGGTTACCTCAGGGGTATCCTCGACGCAACCAAGTAAGCATATGGACAGACGGTCTTTTATAGGCAGCATGGCGGCACTGGGTCTTCAGGGGGCACTCCTGAAGACCTCGTCCGCTAAAACGCTCCTGGAGGATGCCGCTGCCGGCGACAAATGGAGGAACAAGAAGAAAAGGGAGAAATTCGATGAGGACCTCATAGTCTTCATAACCGACCTCCATACCAACCCGGGAGGCTATCAGCCCGACAGGCTGCGCCGCGTAGTTTCGGACATCCTGAAGATGAAGCCCCTGCCGCAGAACGTAATAGCGCTCGGAGACCTGGCCTACCTGACCGGCAAACCATCTGAATACGCTCTTCTAAAAGAGATAATCTCTCCGATCGAGGCGGCGGGCATCCACCTGACAATGGCCATGGGCAACCATGACAGGAGGGCGAATTTCGCCGCAGCATTCCCGAAACAGGCTGCCGAATCAAAACTCCCCGACCGTCACGTATTCATAGTCGAGACGCCGAAGGCAGACGTCATCGTGCTGGATTCGCTCCAGGAAGGCGAAGACGACACCACCTGGATCACTCCCGGTGCGCTTAACGACTCTCAGGTCCAGTGGCTTGAAAAGACCCTGGCTAACTACAAGAAACCTGTGTTCGTCTCATCCCACCACCCGATCGCAGAGCTCAAGATACAGGCCCTTCTGGCAGACGCTCCGACATGCGCCGGCTACATCTATGGCCACAACCATGTCTGGGACCCGGGGTGGGTAAAGAAGAATTACGCCACCTACAATGTAGTCCGCACTCTCTGCCTCCCTTCCACGGGACACTGGGGTGACATCGGATATGCAGAGTTCTACCTGGGTGAAGAATCAGCCAAATGCGTACTCCGCCAGTATGAATTCTTCTTCCCGAAGCCTCTCGAGCCCGGCATGACCAAGCCGGATCTTTGGACTTTCATGGAAGAGGAGCACAAGGGAGCTACCTGTACATTCAGCTACAAGAAGGTCTAGACGAAACGGGAGAGCCAATTGAAGATAAGGACTACACGTTTCTGAAGCACTGGATAGTCCAGGGTACCGGCATCATCTGAGACCTTGTTGTTCAGCATCGTAATGCCGGAAGTAAGCAAGACAGAGGGTATTCCGCGTTCAAGGAATGCCCTCTGGTCGTTTATTTTCTCATAGAAGACCTTGGTGAAATCCCGGCTTCCGTAATAGTCATATGCCAGGTCAAGCCCTATCCTGCTGTTGCATGCGTTCATGGTGGAGGAAAGATGGGTGTTGCGGCCGCAGAGCATAAGCATATAGTCCTTCCGTCCGGATTTGAGAGGCGCTAGAGAGCTTCCAATCTGGTCTATGTTCACCATCATGAATATGTCTCCCTTCCCCAGGGTCCTGCCTGTGCGCGGGTCCTTCAGCTCTCCCCTGTCCAGCATCCTGGCGAAAGCGTCTGAGCCGCCCATGCTGAGTTCCTTGGCATCGAAGGCCACGAAAATGACACTCCTTCCGTAGTCCTTCCCAAGCGAAACCATAGTATGGAACATCCTGGCCAGCATAGTCATGGACACCACGCCGGAAGCATTGCTGTCAGCCCCGGGATAGATTTTCCCGCCTAACACACCGATGTTGTCATAGTGGGCACCGACAATGATATAGCCCTTGCCTGCGGAATGGGAACCTGTGCCATGGAGAAGGCCGACCACATTGTGACCGACACGCCCTCCAGAGGCCCGGAAAGACCTGACATAGCTGTTCCCGAAGGGTACCAGGCCCCATGCCCTGAACTGACGCTCAATCCAGAAAGCGGCCTCCACTGCACCTCTGGAGCCTGTGCCGCGCCCATGCCAGAGAGTGTCTGAGAGGAACTCCACCCCGCTTTGCAATCTCTCGGAAGTAACCGCCGACTCGGCATTGCGGGCACTGGGGACGAACTTCTTCTGGGGAGCCTGGGCATATGCATGGAAAGCCAGCGCCGCAAACGCGACGAGAGTGCATATGATATGTCGGATCCTGGCTTTCATCCTGTTTCAGACTGCGAAGTTACGAAAAATAAATGCCTCATTAAACGGTGAGGCACGATAAATGATTATATTTGTAAGATATGAAAAAGATCCTCATGTGCCTTATACTGCTCGCGACCGCCATGGCTGCGCACGCTCAGTATGACAAGGACGTATTCTACTACCGCGGCAGGAATGCGCTCGCGGACGGAAAATACTCCCAGGCCATTGAGAATTTCAACATCCTCGCCCGCCTCGACACTACAGATTACTGGACCTTCTTTTTCAGGGGTATAGCCAAGTACAACCTGGGAGATATCCGCGGAGCCCAGACCGATTTCGACAGGTCGGTACGCATCAACCCGGTGTTTACCAACGGTTTCCACTACAGGGCCATCACCCTGAGCAGGGAGGGCAAATACGACGAGGCGCTCGCTGACCTGGAAAAGGCCATCATGCTCAGGCCGGAATACATGGGCCTGTACTTCAGCCGCGGAGTGACCTATTTCCTTGCTCAGCAGTTCGAGAACGCGATAAACGATTTCGACCACTACATCCGCAAGGAGCCCAAGGATCCATCTGCATACCTGAACCGCGGTGCATCGTGGCTGTTCCTCAGCGACACCACGAAAGCCCTTACCGATTACAACAAGGCCATTAAGATGGACCGCTTCGAACCTGAGGGCTACATCCGCAGGGGAAGGCTCTATGCTGCCAAGAAACAGTACGGGGAGGCGATCGCGGACATGAACCAGGCAATCAGCCTCGATTCCACCAACACATTCGCGTATTTCAACCGCGCCCTGATGTACTACGACATGCATGACTACAATTCTGCGATGGCGGACCTCAACAGGGTGCTTGAAGACGAACCGGGAAACGCCCTTACACTGTACAACCGAAGCCTCATCAGCGCGCAGGTCGGGGACTTCGACTCCGCCCTCCAGGACATGGATAGGGTCATAAACATCAACCCGGGAAATGTCCTCGCATGGTTCAACAGGGCCAGCTTCTTCACCCAGATGGGACGGTGGATGGATGCATATGAAGACTACTCCAAGGCCATCGAACTCTATCCGGACTTCGCGAAAGCCTATATGAACAGGTCATATGTAGAGAATATGATGGGACACAGGCAGGCTTCAAAGGCGGACTATGACATGGCTCAGCAGAAAGTCCGCGAGTACCGGGCGAAGAATTCCACCGACGCCGGGTCATTCGCCGACACCACCAAGAAGTACAGCGCACTCCTTTCACTTGACGCTGATTTCGCGAAAAAGGATTTCGACAACGAACTCCTGCAGCACAGGGACATAGACATACGCCTGAAGCCCCTCTACAAAATGGCCCTGGCCAAAGAGAGGCCTACGGAAGGCAGTTATGCCATAAGCCGCCGCTACGAGAACGCCCTCGTGGACAGGATTACGGCCACCTCCCCGATCCCCGTCATAATCACCAACACGGATTCCCTCGCAGCCGGCCAGTCAGCCGGGATGGAGGCTCTTCTCTCCGGCACCGGGATAGCGATGCGCCAGGCATGGAGAGACTTCCTCAAAGGTATGTACGAGGTTTCGGGCAAGCAGTACAACATGGCCCTGTCATATTACGACAAAGCCATCGAAGGAGATGCTTCAGGGACATATGATCCCTATTACAGGGCGTTCTACCTCATGAACCGCGCCGTCCTCAGGGCTGACATGATTGACTTCATTTCTTCAATAGAGAGCACTGTACAGACTCTCTCGATGGATGTCCAGGGCACATCGCGGGCCAGAGTCAGCGACGACGTCAACCGCACATATGACTACTCCGAGGCCATAGCGGACCTGGAAGAAGCTGCCAAAATCCTTCCCGACCTCCCGTACATATGGTTCGACCTTGGAAACATATACATCCTTTCCTCCCAGCTGGTCAACTCCATCTCCAGCTACGACAAGGCAATCTCACTCTATCCATATATGGGCGACGCCTATTTCAACCGGGGGCTTGTCCTGATCTATCTCAAAGACAAGGAGAAAGGCTGCATCGACCTCTCGACAGCAGGGGAACTGGGGGTCAAGGACGCTTACAGCGTCATCTCGAAATACTGCGAGAAGGAGGAGAACAGGTGACGGGGCAGCTTCGTTTCATCAGCATATCCAGCGGCAGCGCAGGCAATTGCTGCCTGCTCCAATACATTCCGGACACTGTCACTTCCAGGCCCTTCGGCCTTGTGATCGATGCGGGAATAAGCCTGCGTCATCTCAAACGGGATCTCACGGCGGTAGGGCTGGGATTCGATTCCATTGACGCAGTGCTCATCACCCACGACCACTTCGACCATATCAGGCATCTGGGGTCCTGGTGCAAGCGGCTCAGCAAACCCGTATATGCTACGGAAATCCTCCATGCCGCCCTCAGCACCAACTTCATGACAAGGGACCATATCGCCTCCTGCAGGAGGATACTTCCGGTCGGAGAGCCCCTGGTCATAGGGCCTTTTTCCATCCTGGCTTTCGAAGTGCCTCACGATGCGACCCAGACAGTGGGATTCGCCATCAAGGTAACCGGCCCTGAAGAAGACAATGATACGGAAGCATATGACTACGTGCACATTACCGACTGCGGCAGAATTCCTCCTGAAGCGGTACACTATGCTTCACTTTCCTCTACGGTGACGATAGAATCGAACTATGACAGGGATATGCTGATTAATGGGAAGTATCCCGCCATGCTCAAAGCCCGCATTAGCAGAGGACACGGGCATATGTCCAACGATGAATGCGCCGAAGCCCTTAAAACCATCAGCCATCCAGGTCTGAAGCACGTCTTCCTGTGTCACCTGAGCCATAACAACAACACTCCGCAGCTGGCGGTACAGGCCGCATCACAGGCCATTGACCCGCATACCGTTTCCTTGAGGGCTCTGCCGAGGCAATCCCCCACTCCGCTGATAAACCTATAGCCCTTGCCAGCGCAAATTTTTCATTTAGCGACGTGGACGTGCGGCTGCTTTCTCCGGCTTTTCGGCCAGCCATGAGATACCGGCGGAAATCAACGCCTTGCGGTCCTTTTCCGACATGAAAACCTCCAGGGGGACGGCCATGCTGATTATCCTGTAATTCTCTCCATCATATGCGACTCCCGCAGAGACATTGGAATCAGTATACCGGAGGAATGTCTGGGCTGAGGGGGAAGCGGGAAGTATGCCGTCAGGAGTCTCTACCCAATAGTTCTCTTCATTCCTGCTGTGGTAGAATTCAAGCGGCTTCTTTATGCCCTTGGGATTGAATGAACCCCCATGGACAACCCACACCTTTCCGGATCGGCCCGAGTAGTTTGTAAGCCACTTGTAACCAAGAGTTTCCGTGACAAATTTCTGTCCCCTGCGCATTTTGGCGGAATCCAGGGCCATGGGATAGACTTCATCCCAGAGGTCGGTGGCGATGTTGGCTCCGGAAATGAGGACCCCCCTTCCGGAAGATGTGTACTCACGGAGAGCCTTCTGGAAAGCGTCCGGGAAAACCTCGTGACGGGGAGCAGCCTCTCCCCTTCCAACCATCGTGGTAACCTGCTTTCCGCATATGATGTCAGCGGCGAAAGAGCCGCGCCATATACTCGTATCGGAAGAGAATGCGTCCTGGGAGACGGAATAGAATGGATAGCCGCAGTCCATCAGGGTCCGTCCGTGGACCGCAGGGAAATCGAAGGTGTTTCCGGGGAAGACATGAGCGGCCATGTCTGTGAATGAACCTCCGAACCCGGGATTGTCATTGTCAGTCCAGGGCAGCGAACGCCGGAACTGGTACTGTTCTCCTATGTACGTTAGGTCATATAGATATGGCATCCCCGAATCCAGTCTCTCGTCGAATCCGGCATAATTGGGAGTGTCGAACCACGCCGGGGGCCCTACCCTGTCGAAATTGTTGACTACTACCACCCCGGGACGCCCGCCCGACCTCCTGGCCTGCTCGTAGGAATTCCTGTCGGGAATCCCGGCAGAAAGGATCTCAGATGGGAAACTGCGGCCTCCGTCATTGAAAGCGACCACCTTGAAACTGTATAGGTGTCCAGGCTGCAGGTCCATGGTGCAGGACACGCGCCCCCCTTCCTGAGTTACGTCAACCTCCTTTCCGGAATCAAAGGGACCGTCATCTATCCTGGTGTACACTATGTAGCCCGAAGGCGCTGCAGTGGGCTCCTTGTCGTCTTTAACCGGGACCCAGCTGAGCTTCACTCCGCTGCTGTCACCGGGAACCACGGCAAAGGAACGGACCGGCAGCGGCTGTACGGAATACCTGCATCCGTACCGGTTGGAAAGATACTTCAAGATGCCCTTGTAGACTGCCCTGGAGACCTCGAAACGGAAGGCGGGATCGAGACCGTATTTCATGTCCGCGAAATTCTGGTGGGAGAGGATCTCCAGCAGCATTCCCGGAACGGTAGTAGTCCTGGCCTCACTGTAGGAGCGGTTCCAGAGCATCCTCCTGGACCACTTGGAATCGAAATCTGCCCTGATGTCATTTACGACCTGGGTCTGGACATAGTTGGCAAGTTCCCTGCACTGCCAGCGGTCTTCACCGTTGGGAAGGGTTGTCGATCCGTCTGCCACAAGGGTGTAGATGGACAACGTGCCCACAGTTGAATCACTCGGAGTCACCCCGGCATCGGAGTGGAAACCAAGGGAAAGGTCTATGGGGATATTCTTTCCCGCCGCATTGGGGTTCACCCTGGACCCTCCGGTCAGGCTCCCGACCCACGCTCCCCTGAGGGCGAACTCCTTGGTGTACTCCCTGTCCCATTTTTCATGGAGGGTAGAGTCGATTCCCGCGAACTGCATCCAGTAAAGGGCCCCCTCGGCAAAGCATGGGACTCCGGAAGTACTTGACCCGCTGCCATATGAATCGTCGCCGGAGGGCTCACCCCTCAGGATCTTCCCCATGCCCCCGCCGAATTTGACTGCATCGGCGGTGACCACAGTTCCGCTCTTGAATATCCTCCCGGCAGGAGTGCCGTTGTCCAGGCGGACATATGATTCTCCGTCCTTGCGGAACGGGAAGGTCCCCAGGTAGATCCAGGTTCCCCCTCCCATACGCTGGTTGACCACGAAATCCGTTTTGCCGCCTGCATGGTTTACTACGTAATGCGCGGATTCAGTGCTGTTCGGGAGGGTCTTGTAAGATATATATACAGCATATTCTCCGTCCTCGGGGATGTCGGCGGTCCATTTCACATCCGCCGTTTCGAGCACCCTGGAGCATTCCGCCTTGCGCACGGTCCCCATCAGGAATGGATTATCCCACCCTGAATATGCCTGTTTGGAGTCGGCGAATCCGACCCCTGCATCGCTCCAAGTCCCCGACTCGTTATAGCGGCCCTTGCGCCGGAGCATTTCGGTACGAGGCCCGCCGAAGGCGGGATCGTTGTCGCATATGACCTCATGGCGCTGCAGATCCCTCTCCCTGGGAGTCATTACATATGCCCCCGCATTCTCGAGCATAGGGATGAGGAAAGGCAGTACATAACTCTGGGTGTACATATCCTCGACCGTAGTGAAATTCGGGGAGCGCTGCCA
>JAEEGL010947275.1_pt1 | contig 38136 bp, 28 predicted proteins | sample 9134231 | NCBI WGS metagenome assembly JAEEGL01 (sample SAMN16246548, study PRJNA631951) | gut metagenome | biome: gut microbiome; feature: rumen; material: fiber-attached | host: Bos | place: Iran: Karaj | collected 2018-10
AACATTGCCAAGAATTTCCACGTAGGACACCTTCGCACAACAGTCATTGGAAATTCCCTTTATAAAATCCACGAAAAGCTTGGATATAACGTTGTTCGAATAAATCACCTTGGTGACTGGGGAACACAGTTTGGAAAGCTGATTGTGGCTTATAAAAAGTGGAGCAGTAAGGAAGCTGTGGAGAAAAACGGTATTCAGGAGCTGCTTGATATCTATGTGAAATTCAATAATGAAAAGGAAGAGCATCCCGAGCTCATGGACGAAGCTAGGGACTGGTTTGTGAAGATGGAGCAGGGTGATACAGAAGCTCTAAGCATATGGGAGTGGTTCAAAGATATCAGCATGGTGGAGTTCGAGCGGGTCTACAACATGCTTGGGATTTCTTTTGACTCCTATACCGGAGAAAGCTTCTATCGTGAAAAAGTTCCTGCTCTTGCAAAGCTTCTTGAAGAGAAAAAGCTTCTCATAGAAAGCCAGGGAGCGAACGTAATTGACCTGTCAGAATATGACATGCCACCTTGTATGATCACCAAAAAGGATGGCAGCTCAATCTATCATTCCCGTGATATAGCTGCAGTTCTTTATCGTAAGGAAAAGTACAATTTTAATAAATGCCTGTATGTAACCGGTCTTGAACAGACACTGCACTTCAAGCAGGTTTTCAAGGCAATTGAGCTTATGGGCTACGATTTTTACAAAGGACTTGTTCATGTTCCCTATGGGCTGGTAAGTCTTGACGGAGAGAAGCTCTCAACACGTACAGGAAATATCATCTATGCTGAGGACATCCTGAAAGAGGCTGTGAAGCGGGCCTATGAGCTGATAGAGGAAAAAAATCCTTCTCTTGAAAACAAAGAAGAGGTTGCAAAGCAGGTTGGAATCGGTGCGGTTATCTTTCATGATCTTTTTAATCAGCGTATTAAGAACATCAATTTTACCTGGAAGGAAGTACTTAGCTTTGAAGGCACCACAGGACCATATGTGCAGTACACCTATGCCCGTGCAAAAAGCGTTCTTCGAAAGTATGGAAAAGAGCTAAGGGCTGAAAGTATAGACTACAAGGCACTTACAGATGATACCTCTTTTGCTCTTCTAAAAACACTTGGCGGATATGAGAAGGCTATAAACAGCGCAGCTGATGTATATGAACCCTCGGTCATCGCGAGGTATCTTATAAGCTTGTGCACTGATTTTAATAAATTCTATCAGGAATGCCCGATATTGAAGGAAGAAAATAATGAGGTGAAAGAAGCCAGGCTCCAGCTGGTTAGTGTAACTGCCAAAATAGTTTCCGATGGCTGCGGACTTCTTGGGATGAATTGCCCTGAAGAAATGTAAATGAACCTGTGACCCCGTCCCCTAGGGCCATTTACGGTATTGCGAATGACCCTGGTTTTGTATAGAATGGTAGCAACTAGCGTAGTTTACTTGAAGGAGAGGGTATTGTATGTGGAGTGAGTATGAAGAAAGCAAGGATAATCCCTTACATCGGGAGTTTGGGATATGGAGTAATACCAGGTTTATCCTAAGAAAGATAATGCAGTACAAGCCTGGGGTCATTTTGCTTGTACTAATGGGGATGGTTTGCAGTTCAGTCATGGCGTATTATTGGGGAATTTTTGGAAAATATGTCATCGATATAATTCAGATGGATCTTGGGGAAGCGGAAGGCGTAAGGAGGCTTACACAGCTCATCTTGATTGCGGGCAGCATAGCTTTCGTTTTAAATATCGGAAACGCAGTTGCCAACAATATCATCTGGTATAATTTCATTTTTGTTCGAATGAACATGATAAACGAGAGAATTGCCAAGGTGCTGGGACTTAGGTACGAGCTGATCGAAAGACCGGATGTCCTTGACGTTGCCATGCGTGCATCTCAGGCTACAGGTGGTAATAATAACGGCGTTGAAGGTATGATGAACCTTATGAGGCAGCTTCTTACCAGCGCCTTTACCGTAGTTGTTACCTTTGTGGCAGTCACTGTGCTGGATTTCAGGCTTATACTAGCACTTATTATCCTGTGCGTCATACAGTTCCTCTATTACAGAAGGATAGTAAAGATTGATAAAGAGTTAGTTTGGGACAAGCTGTCCAATTCCTGGAGAAGACAGGATTACATGGACAGAGTCACCCAGGATTTCGACCATGCCAAGGATATCAGGCTCTTTGGCCTTAGCACTTTTTTGTCCAAAAAGCAGGAGGAAAGCTATAGTGACAGAATCGAAAAGCTTGATCTTCATCAGGAGCTTTGGTTTAAACATTCTATTGTAACTGGGGTTGCGTATGTTCTGATAAAAGCTCTTATCTATGGAGCTTTATATGCTGCTGTGTTCCAAAAAGACCGGTCAATTGGTGATTTTACAATGTTCTTGTCCTTGTCGCTGGCTTTTTCCCAGGCACTTCTTAACCTGCTTCAGCGATTTGGAGATTATAAAAAGACATCTCTTGAAACTGATGACTTCCGTTCTTTTATGGAACTTGATATGGAGGATGATGAAAAAGACTGTATTCCTCTTCCTAAGACAGATTCCTATGAGATAGAGTTTAAAAATGTTTCCTATAAATATCCTAAAGCAGAAAAAGAAGCTTTAAAGAATCTAAGCCTAAAACTCCATGTCGGCGAAAAGCTGGCAGTGGTGGGCCTTAACGGAGCAGGCAAGACCACGATGATAAAGCTACTTCTTCGCCTCTATGACCCTACAGAAGGAAGCATTACCCTTAATGGAACAGATATAAGAAAATACAAAAGAGCTGATTACTACAAGCTTTTTGCTCCGGTATTCCAGAACGTTGAGATATTTGCATTCCACATGTCTGAAAATATTGCGATGCAGGGCAAAGCAGATTTAGACAGGGATAAGGCAAAACAAAGCGCCATAGAAGCAGGACTTGGAGAAAAGCTTTCCTCTCTTACAAAAGGAATCGACACACCTCTTACAAATATTGTAGAGGAGGATGGCGTTGATCTTTCCGGAGGAGAAAAGCAAAAGCTTGCTCTTGCGAGAGCTCTTTATAAGGGAGCAGATATAGTTGTTCTCGATGAGCCTACATCGGCCCTGGATGCCTTGGCAGAACAGCGTCTTTACGAGCAGTTTGATGAAATGATAGGGAAAAAGTCTGCTGTTTATATTTCTCACAGGCTGGCATCCACCAGGTTCTGCGACAGGGTTGCCATGTTTGAGGATGGAGAGCTGGTTGAGCTTGGAAGTCATGACAGTCTCATGGAGAAAAACGGCAAGTACGCAAATATGTTTAATGTGCAGGCTCAGTACTACCGCGAAGAAGAGACAGAAGGTGAGGTGGAGAAGGTTGGCTAATACAAATAAAACTAAAGAAACCTCATTTAAAAAGATAATGCCTGTAGTAAAGGTATTACTTGGAACAACAGCGAAGAAGTATCCCATGTTCTTTTTATGGGAGAGCATAAAAACTCTTATGATTGTTGCACAACCCTTTCTTGCGGTATTCATTTCTCCGCTGATCGTTGATGAGATTGTAGGCGGAAGAAACTTAAAGAAGCTCGTTACCTATGCGGCAATACTTATTCTTGGCGAATTTGTCGCAACTATGATTAATGAATTTTGCGGCATGAAGCTAAGCAAATATCAGGAGAGGCTGAACAGCTATTTTGCCGTACTAATTGGAAAGCACTCAATGGAGCTGGACTTCCAGCTTACTGAGGATAAGGAAGCACTGGATCAGCTGGAAAGAGCCAAAACAGGCATGAACTGGTACTCAGGCGGCGCTTATGGCATTTCCGAGCAGGTATTTATGTTCATTGGAAATATCATAAGAGTTGTGGGATATGCCACCATCATTGCAATCCACGCGCCGATCATTCTGGCGGTAATGGCTGTTTATACACTAGTTAATCTGTTACTTGTAACAAAGCAGAACAAGATCGGTCTTGAAGCCTTTGCAAAACTTTCCAAGGTAAACAGGCTTTTTGGATACTTTGGATGGGAGATTGTTGACACCAGGTTTGGTAAGGATATCCGTCTGTACGATGCCCAGAAGCTTATGCTTGATTCCTGGAAAAATAATACAGAAAAGAGCAATGCTCACTGGAGATGGCAGGGGGTAAAGACTCTTCCCTATGCCATAGCTCTCAATATGACATCTCTGGCAAGAAGTATATTTACGTACTTTTATGTGGCCCTTCTTGCCATAAGAGGAGCCTTTAGCCTTGGTATTTTTACCCAGCTTATTGCGGCTGAAACAGCACTTGATGCAACCCTTGGAGGTCTTGTATCCAATATCACAGAGCTTTTAAAGTGCTGTAACTATGCCTATGAGTACGTGCTTTATATGGATTATCCCGAGGCACTTCCCAAGGGAGATAAGCACATTGAGAAAAAAGAGCATGAGATTGAATTTAGACATGTATCTTTTGCCTACCCTAAGACAGACAGAAAAATACTTGATGATGTCAGCATAAAGATTGCTCCCGGAGAGCATCTTTCTATAGTAGGTCTTAACGGAGCAGGCAAAACCACCTTCATTAAGCTTCTTTGCAGGCTATATGATCCTACAGAAGGCGAGATTCTTGTAGACGGAGTAAATATAAAAGAGTACAACTATAAAGAATACATGCAGCAGATTGCACCTGTGTTCCAGGATTTCAAGCTCTTTTCTTTTACTATGGGCGAGAATATAGCTTTTGACCATATGGATAAAAAGAAAGTTAAGAAATATACTGATATGGTGGGGCTTGATGAGATGCTTGAAAAGCTTGATAAAGGGCTTGAGACCAACATCTTCAAGTACTTTGATGAAAAGGGTGTTGAACCCTCTGGCGGTGAACAGCAAAAGCTTGCCATAGCAAGAGCTCTATATAAGGATTCTCCTATAGTAGTCCTTGATGAGCCCACAGCAGCTCTTGATCCGCTTGCAGAGTACGAGGTTTACAGGCAGTTCAATACACTTGTCGGAGGAAAGACAGCCTTTTACATCTCACACAGGCTTTCCAGTTGCAAATTCTGCGACCATATAGCAGTTTTCTCAGGTGGACACATTGCAGAATATGGTACACATGACGAACTAATAAAGATTCCTGAGGGAATTTACCAGGAGATGTTTGAGGCACAGGCCAAGTATTACAGGGATGAAAAGGCAGTTTCGTGATATACTAGTATGTACAATATTTATTGGGGAAGGAATTACAAATTATGGGAGAGAATCTTTTTCCTCTTGTTTCCAGGCATTTTAAAATAATGCCTGAGGATAGCAAAAATCTTTTGGAAAAAAAGTGGAATATAACTTTGCTGGAGGATGAAACAGCTGTAGTGGGAAGCTTTTCGATGGAGCTGGGGACTCTGAATGATGAGCTTGTAGTAGCACTTGATCTTACTTCGGAGTATGACAAGGCCAAATATATAGAAGAATTGTACGTTTCTATAGCGAGGTTTGCGTTTAGCTATATGGAGATGAAAGAGGTCAGCACTTCCTGCAGGCATGAGAACGAGCATCGGGTAAAAGGACTTGAAAAAGCGGGTTACGTTAGAAGAGAAACAGTAGATGCCTGTGACCATTATTCAATTAAGAAGCAAAAGACTTCCTGGACTGGTATTTATGTGATCGTAGGTTTGATTTCAGGATTTATGATGGGACTTGCTATTTCAAATTTATGGATTGGTACTATCGGAGGAGTTCTTATTGGTTTTATTCTTGGATATTTGATGGAAAATAAAGAAAAGTAAAGGATTGAAGCACCTTGGCAGCCTGATTGCCAGGGTGTTTTTTCTTTGTGACATTTGTGTGATAAAACCAGTGATATTATTTTTTTAGAAAATAACAAATGATGATTCAGAGGGAGAGAAAAATTATGAGAAAGACAATTTTTAAAATGGTAACACCAATGATTACAGCTGTTGCAATGACAGGAATGCTTCTTTCAGGATGTGGAAATGCTGTAGAGACGGAAAACACACAGAATGAAACAGTATCAATTGCAGAGGAAAAGGAAGTTGCACTTGCTTCTTCTCCAGAAGATAAGCAGACAAATGAAACTGCAGAGGTTCCTTCAGCACCATATTTTGTAAAGGGTGTATACGCAAACTATTCAGCAGAGCTTGAGAATCCTGAGATGACATACTTCTATGTAATAAGTGGCGACAACTACGGATATACAGAAGATGGAGCAAATGAAGGAATTGGACTTCCATTTGATTTTGAGCAGGAAGACGGAAAGGTTGCATTTACCTTTGGCGGAGCTGATGAGAGCAAGGATAACCTCATCGTAACAGCTGCAAAAGATGGATTTATCTACGGATACTTTGAAGATATCCCGGAGCGTCCACTTGTATTTGAGCTTATTTCAGGTGCTGATCCTGAGAACTTCAGCGCAGAGAACTACGTAAATGGTCCAAAGAATAGTGTTTACCATGATGCAAATGGCTGGAGCTTCAAGTATGATGAGGACAATTTTGAGATAACAAGACAGGATGGCACAGTATTTGTAGTATATACAGGAGAATGTGCAGGAACCAGCATGATCACAGTAACCTATGATCCTGAAAAAAGCGGCGAAGAAGCTATTAAGACCATGGGCGAGAGCTGGGGAAGCGAGAATACAACCTACACACAGGCAATATTCCCTGGAACTGAGGATGTAACAGGCTATTGGGCAATGCTTACTCCTTCCGACGGAGGATCTGGACTTTGCGAAACAGCAATAGGCAGAGATTACATGGGCGGTGCACTTGTATTCGAGTGTACAGAGCACATCTGCGGTGATGATGAACTTGATATGGCTGTATCAGATGCTTTGGCTTCAATCATTGATTCACTTTCATTTGATTGATGATATATAAACAGCACAGTTATAAGTAAAAAGGGGGGACAATTTCGAAAAACTTCGGAATTGTCCCGTTTTTTCATATTTACAGTCAAAATACTATCTTGACAATAAATCGTTATATATAAAAAAATAATATTAAGAAAATCGAGTCTTTTTTAGGAAAGAGGTAGAGTATGGACAATTTAAGAAAGGTTTTGGTCAGTGATATTGATTCGGGGAAAATCAATATCTTTGGGAGACTTGGAAGAGTGCGTCAGCCACTTCCACTTCTTTTTAACGGAAGCGGAATAGAGGTGGTGGTTACCGGATCAGAATTGTGGATCGACATTGAGACAAATTCAGATTTCCACGAGCCATGGGTTGCCTATGAGCTTAACGGAGCGCTTATGGCACGTCAGATGGTGCTTCCGGGAGAGCACAGTATTTGTCTGTTTAGGAACATGGAGCCAACAACTCCAAAGAGAGTGAGATTCTACAGAGAGCTTCAGGCCATGAGTGAGGATGATTACTGCAAGGTGCTTGTTAAGGATTTAAGGCTTAATGGGGAGTTTTGCGAGGTTCCTAAGTACAAGAGAAAAATAGAGTTTATCGGTGACAGCATCACCTCAGGAGAAGGCAGCTATGGAGCAACGACTGACATAGACTGGCTTGCAATGTACATGAGCGCTTCCGTCAACTACGCGACTATGACTGCAAAAGAATTAGAGGCTGATTATCACATCATTTCCCAGGGAGGCTGGGGTGTGTTCTGCGGCTGGGACAATGATCCTCGTCACAATATTCCTTCTGTTTATGAGAAGGTTTGCGGTCTTGTGGCAAAGGGAAGTCCTGTAGATAAAGAACTTGGAACATCAGAAGATTATGATTTTGAAAGCTGGCAGCCGGATGTAATCGTTGTAAATCTTGGAACCAACGATGCAACAAGCTTTGATCAGGTTCCTCTTTATATACCTGAGCTTGGAGAAACTTACAAGATGCGCAAAAATGCAGATGACTCCTATGTCAGAGAAGATGAGCTGAAGATAGAAAATGCGATAATTTCTTTTCTTGAGATGTTAAGAAAGCATAATCCCAAGGCGCACATTGCATGGTGCTACGGAATGCTCGGTTCACAGCTTAACATGACAATCACAGAAGCTATGAACACCTACAGACAAAAAAATAGAGACGAGAACGTCTCCTTTTTCCAGCTTCCAAATACAACAATGGAAACCTACGGATCACATATGCATCCGGGACTTAAATCCCATCAGAATGCTACTAAGGCGCTTTGCGACTACCTTATAGAGAAGATGGACTGGAAGTGATCAGGTTGCTCCTTTATGTTCTCTTTTCATGTTGTACATACGCTGATCAGCTCTTTCGATGAGCGCATTTAAATACTGAGTTTCAGAATACAGAGCGTATCCTACTGAGGCTTTGATAGTCATGTTCATTCCATCGATGTTCCTTGGCGAGTCAACAGCTGAGAGGATGCGCTTTTGCATTTTTTCAATTTCATCCATATTATGAATCTGATGAAGCATGACAAATTCATCGCCGCCATACCTGAAAAGAACGCTGTTATCCGCCGCTACAAGAGTAAGACTTTTACAAATTGACTGAAGGACGATATTTCCATATTCGTGTCCATAGCTGTCATTTATTATCTTGAAATCATCAAGATCTATCATATAAAGCACAAAATCGGAACCGTCTTTTCTATATTGAGCTTCATATTTTTTTACAATCTCACAATAAGCTCGTCTGTTGAAGGTACCGGTAAGCTCATCTGTTTTTGAAAGAACAGAAAGACGTCCCTGCTCAGCAAGCTCCTCAGTTACATCTACAAAATATCCAACGAGACCAACAATTTTTCCATCAACTTTAAGAGGGCATTTTGAGGCCCTTATATCACGGACCCGGCCCTTAACTATGCACTGTCCGGGAACATCTTTTTCCATAACGCCTTCTCTTAAGACCTTTAGCTCGACGTTTCTGTAGGGCTCGGAGTCTATGTGCCAGCCCATATCCTCATCAGTTTTTCCTATGATATCATCAACCGAATTTAGGCCATAATAATCCAGAAACATCTGATTTGCACCAAGAAATCGTCTGTCCTTATCCTTCCAAAATACACCAACAGGTATTAAGGAGAGTATGTTGTTAAATATATCTGAATGTTCAATGATATCCATAGAGTGATTACCTATCCGACATTTTTCTATATTAATGTTATCACTATTGGGACTGAGAAAAATTTTTAGAATATTAAAAAAAGATATAATTTTAATAAAGTAAAATTTTGAGCTCATGCGTATTTATGCGGAAAATTCAACAATTATTTTTAATAAATATTTTGCAAAATGACATATATTATTAGCTTTAGTGCCTATGTTAGAATTACCATGTAGGCAGATTTTGGCAGAGAAAATGAATATTTATAATGTGAAAGTTCGGAGGGCAAGCGATGGACAAATCTTTTCCTGAAATACAAACATTTTTTGGCTTTGGATGTATGAGACTTCCTATGAAGGGCTCTGAAGTTGATATAGAGCAGTTCAAAGAGATGACAGATTATTTTATTGATAATGGTTTTAACTATTTTGACACAGCTCACGGCTATATTGACGGCAAGTCTGAGAAGGCTATTAAAATAGCTGTTTCTGACAGATATCCAAGAGAAAAGTTTCTTTTAACAAATAAGCTTTCAGATTCTTATTTCCATAAAGAAGAGGATATCAGACCATTTTTCCAGTCCCAGCTTGAGGCATGTGGCGTAGAGTATTTTGATTTTTATCTTATGCACGCGCAGAATGCCAGGAATTTTGAGCAGTATAAGAGCTGCAGAGCATATGAGACGGCTTTTGAGCTTAAAAAAGAGGGTAAGATAAAGCACGTTGGTCTTTCTTTCCACGATTCAGCAGAGGTTCTAGATAAGATTCTTACAACCTATCCTGAGGTGGAAATCGTTCAGATTCAGTTTAATTACCTTGACTATGAGGATCCGGGAGTTCAGAGTCGCAAGTGCTATGAGGTCTGCAGAAAGCATGGCAAGCCAATGATCGTTATGGAGCCTGTAAAGGGCGGAAGTCTTGTAAATCTCCCTGAGGCAGCTCAGAAGGTATTTGATGACATGGGAACAGGACTTTCAAATGCCAGCTATGCAATCAGATTTGCAGCAAGCCAGGAAGGAATTCGAATTGTTCTTTCAGGCATGAGTGATATGGCACAGATGAAGGACAATGTTTCTTACATGAAGGACTTCAAGGAACTGTCCGAAGAAGAAAAGGGTGCGATTGCCAAGGTTACAGCAATTTATAAGGGGCTCGACATGATTCCTTGTACCGCCTGCCATTACTGCGTTGAGCAGAATCACTGTCCTATGGACATAAAGATTCCTGAGCTTTTCTCCTGTCTTAATACCAAGAAGGTGTTTGGCGACTGGAATCAGAATATGTACTATGGCATTCTTACTAAGGACAGCGGCAAAGCCAGTGCCTGCATAGAATGTGGCGGCTGCGAGTCGGTATGCCCTCAGCATCTTGAGATCAGAAGCCTTCTTAAGGATGTGGCAGCTGAGTTTGAGAAATAATACTTGTATTTGCGGCGTCATTACAGCGTAGTGGCGCCTTTTATAATCATAATGAAATTGAGGTATAAATGTTATGAAAAGAAAATTGCTTGCCAGCGTGCTGACAGGTGCCATGGCGCTTTCATTATTATATGGATGCGGAAATGTTGGCGCAGATAGTGCCACAGAAAATGGTGAGAATGTTAGTATCGGTGGAAGTGTAGAAACAGCTACAGAAGAAGCAACGGATAGCTTACAGGAGGATATTAAAGGAATGGAAATAGCAAGGACAATAAAGCTTGACACAAGTAACGTCATGAGCTTTAACGATACAAACGGTGATGGCTACGGCGAGTTTCAAGGCTGGGGAACAAGCCTTTGCTGGTGGGCTAACAGATGTGGATATAGTGAAAAGCTGACGAGTGATGCCGCTGAGGCTTTTTATAACAAGGATACAGGCCTTGGAATGAACATCGGCCGTTATAATGTGGGCGGCGGTGACAACGTTACTACTGAGGATGTTACAGCAGCTATGAAGGAAGAAAATCCATTCATTCACAAGGATCATATTAGACGTTCTGACTCCGTGGTTCCTGGCTATTGCACTGACGTAACCAAGATTGATTTATCCAGGAATTCAAAGGATTATTATTCTGAGAATTTTGTAAGAGCTGATTTTGACTGTGGTTTTGCCTGGAATTATGACTGGGAGGCAGACAAAAACCAGATGAATATCCTTCTTGCTGCGGCAAAGGCAGCAGGAGATGAGTTTATTGGAGAAGCCTTTTCCAATTCACCACCATATTTTATGACAGTTTCAGGCTGTACCTCAGGCGGCGAGGATCCTTCAGTAGATAACCTTAGAGAGGATTCCTACACTGCTTTTGCCTGCTACATGGCAGATGTTATCGAGCACTGGGCAAAAGAGGGTGTTATTACCTTCCAAAGTGTTGATCCAATGAACGAACCAGCAACCAGCTACTGGAAAATGTGGAGCGAAAAGCAGGAAGGCTGCCACTTTACGCAGGGAGAGTCTCAGTCAAGAATTCTTGTGGAGCTCAACAAAGAACTTAAGAATAAGGGGATTGATATAATAATCTGTGCTTCTGATGAAACAAGTATTGAAGCAGCAATCATGTCTTATAAGCACCTTACTCCTGAGGCAAAGGAGGTTGTTACAAGAATTGACACCCATTCCTATCAGGGAACACAGCGTGATATGCTGAGAAATACAGCACAGGAAGCTGGTGTAAATCTATGGATGAGCGAAGTTGACGGCACCTATTCCATTGGCAAAAAGGATACCGGAATGAGCGCAGCTCTTGGTTTTGCAGAGGCAATCATGACAGACCTAAACGGCCTTATGCCAACAGCCTGGATCATGTGGGATGCGGTGGATCTTCATGTGGATTCAAATAACAAGTATGATACCTGCAAGAGAGAAGAGGCTGATAAGATTATTGAGGAAGGAACACCATTCTGGGGAATCGCAATAGCAGACCATGACAAACAGGAACTCCTTCTTAGCAAAAAGTATTATGCCTTTGGTCAGTTCTCAAGATATATTCGTCCAGGCTATACACTGGTTGGTTCCAGCGATTTTACAGTTGCAGCTATTAACAAGGAGGATAACAGCCTTGTAATCGTGGCGCTTAACACAAATTCTGATGATCTTAAGTGGGAGTTTGATCTAGCCAAGTTTGACGTTGGAACAGGTAACATAACAGCCATCAGAACCAGTAAGGATGAGAACTGGGCTGATGTAACAGACAGTGTAGGCGTAGAAGTAGAGGGAAATAAGTTTACAGCTCTTGTAAAAGGAAGCTCTATTACAACCTTTGTTATTGGGAAATAAGGTAGAAAATATGGCAACTTTAAAAGAAATTGCGCAGGAATGCGGCTTCTCTATAGCTACAGTATCCCGTGTGCTTAATGAGGATGATACCCTTAGCGTACCTCAGGCTACAAGGGAGCTTATTATAGAAACCGCAGGCCGCCTTAATTACAAAACAAGAACAGAGAGAAAGCGCGTTGAAGAGGCCAAAAAGAAGGGTCTCCATAAGCTTTCCCGCGTAGGAATAGTGGAAATGCTCAGTGTCGGTGAGCAGATAGAAGATGCATACTACATGTATCTTAAGAACAATGTTGAGAAGGCTTGTATGGAAGAAGAGATAGAAGCTGTTCCAATGCATTATGATTCTGACACCGGCGAATACAAGAATATGGGAAAACCTGTGGATGGAATCATAGCTATAGGCCAGTTTTCAGATGACAGGATAGCTGCTATGCGGAAGAAATCTGAGAAAATTGTCTTTGTTGATTCATCGCCCGATGAACAGCGCTATTGCTCGGTCAGAACTAACTATGAGACAGGAGTCAGACAGGGTGTTGAATATCTTGTAAGGCAGGGGCACAAGAATATTGCCTTTGTAGGTCCTGTTAATTCAAGGGATTCCAAGGCGGTAATTGCTCCGGAAGAAAGAAGGCGTATATTTGGCGTTATTACAGGCCAGTATGGAGATAAAATAAAGCCGGAAACAATAGAGGTTACAGGGACAGCACGGGATGCAACAGAGAAAATCCTTAAGTTCATCACAGCTGATAACAATCAAAGAGAAGAGAAGGACAGAGTCACAGCTGTTTTTACCTATAACGAAGCAACAGCACTGGGGGCAATAAAGGCTGTTCAGAATGCAGGCCTCTCCGTACCGAAAGATATCAGCGTTCTTGGTTATAATGACACAGTGCTTGCATCCTACATGCAGCCACCAATTACCGGAATTCACATCTATATGGATGAGATGGCAAGGGCAGCAGTTGAGGCACTTAGCAAGCTTATAAACGGATACGTAAATGTGCCTTTTACAACACTCATACCAACAACACTGATGGAACGCGGAAGTATAAAGAAATATGTTTAGATTTGGAAGGAATTTGTTTTATGGAAAGAAAGATATTGATTAAAAGAATACTGATGACTTTGTTTGGCGTTATTGTATGTGCCATCAGCGTGGGAATCTTCAAGATTGCAGCCCTTGGGGTTGACCCGTTCCAGTCTTTTATGGCAGGACTTGACGCAGTTGTTCCAATAAAGTTCGGAACCCTGTATATGATCACAAATGCTGTGCTTTTATTATTTGCTCTAATATTTGACAGGCATTACATCGGAATAGCAACCTTCATCAATTTGTTCCTTTTGGGCTACATTACACAGTTCACCTATGAGTTTCTGCAGACGATAATCGTAGAACCAACGATTGTTACAAGAGTTATCTGCCTGATTATAGGCGTTGTAATTCTTTGTTTTGCTTCTGCTTTTTATATGACAGCAGATCTTGGTGTTTCAACCTACGACGCCATTGCTCTTATTATTGTAAATACCTGGAAAAAAGGTAAGTTCCAATATGTCAGAATTATTACAGATATTGTTTGTGTACTTCTTGGCGCTGGATTATTTCTTTTATCTGGCGGAAAAGTCTCACAGATTCCTACAATCGTAGGTGTGGGAACAATAATAACAGCCTTTTTTATGGGACCGCTTATTGAGTTTTTCAACGTTCACGTAGCTAGACCAATTCTTAACGGAAAAAAGAAGGCGTAAGTCTTTTTTTAAGGAAATATATTACGTCGGTAGATATTGCAAACAGATTGCAAATATCTACCGATTTTTTGTGATAAAAATGGATAAAATAGTGCAATATTTTTAAAGTAAAATTTTAGTAAAAATGCAATATGGTATTAATCTACAATTAATCTTAGAATTTCTCTTAGACACCTTATTGATTTTTCACAATAAGAAGGAGGAAGAGGATGAAGAAGAATTGGAGAGGGGTACTATCGACAGTTCTTGGTGTAACTACGGCGTTATCAACCGTTTTTACAGCAGGAAGTACTTATGCTGTTACAGCCAATGCGGCAGAAATAGTATATGCTGACAAGGTTGTAAAGCTGTCACCTGCCAAGGCATCAGTATTTAACGATACTGACGGGGATGGACTTGGCGAGTTTCAGGGCTTTGGAACCAGTCTTTGCTGGTGGGCCAATCGTGTGGGCTACAGTGAGGCGCTGACTGAGCAGGCAGCGGAGGCTTTCTATGACAAAGAAAAAGGCCTTGGAATGACTATCGGCAGATACAACATCGGCGGCGGTGATAATGTGGGTGAATCACCGGAAGTATCTGTAAATGACAGAGCTTATTTTTATGATGCTGAATACGAAGGTCTTACCTACGCTGGCTCCAACATGAAAGTCAGCACTAATGATAGCCTGAAGAATGCTAGTTTTTCCAAATCTGATGCAGATTTTGGCTTTACATCAGGAAAAAAAGTCGGATCTTTTAAAGCAATCGGTTGGATCAACGATCTTGACGGAAGTGTAGGTTCTGGCGACAACCTTCACTACGTTATAGATGCTGAAGAAGATGGTAACTATACAGTAAAGATGCTTTTCACTCTTTCTGGAACAAATAAAAGAGGCGTAAGCATCAAGGTAACTCCTGAGTCAGAGGATACAGTAGAAACATCAGAATCTGAATCAGAAGAAATCGAAGTAATAGATGAGGCAGAGTTATTAGATGGGGCTGCACAGACAGCAGTATATACAGCTCATGCAGCAGAGGTAAATGATGGCATGATCGCATCAAGTAATAACAACATGCTTTTTGTTGTTACCTTTAAGGATGTGGCTCTTAAGGCTGGTTCCAATAAAATTGATATCGGCGGAGCAGATGGTGACTGGTGTCTTGATTACATAAAGATGGCAATAATCAAATCCGGTGAAGAGGGAGTAGTTCCTGAGAGCAGTGATTTTCTTCACGGATCTCACATCACAAGATCTGATTCTGTTGTTCCTGGATATGCAACTGATGTAACAAGGATCAACCTAGATCAGCATGATGCTGATTATTACACAGCAAACTTTGCAAGAGCTGACTTTGATTGCGGCTATGCATGGAACTATGACTGGGATGCAGACAAGAACCAGATGAACGTTCTCATTGCAGCTAGTAAGGCTGCAGGAGAGGAATTCATTGGAGAAGCTTTCTCCAATTCACCACCGTATTTCATGACAGTTTCAGGCTGTTCATCAGGAAGCGTTGACGCAAACACAGACAACCTTCGCGCTGATTCAGTTAATGCTTTTGCCTGCTACATGGCAGATGTCATCGAGCATTGGGCACAGGAAGGAGTTATAAACTTCCAGAGCACAACACCTATGAATGAGCCCTACACCAATTACTGGTCTGCTTTTAACAACAAGCAGGAAGGCTGTCACTTTGATATTGGTGAGTCTCAGTCAAGAATTCTTGTAGCTCTTAACAATGAGCTTAAGAACAAGGGTATTGATATTATCATTTCTGCTTCAGATGAAACTAGCATTGATACAGCGATTACATCTTTCAATGCCCTTTCAGATGAGGCAAAAGAAGTGGTTGGAAGAATTGATGCGCACACCTATTCTGGTTCAAACAGGGCTGGTCTTAAGGCTCTTTCAGAAGAAGCAGGTAAAAATCTTTGGATGAGTGAAGTTGATGGAACCTTCGAAGCAGGCGAAAATGCAGGAGAAATGAAGGCAGGACTTGGCTTTGCCAAGAGAATAATCACTGACGTAAACGGAATGGAGCCATCCGCCTGGATCATGTGGGATGCGGTAGATATCCACATTGATTCAAGCAATGAGTGGGATACTGCAACAAGACAGTCCGTTGAGAATATGCTTTCCAAGGGTGATGGATTCTGGGGAATTGCAATAGCTGACCATGACAAGGAAGAACTTATCCTTAGCAAAAAGTATTATGCCTTTGGTCAGTTCTCAAGATATATCAGACCTGGATACACAATCATCGGCTCATCAGACAATACAGTAGCTGCTTTTGATCCCAAGGAGGGAAAAGTAGTTGTTGTAGCTGTAAATACAGAAGGAAAAGATAAGACCTGGAAGTTCAATCTTCAGGATTTCTCAGAGATTGGAAACAAGGTAACTGCAATCAGAACCAGCGGAAGCCGTGCAGATGGCGAGAACTGGGCTGACGTTACAGATGCTGACAATATCGTGGTAGATGAAGCTTCCAAGACAGTTACAGCTACAGTCAAGGCAAATTCAATCACAACCTACATAATTGAGGGCGTGGTTTACGATTCAAGTGCAGAAACAATAGTATCTGCATCACAGAGTACAATTTATGCTGCAAAGGGAACACTTCCTGTTCTTCCGCAGACCATAAGTGTCCTGACAAGCAAAAATAATACAATCGACGCCAAGGTGACCTGGCAGACTGAAGGGCTGGATCTCTCTACAGCAAAAGAGGTAACAGGTACTCTTGACGGTTATGGCTATGAGGTAACCTGCGCAATTGAGTTCGTAGAGCCAAACATGGCTTGGTATATCGATTGTAATGACAATGAGGTAGGACATACTTCATATGGAAAAATGGATGCTTATGCAGATTTGTACAATGAAGTATCCGATCAGAAGTATGACGGAACCTGGGGACGTCTTGAGGATTATGGAGCATACAATAATTCAGATGACGATCCATGGGCATACGGCTGGTATGCATATTCAAATCAGAGCATTGACTACAAGGTGCCTTTAGAAGCAGGGGATTACACCTTGACCTTTGGTTTCAAGGAGTGGTGGAATCAGTCAAGACCAATGGCTATCTATGCGGTTACAGATGAGGGAGAGACACTTATTGGCAAGACAAATGCCAAAAACGGAAAGAATAACTGGAACACACCGGTTTACAGCTTCAATATGGCAAGTGCCGGGGATGTAACGTTTTCTGTGAGAAAAGACGGCGGCCCTGATCCGGTTCTTTCATTCATAAGAATACAAAAGAACCTTCAGCTCGGCGAACTTAAGGCAGCTGTTGTAAAAGCCCAGTCCATCGACACTACAGGCTATGCACAGACTAAGCTGGGTAGACTCCATGATCTTCTAAAAAAGGCTCAGAGTGTGCTTCTTCATGCGAGAACAACTCAGGGCGATGTAGATGAGATGGTCACAGAACTCTCAGAGTTTGTGGACACTGATGGGAACCTTTTCACAGAAAAAGAAATTGCAGCTAATGATTATCTTCTTTACCTGGTAGATTGCGGAAGCTCAGAGCCTACAAAAGTTCCTGATGAGTATAAGCTTGGTCTTTATCAATCAGTAACTGAGCAGGAACTTGCAGTAGATGGCGGAACTGGCCTTAAGTGGGGCTATGATGCGAATGGTGATTATGGTGTAAGAGTAGCTGGAGGCTCAGCAGACGGAACACTTACAGGCAATTATATTTACATGTCAAACAGTGGTTGGACCTACAAAAAAGGAGTCAGCGGACTTTATTACACATTCGAACTTCCTGATAGAGCAAGTAATGAGTATCTTGTGACCATTGGCGTTAAGAGTCCATGGAGTTCAAGAGATATCAGCTACAGTCTTGAGGGAAAAGAGGTTGAGTCAGGCCTTACACTTGGCCAGAATTCTCTTGTAGAAAGAACCTACAACGTAGAAGTAACTGATGGCGAGCTTAATCTTTATGCTTATGCAACCAACAGAACAAGTTCCTACGTAGATCCACTTCTTAGCTATATCATAGTAAAAGCAGTACCTGAGTATACTACAGACATTCTTGTTAAGGCGCTTGAGACTTATGAAGAGAAGATGAATGGAAAGAATTACTCAGAAAAGACTCTTGCAGCATACAATGAGGCAGCAGCTGTAGCAAAGGCACTTATTGAAGAAGAATCTAAAGATTCAATGGCTATTAAAGAGGCATATAAAAATTTGAAAGCAGCATTTGAAGCTCTTGCAGAGATAATCACCTATACATCTATTACTGGTGTAGAGGGGGCTCCACTTTACGATAACAACGGAGTTCAGGTTCAGGCTCACGGTGGACAGATTCAGCAGTTCACAATTGATGGAGTAACCAAGTACTACTGGTACGGCGAAGATAAGACCTATGATTACAGACCGATTGTTGGCGTACATCTTTATACATCAACAGATCTTTATAACTGGGTAGATGAGGGAGTTCCTTTCAGAGCAATCCCTGTTGCTGACGAGGATTACGGCAAGTTCAAGGAAGAGGGCTATACAGCAGATCTTTCAATATTTGAAGAGGACGAGTATTTTAGCACTCTTTATGCGGATTACAAAGGACAGGCTGCTGACGATAGCGATGTATATGAGAGCAAGCTTGAGGAACTCTATTGGAACATCGCTTCTGACAGAACTGTCATGGAAAGACCAAAGGTTCTTTACAATGACAAGACTGGCAAGTACGTAATGTGGTGGCACTGCGACGGTGTTTCCAAGGATAATCCAACCGGATCAGACTATGGCAAAGCAAAGGCCGGAGTTGCTATTTCAGATACGCCTTATGGACCATTCAAGTTCCTTGGAGCATACAAGCTTAACTATGATGAAAATGCGGATCACAGCTGGGATAAGGGAGAGAAAGCCTGGGGATCAGTTCGTGATATGAACCTCTTTAAGGATGATGACGGAACAGCTTATGTAATGTATTCTTCAGACGGAAACACCAACATGTACGTTGCAAAGCTTAACGACGAGTACACATACCTTTCAAAGGATCAGAAACACGCAGTTCTTGGTGAGGACTTTACACTTAACTTTGCCGGTGCATCAAGAGAAGCTCCTGCAATGTTCAAGTACAATGGAATCTACTACATGATCACCTCTGGTTGTACCGGATGGGATCCAAACCCTGCAAGCTATGCTTATGCAAAGAGTCCTTTGGGACCATGGACTCAGGTTAACAATCCATGCACAGACGATGGAGCTAATACAACATATAGAACCCAGTCTACCTGCGTATTCCCTGTAGATGTGGCAGCAGGCAAGTTTATTTACATGGGTGACAGATGGAATTCTGGAGATCTTTCAGATTCAAGATATGTATGGCTTCCAGTTGAGTTCTTATCTGGAAACAAGATCGCTCTTAGAAGCTATTCTAATTGGACACTGGATGAGCTTGAAAACAAAGGCGAATTCAGTATAAATACCGAGCTTCCTACATATGCTCTTTCAAGAGAGGATTTGGAAGAAAAACTTCCTGCAGAGCTTGAGCTTGTTCTTTCAGATGGTAGAAAAGTTACTAAGGCAGTTACCTGGAATACAGACAAAGTTCTTCTTGTTGGTGATGCAGAAATAACTGGAACAATTGCAGACTTTAACAGAGTATTTTCTATCACAGTCAGCATGGTTCCTGACAAGATGATTTACTTCTATGACAGTGCTTCAAGAAATGTTCTGGGTGAAGAGGAAGCAGAATATGTTAAGGTTGCTAGAAGTGTTCTTAAAAAGCAGATAAGAAATACTTCTGCAGATGAAGATGTTTCAACTACAGGAGTTTCTGGTTATAAGGGAGTAAGAAGTTCCGAAGATTCTGAGCACTACGACGTTGGATATAAGAATTCCGGTTCAGATATTTGGGGACATGGCTTCTGGGCAGCAGGAAACAAGACAATCGACTATGAATTCACTCTTGAAAAGGGCGAGTACACCGTAGCAGCAGGCTTCCAGGAGTGGTGGAATACAGCAAGACCTACAAGAATAACAGTAAAAGATTCAGAAGGTAATGAACTTGGAAGACGAGACTTTACGCTTGGAAAGTCAGATAGTACAAGGCTTGAGACAGTTTCTTTTGAAGTGACAGATGAGACTAAGGTTCTTGTGAGCATTGCAAAGACAGGAAATCCTGATCCGGTTCTCAGTTTCATAGCTGTTGTGAAGGATTCCATGGATAAGGAAAAAGAAGCACTTGGCTATACAGGTGGAACATGGCAAACAAAGTGGGGATCAACCTATTACATAACTGAGGATGGTGAAAAACTCACAGGTATCCAGAAGGTTGATGGCGTTTATTACAGCTTTAATAAGAAAGGCGCAAAGCAGATTAAAACCTTTGTTACAGAAGGTGGAAATACATACTACTTTGGAAATGACGGCGCAATGACCTTTGGATGGATGGAGAAGTGGTCACAAAAGTACTACTTTGATGAAGTCGGTGTAATGCAGATTGGTTTTGCATATGCTGAAGGCGTAGAGTATTACTTTAACTCAAAGGGACAGCTTCAGAAGAACACCTGGATAACAGCAGATGGTAACAAGTTCTATGCAAAAGCAGATGGCTCACTTGCAAAGAACGAAACAATCAGCAAGTGGGGTAAGAAGTACACCTTTGATGAAGAAGGAAGACTTGTTAAATAAATAATGGTATGATGACTGGCCGCGCTGGACGATGTAAACTCGCCCGGCGCGGTTTCTTATGTGCTTGATTACAGATATTTGCAGGCGTTATAATATTTCATGTATTTAGAAAGCAAGTATTTTTCTATGATTAATAGATGTTGATTTTAGGAGGCAGTGTATGGAGAACAGACCTGTAGGAAGAAAAAAGAATGTGGGAACCGGCGGCTCCGGAGTTCATAGAAGAGGAGACGGACTTGGAACCGGTCCTGTTGGAAGCAGCAACGGGTACTCTTCAAATAATGGACCAAGTGGCAACGGTGGACCACAGAGAAGTGGCGGAAGAAGCCCGCTCTTTATGATTATAGTTATAGCAGTATTACTCCTTGGAGGTGGTGGAGGACTTACTTCTTTCCTTGGAGGAGGACTTGGCTCAGATACAGGATCTGACATGGGATACGATAGCTATCAGCAGACCGCCCAGACAACACAGACAGGATCAAGCACGGCAGGTCAGAATCAGACAGGAAGCAGCGTTTCAAGTGGATTATCTTCAGGTTCTGGCTATTCACTTTTAGGATCACTTCTTGGTGGCGGTGGCTACAGTTCATACTCAGGCAGCAGTATGCAGTCAGCTAACTGGAGCGATACTCCAAACACCGGAAAGCTCAACACCTCTGTTGCGTCCGCAGCCAGAGCAAAGCGCACTGTTATAAAGGGAAATGGTCAGGATACAGTAACTATCCTTGTTTATATGTGCGGTGCAGACCTTGAGAGTAGGGGCGCTATGGCAACCAAGGATATTCAGGAGATGATGAGAGCAGATCTTGGGGACAAGATAAATCTCATTATCTATACAGGCGGTGCCAAGCAGTGGCAGAACAACGTAGTTTCAAGCCAGACAAACCAGATTTATCAGGTTAAAGGCGGTCAGCTTGTTAAGCTTGTTGATAATGTGGGCAGTCTTCCTATGACAAAGCCTGATACTCTTTCAAGTTATATTCAGTGGGGTGCAAAGAATTTCCCTGCAGATAGATATGAGCTTATTTTCTGGAATCACGGCGGCGGTTCAACTGGCGGCTATGGCTACGACGAGAAGTTTACATCAGCAGGCGCTATGTCACTTGCTGGAATTAACAAGGCTCTTAAGGACGGCGGTGTTACTTTTGATTTTGTTGGATTTGACACCTGTCTTATGGCAACAGTTGAAAATGCCCTTGTAGTTTCTAACTATGCAGATTACCTCGTGGCTTCTGAGGAGACAGAGCCTGGTGTTGGCTGGTACTACACAGACTGGCTTACAGCCTTTGGCAAGAACACTTCAATGGAGACCACAGAGATTGGTAAGAATATCATAGATTCTTTTACCAATGCATGTGCACAGACCTGCCCAGGACAGAAGACAACACTTTCTTTAATTGACCTGGCAGAGCTCTCAGAGACAGTTCCAACAGAACTTGCAGATTTTTCCAAGGATACATCTGCAATGATCAAGAATAAGGAATACACAGTAGTTTCTGATGCCCGTTCAAGCACTAGAGAGTTTGCGGCATCCTCCAAGATTGATCAGGTGGACCTTGTAGACTTTGCAAACAAGATGGGAACAACCGAGTCAAAGGAACTGGCTGATGTATTAAAGAGTGCAATTAAATATAACAGAACAAGCTCAAACATGACCAATGCTTATGGCCTTTCCATCTATTTCCCTTACAAGAAGTCGGGAAAGGTAGATTCTATGGTAAATACCTACGAAGCTATCGGAATGGATGAGGACTACGCAAAGTGTATTCAGAACTTTGCAGCTCTGGGAGCAGCAGGTCAGTATGTATCACAGAGTACTTCTGGCGGAATGACAGGAAGTCCTATGGGATCTATTTTCGGAGACTTCACAGGAACAGGTTCTTCTTTTGGTGGATCCTCATCTACTTCCGGAAGTGCAGCAACTGCTGAAGTTGTAACCCAGCTTCTTTCAGCCTTCCTTGGCGGAGATTTAGGCGGAGTATCAGGACTTTCATCATCTAACAGTTCTTTCCTTGGAAAGAGTCTTGATGTGGAAGAAGCAGCAGAGTTTATTGCAGACAACCAGCTCGATGCATCTGCCCTTGTTTGGACCAAGAATGCAGAGGACTATGATTGCATTACCCTTTCTGAAAAGGAATGGTCTCTTGTTCACGACCTTGCTTTTAACATGTTCTATGACGACGGCGAGGGCTATGTTGATCTTGGAATGGACAACGTTTTTGAATTCGACGAGGAGGGAAATCTCCTTGCACCAGTAGATAAGACCTGGATTGCAATCGATGGACAGATTGTTGCTTTCTACTCTGTAGATGTACAGGGAAGCGATGATGATTACACCATCACAGGACGCGTGCCTTGCCTTCTTAACGGTGACAGATGCAACCTGATCCTTGTCTTTGACAATGAGCACGAGGATGGCTATGTAGCAGGTGCTTGCTACGACTACGTAGAGAACGAGACTGATACAATTGCCAAGAACCTGACAGAGCTGTCAGAGGGAGATACTATTGACTTTGTCTGCGATTTCTATAGATATGACAAGACCTATCAGGACAGCTATTTCCTTGGCGAGCAGATGACAGTTAAGGGCGACATGAAGGACATGGTAATCGAGAACCTCCCTGTTGGCGATGGCAAGGTCCTTGAAACCTACTGCTTCACTGATATCTACGGCCAGCAGTACTGGACACCAGCACTTGAGTACTAATGCGCAGAGGGTAAATGGGCGTCTTGACTGTTTTGGAAGTTTTGAAAGTGTTTCGGCAGAACGTGTTGAAGGATGAAGTATCCTGCAATTGGTGTGATTGGAACTGGTTGCTGGATGAATTTTCCTTCAAAAATCACAGATGACGTAATTTGCAGGGCGGAAGATACCAGCAAATCGTTGGTGCGGTGAGGTTTGCAGGACGGAAAGTCCAGCAAATCATTAGTGCGGTGAAGTCTGCAGGGCGGAAAAGTCCAGCAAATAGTTTATGTGACGAACTTGCTGGTTGAAATTTCCTGCAAGACAAATAGATTTGTCCACTTGCAGGAGAAAAAATCCAGCATGATTGTCGAATCTGTGGATTTGATGGAATGGAAAATGGAAAAAGCTCTTAAGATAGTCCATCAAATTTCTACAAGAGCATAATTTGCGGGAGAAAACAGCCTGCAAAAGAATGCTTTGGGAAATTGTGCAGGAAGAATAATCCAGCATACATGGGTAAAGTAGCTTTTTGTGGGAGAAATACCCCTGCAAATCATTGTGATTCTCATATATGAAGGAGACAGTAGATTAATGGCACGATGCGAAGAAGTAACAACTCTTTGTTACATTGAACGTGATGACAAATACTTGATGCTTCACAGAGTCTCAAAGAAAAACGACATCAACAAGGATAAGTGGATTGGTGTCGGGGGACACTTCGAAAAGGGAGAAAGCCCTGAGGAGTGCATACAGAGAGAAATTAAAGAAGAGACGGGGTACGACGTCACGCTTACAGCCTTGAAACTCAGATCAATTGTAACTTTCGTCACAGACAACGGTGACTATGAGCTTATGTTCCTTTTCACCTGCTTAGCACCAAATGGCGAACCAAAGGAATGTGATGAAGGTACCCTCGAATGGGTAAAAAAGAGCGATGTACCTTCTCTCAACCTATGGCCAGGTGACCGAGTTTTTCTAAGTCTTCTCACGGAAAGAGAGGACTTCTTCTCACTTAAACTCGTATATGATGGGGAAGGCAACCTGACTGAGGCTGTTTTGGATGGTGAAAAACTAGATTATAATTGAACTAGAAGAAAAAAGAGATATTAAATGAGTAACACAACAGATAAATCAAGAGATTTCCTTGCTGGCAGGATAAAGGATCTTGCCACAAGGGCATATATGAACAGCTTTGTGACACATACAGATTTTCTGTCGGTGTCAGAGCTGGCAACGTTTTACCAGATTCTTGCAAGTGAAGGTGTATCCTCAAATGTGCATGAATACTGCGGCGCAAGGTACGTGGTGTACGGAGGTTACAAGGATGCAGAGAGAGCTATGGTATGCTTTCTTCCGGATTATCTTGGTGAGGAAGCATTTCTCATGGCAGAAGAAAGCGAAAACTCAGTTCTTAAGTGCGTGCAGATAAAGCCTGTAAACAATAAGTTCGCTGATGATTTGAATCATAGGGATTACCTGGGATCCATCATGAACCTTGGGATAGAGAGAGATCAGATAGGGGATATTCTTTCGGGAGATAAAGAAGCTTATGTTTATGCTACTCCTGACATTGCAGAGATGATGGTAAAAGAGCTTATCAGAATCCGTCACACCTCAGTAAAGTGTCAGATTGTAAACGCAAATGAATGCACCATTGAGCCAAAGTTTGAAGAGATTCAGGGAAGCGTTGCCTCAGAGAGAATTGATGCAATTCTTGCCTTTGTCTATCATCTTTCAAGGTCTGAGGCGCAAAGGCTTATTGAGAGTGAGTCGGTGTTCATTGACGGACGCACGGCTTATAGTGGTGGCTACGATCTTAAGGAAGGTGCGAGAGTTTCTGTGCGGGGACATGGAAAGTTTATTTATCTAGGTACCACCAATACCACACGAAAAGGAAGACTCTTTGTCGGAGTAAAACTTTTTAAATAAAGAAAGGGACAACTTAATGAATTATGAATTGCGACGGGGGAACAGGAGGACTATCGCAATAGAAGTAAGAAAGGACCTTAGTGTAATAGTTCGTGCACCAAAGTTTGTTTCTGTTTCGGAGATAAACAAGTTTGTGGGCGAAAAGGCAGAATGGATTGATAAGAATCTGAAAAAAATGCAGGAGAGACAGGCCAAAGAAAGTGAAGGCACAGACCTGACCGAGCAGGAGATACGTCTTCTTGCTACAAGAGCAAAGCGTATCATTCCGCCAAGAGTTAGAAAATACGCGGAAATTATAGGTGTGGATTATGGAAGTATAACCATAAGGATGCAAAAGAGCCGCTGGGGGAGCTGCTCTGCGAAAGGTAATCTGAATTTTAACTGTCTTTTAATGAGAGCACCAGAGGAAATACTGGACTATGTCATTGTACATGAGCTGTGCCATAGAAAAGAGATGAATCACTCTGATCGATTCTGGGCTGAGGTTGAGAAGGTTATGCCTTCCTACAAAGAGCGAAGAAAGTGGCTTAAGGACCATGGAAATGAACTGATGAAAAAATAGAAAATAGTGATTGTAGCGCGTCGGCTGTATAAAATGCCGACGCGTTTTTTGTATTATATCAACATAAAACAGCACATATTTTTGTGACTAATAAGGAATTGAAAGAAATGAACATGTTCGTTATAATTATAACGAACATGTTCATAGAGGATAATATTATGCCAAAAAGAATTGATAATCTAAAAGAAAAAATACAGGAAGAGGCTAAAAGACAGGTTATACGAAGTGGCTATTCCAAGATGACAATCAGGTCTGTAGCACAGGGCTGCAGGATTGGAATAGGAACAATGTATAACTATTTTTCATCTAAGGATGAGCTCATAACCTCCTTCATGCTTGAGGATTGGAGAGGCTGCGTTGAGGCGATGACCTCTTTAGAGTGCAAAGATCCGAAGGAATTCTTAAGAGGAATACAGGGAGCACTTGATGAATTTATCAGAAAATATGACAGGCTTTTTAATGATCCTGATGCAATAAGATCCTTTGCTTCTGTTTTTGCCCAGAGACATATTCAGCTAAGGGCAAAGCTTGGTGGAATTATAAGACCTGTTTGCGAAAACTCAAAGATAGAGGATAAAACCTTCCTTGCCGAGTATATTGCGGAGTCAATTCTTCGCTGGACTATGGAAGGGGAGAGCTTTGAAAAGCAGTATTCAATAATAAAAATGCTTGTTGAGCAGGCATAAGAAATAAAAGGAGAAGTAACCAATGAGTAGCTTTGAGAACTTAAGAATTGTAGACAATTTTTATCAGACATCATTGTTTTTTCCAATGCCTACAGTTGTAATCAGCACACTTTGTGAGGATGGAACAACAAATCTGGGACCATATTCCCTTATCCAGCCTTACTATGTAGCAGGCAAGGAGTATTACGCAATGCTCTTGAACTGCCGCAATTCATCTAACACAGCACAGAATATCCTTCGTACAGGAAAGTGCGCTATCAACTTTATAGATGATAACCCAAAGAACTTCAAAGAGGCAGTAAAGCTTTCATGGCCTGGAGATAAGCCATCAGAGAAAATGCCTAAGTGCAATTTCAAGCTGGAAAAGAGCCTTATTGAAGAGGAATCAGGCGAGAAGCGTCCTATGGTAATGACAGATGCCATCGAAGTTATCGAGTGCACCTGGATGCGCGAGCTTGATGGCGCAGATAAGGACCAGCCAGGACAGCTTGAGGGCTATGAGGGGCCATACCACGATTTCAACGGAATCACCAGTAAGTTCGGAGCACATTTCATTCTTCGAATCGACAAGATCCTCATGAAAAAGAAATATTCAGATGCCATTATAAACGGTGTAAGAGCAAAGGATTTCCCACCTCTTCCTGTTGACTACGGTTATCGTGACAGTAAGAATTTCTGGTTCCACAGAAAGAGACATATGAGAGCTGAGCTTCTTCAGATGAGACAGGCATCACTTTCATCAGTAAGATACGCTGCAGATAGAATCGACGACAAGATTAAATTCACAGATGATGCTCTTAAGCTCATGCTTAATGTGCCAAGAGTGTTCCTCCCTGCAGCTCTTAAAGGATGCGTTGAGTGGGCAAGAGAAAATAATGTTGAACTCATCACCGAGGAGCATATGAAGATAATAAACGACAAGCGTGCTCAGGAAAAAAAGAAAAAATAATTAATTGAGAGGGGAATAATCCATGAAAGTAGTTCTTGCAGGCGCCTATGGAAATCTTGGCGCAGACATTTTTAAAGCACTTATAAAGGAAGGTCACGAGGTTGTAGCTCTTGATATGATGCAGCGTGATCTTGGAATCACAGAAGGCTTTACCTTTAAGAAGGTTGACGTAACAAAGCCAGAAACCCTTAAGGGAACCTGCGATGGCGCAGATGTAGTTATAACAACAGTTGGTCTTACAAAGGGATCACCAACAGTATCAAATTATGATATCGACTATAAGGGAAATCTCAACATCCTCAACGAAGCCAAGGCAGCAGGCGTAAAGAGATTTACCTATATCTCAGTAATTAAGGCTGACAAAGCACCAGATGTTCCAATGCTTCACGCAAAGTACCTCTTTGAGGAAGACCTTAAAAAGAGCGGAATGACCTATGTTATCCACCGTCCAACAGGATACTTCTACGATATCGTAAAGGTATTCCGTCCAATGGTAGAAAAAGGCCAGGTTACACTTCTTGGAAACAAGCCGGTTCACTGCAACGTTATTTCTACTGAGGATTTTGGTGAGTTCATCGTAAAGAGCATGATGGATGAGAACAAGATTTACAACGTAGGCGGCAAAGAGACATATTCATACGAAGAGATTGCAAATATGTGTTTCGAGGCAGCAGGTAAGACTCCTGTTATAAAGAGAGCTCCAGCCTGGCTCTTTGATGTCCTTGCATTTGTTAATAAGCTTAAGAAGAACGGAAAAGAAGCAATTCTTAAATTCTCAAAGTGGACTCTTTCAGAAGAAATGGTTGGCGATACAACCTATGGTGAAATGAGCTTTAAGCAGTACATTAAGGATAGCTTCAAGAAGTAATAGCATAAAAAACAATTACATAAGGAGAAAAGAGATGTTTTGGACTTATTTACTCATAATCTGCATAATATGCGCAATTCTCAGCGCAGTAGGATTTATTAAATACGTATATTTCCTTTCAGTAGGCTACGGCTTTGCAGTAGCAGGCGGTGGAATCACAATACTTATCATGGCCCTTACACAGGGCTGGACTAGTGGAGTTTTGGCTCTTGCTGTAGCACAGGCAATTCTTTTTCTGGCTTATGGAGCAAGACTTTCAGGCTTTCTTCTTTACAGAGAATTTAAGAATGCAGGCTTCCAGAAAGAGATGAAGAATGAAACTGGTGGATTTAAGAAGCTTCCTATTTTTGTGAGCCTTGCAATTTGGATTTTTGTAGCAATTCTTTATACTGCTCAGGTAAGCCCTATGTTTTTTAGATACTACAATTTGTCCAAGGATATTGTAGTTCCAGTAATCGGAGTAATTGTTTCTATTTGCGGAATCATCCTTGAGTCCCTTGCTGATAAGCAGAAATCAGAGCAGAAGAAGGCTAATCCAAAGATGGTTGCAACACAGGGACTTTATAAGATAGTCAGATGTCCAAACTATCTTGGAGAAATCACTTTCTGGACAGGTGTATTTATCAGCGGAATCACAACCTATACAGGAATTGTACAGTGGCTTTTTGCAGTAATTGCTTATATCTGTATTGTTTTCATCATGTTTAACGGAGCTCAGCGACTTGAAAAGAGACAGATGGCTCGCTATGGAAATGATGCTGCTTACAATGAGTATGCAGACAAGACGCCTATCATTATTCCATTTTTACCAATCTATCATTTAAATAAAAAAGCGTAAGCTGATGGGGGTACAAATGAAAGAATATAGTGTTACCATGGCACTTATTGATTTTATTCCAGTTGTCTTGTTTGCGGTTGCAGCTGTCATGTTACAGAGGGTCCTCTACAACAAAATGAGCAAGGGAGCCTTTGCTTTGTTTGCAGCAGGAACTATAAATGTTATTTTTGCAGGAAGTATGAAGGCACTTTATAAACTTCTTTACGCTGCAGGAGTGTGTGATTTCCAGGCGCTTAACAGCCTTTATTTTCCAGTTATTTCCGTAGGCTTTTTGCTGGCAGGTCTTGGCCTTGTGGCAATGCTTTTTCACAAACAGACTGAAAATGCAGCACACAGCGTAGTGCCACCAGTACTTTTTAGCGGAACAGCAATAATGATAGTATTTATGATTGCCGGACTTGGAATGATAGACGCAGTTCTTGCGGTTTTGGCTATCAGACTAAAGAAGCCGCTTATCGTGGTTCTTCTTGTAGTATCCTTCCTTTGCTCACTTAGCATGGGATATCTTTCTTCCAAGGACTTTGATGCAGCTTATTGGAACTGGATCGCAGAGGGAATCAATATTGTGGGACAGGGTACATTTCTTATCAGCGTTATTATGATGAGAAAAGCAGGCATTGTGGAACTTATACTTAAGAGATAATAAATAAAAAACCTGGATGCAAGCGGGAACCTTCCTGCTTTGAATCCAGGTTTTTTGTAAGGAAAAAAGGATTAAATATTATATGAGCGCTGCTACACAATCAGAAACCTTCTTCATGTCAGCAGTTGGCTCGAAACGAGCAACAACGTTGCCGTTTCTATCAACAACAAATTTTGTGAAATTCCATTTAATATCCGGATTATTCTTGTAATCCTTGTCTATTTTCTTGAGCATTACATTCATAGCAAGGGCAGCAGGTCCCATTCCAAAGCCCTCGAAGCCCTTCTGCTCTTTGAGATACTTAAAGAGTGGAAGCTGATTCTCGCCGTTTACATCAGCCTTTTTCATCTGTGGAAACTTTGTATTATAGTGAAGCTGGCAGAACTCATGGATCTCTTCATCAGTTCCAGGAGTCTGTCCTGCAAACTGATTGCAAGGAACATCTACAACTTCAAAGCCCTGCTCGTGGAACTTCTCATACATAGCTTCAATGTCCTTGTAGTGAGGAGTGAATCCGCAACCTGTTGCTGTGTTAACAACAAGCACAACCTTTCCCTTGTAGCTGTCCATTGAAAGCTCATTTCCCTGAGCGTCTGTTACTGAGTAATCGTAAAATCCCATGGCAAATCCTCCATATTCAAAAAATTAAACAATAGTGTGTACGTAGTGGTTTGGTTTTTCGTTTTGATTTATATAAATTATATTGTGCGCAATCTAAAATGTCAATACCCAAATTTAAATTATTTTTTTGCTCACATTTATAGAGAAGTACAACATATATTAAGGATATGATATGATAATGTCATGAGTAAGAATTATATAGTTTTCGATCTCGAATGGAATCAGGGAGATGCTGCCGTAGTTGAAAATGGCAAGACTCTGGTATTTGAAATTGTCGAGATCGGAGCAGTTAAATTAAATGAGAAAAAAGAAAAAGTAGGCGAGTTTTCAAGACTGATAAAGCCCAGAGTATATAAGCAGATGCACAAGATCACAGGAAAGCTTATCCACCTTTCTATGGAGGACCTTGAAAGCGGGGATCCCTTTGAAGAGGTGGCAAAGGACTTTCTGGACTGGTGCGGCGAGGATGCTACATTTTGTAGCTGGGGACCACTTGACCTTACTGAATTTCAAAGAAATCTGGATTTCTTTGGTATGCCGCTTTTGTCTGACAGACCCGTCGCTTTTTACGATGTGCAAAAGCTTTATAGTATATCCTACGATGATGGCAAATCAAGAAAATCTCTTGAAACAGCAGTAGACGAGCTAAGGCTTGAAAAGGATATTCCATTCCACAGAGCTTTGGCAGATGCTGAGTATACTGCCAAAATTTTCAGAACTCTTAATGACAAAGTGCTTCAGAAGGTTTCCTTTGATACCTACGTCACTCCAAAGACCAAGAAGCAGGAAATACGAATTACTTTTGATGACTATTTCAAATATATTTCAAGGGAATTTGATACTAAGGAAGATATCCTTGAGAACATTGAGATAATGAGCACCAAGTGTTACCTTTGTCATCGCAATATAAGACGCAAGGTAAAATGGTTTACACCAAACAGTAAGCACTATTATTCAGTAGCTTATTGTGAGCTTCACGGGTTCATGAAATCCAAGGTCCGCATCAAAAAGGCTGAAGACGGAAGGCTTTTTGTGGTAAAGACCTGCAAGTTTATAACCCCTGAAGATGTGGAAGCTATGAAGATACGTCAACGCAAAATAAAGAAGAGACAGCATGATTGATTGCTGTCTCTTTTTCGATATACACTATTAGAATTTGATTTTGCCTCTTTTGTATTCTTTTTTTCTTCGTCTGTATCTGACCCGGTCACTTCTGCTTGAAAATTTCCTGTTGGCTGAAATAGTTGTCACAAGGAAGCCCAAAAGAGTTATCAGTACAACTAAAGCTGCCGCAAGTATAAACAAAAGCTTTACATTGATATAAGTAACATGTCCATGGGATGAAGCACTGGATACATTGGACTGCGCATCATAGCAAACAACAGCTTCGCCAATGGAGGCATCATTGTACGTGTAAATAATCTTGGCAAGAGCGTTTGGATAATCTGCTTTAACTGTTTCATCAAGGTCGTAGGAGACTTTGTAGCTGGTGTCATCAATAGAAGCGGTCTTTGGAAGGATGATTACGCTGCCTTCTGATAGCTCCAGAATCGTTCCTGAGCGGCCAAACACATCATTTTCTGATTCAAAGAAAAGAGAATCATTGGGCATGTATCTGTTATCTTCGTCCGCAACATTTACAAGCTTGAAGTTATTAAAGCCATAATCAAATAGTGTTGTGGTATCTGTGAACTGTGATGGGGATTCTTCCTTTAATACTACGCATATTAGCCTCATGCCGTTTCTTTCAGCGCAGGTAACAAGGGTTTCTCTTGCAAGATCTGTGTAGCCTGTTTTGCCTCCGACAATTCCGGAATACTTAACTTCACCGTTTATCAGCTTGTGCTTGTTGTTAAGATAAAAATCATCGGGCTGCGTCTTGGTGGGAGTAAAGTGATATCTTGGAGTATTACCAACCTTGCACAGGAACTCGTTGTTAAAAAACTCTCTGGCGATAAGGGCCAGATCATAGGCGCTTGTGTAGTGGTCTGAATCCTGAAGACCATTGGTGTTATTGAAATGGGTATTTGTACACCCAAGTTCTTTGGCTCTCTGATTCATAAGGGAAACGAAATCTGTGATACTACCACTAACATGCTCTCCAACGGCATTGGCAACTTCATTGGCACTGCCTACCATGATTCCAAAAAGAGCCTGTTCTAAGGTGATGGATTCGCCAACGTCCATTCCGATAGAGGAGCCATCTCTGGGAACGCTGAATACAGCATCGTGAGAGAAGGTTATCTTATCACCCAGATTTGCATTCTCCACAGCTAAAAGGCAGGTCATGATCTTGGTGGTGCTGGCAGGATATAGCTCTTCATGGATATTTTTGGAATAAAGAATGGTTCCTGTCCTTGCTTCCATGACAATTGCTGCCTCTGCGCCTATGGCAGGTCCTTCTGGCCAACCGTAGGTTTCATTACTCTGAACCGGCAGCTCTTTACGAGCCAGGGCTTCTTCCTGATAATTGGTAGCGCTGGCATAAACTGGGCTTATTATCAGAGAAAAAAGAAGTATATATACCGTAAAGCACAGTAAAAATCTATATTTTGTTTTCTTATTAAAAGAAGAATTTAGTAAACTCATAGTATATAGATAATACACTACTTTCCAAGAGCCCGCAAATGTTGTAAAATTTAGGATATAAGATTTACAGGTAGGATGAGAAATGCGTTTAAGAAACATTGCAGGCTCTAGAGAAGTAATTGCAGACAGCAAATATACAATCAAGGAGCCGGAAACTAAGAAGGGACTCTGGAAAAAGGAAGTCTTTGGCAACGACAACCCAATACGTATTGAGATTGGAATGGGCAAGGGAAGATTTATTATGGATCTTGCGGAGCTTAATCCAAATGTCAATTATGTTGGTATTGAGAAATATTCCAGCGTACTGCTTAGAGCAATACAAAAGCAGGAGCAGAGACAGCTTCCTAATGTTATCTTTATCCGAATGGATGCAGAGGACATTACAGAGGTTTTCGCACCTGGAGAGGTAGATAGAATTTACCTCAATTTTTCCGACCCATGGCCCAAGGACAGACATGCCAAGAGACGTCTTCCTTCCCGTCAGTTTTTGGAAAGATATGACAAAATCCTTAAACCTGATGGAGTAGTAGAATTCAAGACAGACAATACAGACCTGTTTGATTTTGCTTTGGAAGAAGTGGAGCCGGCTGGCTGGAACCTTGATGCAGTTACCAGGGACCTTCATAACGATCCTGTTATGAACGAGGGCAACGTGATGACGGAGTACGAAGAACGATTCTCATCTCTGGGTAACCCAATTTATAAATACATTGTTAGTAGAAAGGGGACAAACTAATGGACTATAGTTTAAACAGCCAGAATTTCGAAGAAGAAGTATTAAAGAGCAAAATCCCGGTACTCGTTGATTTCTCAGCAGATTGGTGCGGACCCTGCAAAATGATGGCGCCTGTAATCGATGAACTTGCTCAGGAGTATGAGGGTGAAGTGAAGATTGGCAAGATCAATGTTGATCAGTCACCCGACATTGCACAGAAATATAATGTTATGTCTATTCCAATGTTTGCTTTCTTCAAGAACGGAGAAGTGATTGAGACAGCTGTTGGAGCACTTAACAAATCTAAATTACAAGGTATAATAGATAAAGTGCTGGCCTAAGGGTCAGCACTTTGTTTAGAAAATAGGTATAAGATATTGGCGGACAAGATTACTAACTTTGAAGACTACAAGAAGAAAGAAATTGGAAACGTCACTGAGGATATTGATATCCAGATAGAAGACCCTTACAACTTTTTTAACGAAGAAGAGCGTGAGGAGTATTTCAGAGAGCGTCAGAAGGAAGAGGCTGCCAAGAAGTCTATTGAACCTGCGATGGAAGAAGAGCCTGAAAAGGCTGCAAAGGAACAGGAAGACTTCTACGAGGATGAAGAGTCCTATGAGGATGGTTATGAAGATGATGACTATCCTGAGGATGAGGATTATCCGGACGATGAAGAGGATGAAGAATCAGGTGGCGGTTTTTCTATGGAGCTTTTTGTCCGTATTTCTTCAATTATAACTGGTATTATTATCCTGGCCTTTATAGCCATGGTGGCCAAGGTCAAAATTTACGACAGATATTTTGCACCCGACCCAGACAATGAGCAGACTGTTGTGGCGGCGTTACCTGCCGGATATGTTGAAAAAAATGATACGGTGGTAGTAACTGCAGAAAAGCTCAATTTAAGATCTGTAGACAATGCCCAGAGCGATGCTACGAAGGTGGCTTCTGTTCAAAAGGGAACAGAGCTCAAAAGAGTTGCAGTCAGCGCAGATGGATCCTGGGCACTTGTTGAGTATAATGGAAGTCAGGTTTATGCTTCCATGAAGTATTTGGAAGAAAAGAAGTAGTTACCTGCTTCTGCTACGAAGCCAGAGATAGAATTTATCAACGGCCTCAGCCAGAGTATCGCTTGCACGAGAGAACGTATCTGCATGTGAAAGAACTTCCTCGCAGGAAGTATCTTTTGCATGTTCAGCGATTTTCTGTGCGCAGGACTGTTCTAGAGAGCGGTAATCCATATTGACCAAAAGAGTATTATGTATCCCTGACAGAGAAGTATATAACTCGGGGTATTTTTTTTGCACAAGGGCAAATTCGTCAAGAATATGCTCGCGGCTCTGAATACAAAATAAAAGATAGATTGACTCCACTATTTCAGGTGGCTCTATCTCATCCTGATAGGAGTTGTCCTCGTAGCCGTCCTTTGTGGCATAATACTCACAGATTTCCTGAACCAGACTACCAATTTTGTTGTTGCTATAAAGTTTTTGAAGTTCATCAAATTTTTTTTCGCTCATAAGATAAGGTTAATTGTTTTTTTATTAAATGTAAAGATAGGACTAGTATATGAAAATCGGGATTTTTGATTCCGGGATAGGTGGTTTGTCCGTACTTCATGAGGCTTATCACCAGTTGCCGGGGCAAGAATACATATTTTATGCGGATACAGAGCATGTTCCCTACGGCCTTAAGACGCCAAAGCAGATCAAAGGCTATGCGGTGGATATTGCGCAGTTTCTTATTGATAAAGGCGCAGAGGCACTGGTGGTGGCATGTAATACGGCAACCAGCGTGGCAATAAAGGATCTTAGAAAGCGCTTTGACATTCCGATTTTGGGAATGGAGCCAGCTGTTAAGCCTGCTGTAGAGTTCACAGATGAAAAGAGGATCATGGTAATTGCTACACCTGTTACTATCAGGGAGGACAAGCTAAAGGATCTTCTTCACAGGGTAGATGAGGACCACAGGGTTGATCTTCTTGCCATGCCAAGACTTGTGGAGTTTGCCGAGAGAGAAGAATTTGATTCACCTCAGGTGCATGAATATATAAAGAGTCAGTTCGATCAATTTGATAAATCTAAATATTGTGCTCTTGTGCTTGGCTGCACGCATTTTAACTATTTTAAGCCGGCATATAGAGAATATTTTGGAAAAGATACATTGCTCATTGATGGCAATTATGGTACGATACATCATCTAGCCGATGTGTTAGGTCTGAAAATTAATGAAACACAAGATGATGTGGTTGAGTTTAATAACGAACACACTATATATTATTTTTCGAAAAAATTTATAAATGACGACAAAACGCTGGAACACTTGAAAAGACTGCATTTGCGCCTCGAAGAGGTGAGAAAAGTCTGATTTTAGTGGGCTTGATTTTAACAAAATATTGTACTATTATTTATATAAACCACAAGATATAGTTGTGATGAAGCTTACAAAACAAATCTTGTGGTTTTTCTACGCAGAACATTCAGTCCTGAACAATTCACAGGCATGAATCCAATAAATATGAGATTGTGTTTTAATTTATGAAGGGGGTTTCTATGAAAATCATCAAGAGAAGCGGCAAAGAGGTCGCTTTTGACGTCAGCAAAATTTCTGCGGCTATTGAAAAGGCCAATAATGAAGTTACTGAAGAGAGAAAGCTTACACATGGACAGATCAGCGATATTGCTACAAGCGTTGAGAAGCAGTGCGCAACGCTTACACGTGCAGCAAGCGTTGAGGAAATCCAAGATATGGTAGAGGACGGCCTTATGAAGGCTGGTAAGTATGATGTTGCCAGAAAGTACATCACTTACCGTTATAAGCATGCTCTCGTTAGAAAGTCTAATACAACTGACGAACAGATTATGTCTCTTATTGAGTGCAATAACGAAGAGGTTAAGCAGGAGAATTCCAACAAAAACCCTACAGTTAACAGCGTTCAGAGAGATTATATGGCTGGTGAGGTCAGCAAGGATATCACAAGAAGATTCCTTCTTCCAGAGGATGTAGTTAAGGCCCACGAGGAAGGTCTTATCCACTTCCATGATTCTGACTATTTTGCACAGCATATGCACAACTGCTGTCTTGTAAACCTTGAGGATATGCTTCTTAATGGAACAGTTATTTCTGAGACCATGATTGAGCGTCCAAAGAGCTTTTCAACAGCATGTAATATCGCAACTCAGGCAATTGCACAGATTGCAAGCTCACAGTACGGCGGACAGAGTATCACTCTTTCTCACCTGGTACCTTTTGTTGATGTAAGCAGACAGAAGTTCCGCAAGGAAGTTGCTCTTGAGTTTGAGACTGCCGGAGTTAAGGTCAACAAGAAGCAGGTTGATGAGATCGCAGAGATGCGAGTTAAAAAAGAAATCGAGAGAGGCTGCCAGGTTATCCAGTATCAGGTAATCACACTTATGACTACCAACGGCCAGGCTCCTTTCATTACGGTTTATATGTATCTTGATGAGGTTCCAGAGGGACAGCAGAGAGAAGACCTTGCTATGGTTATCGAGGAGATGCTCAAGCAGCGTATCCTTGGCGTTAAGAACGAAAAGGGACAGCTTATTACACCTGCATTCCCTAAGCTTATTTACGTTCTTGACGAAGACAATATCCATGAGGATTCCAAGTACTGGTACCTTACAGAGCTTGCTGCTAAATGCACAGCCAAGAGACTTGTTCCTGACTACATTTCAGCCAAGAAGATGAAAGAACTCAAGAAGGGTGATGTATATCCATGTATGGGATGCAGATCCTTCCTTACACCAGACAGCGAAGATAATGCAGAAGGACTTTGCAATGCAGGCAATAAGTCCCATGCTCTTAACTACAAAGAGGGTGACCACAAGTACTACGGAAGATTTAACCAGGGCGTTGTAACAATCAACCTTGTTGATGTTGCCTGCTCTTCCTACAAGGATGAGGAAAAGTTCTGGGAGCTTATGGAAGAGAGAACTGAGCTCTGTAAGAGAGCACTTATGTGCCGTCATAACAGACTCCTTGGAACTCCTTCAGATGTAGCACCTATTCTTTGGCAGAACGGTGCCCTTGCAAGACTTCAGAAGGGCGAAGTTATTGATCCACTTCTTTTTGGTAACTACTCAACAATTTCACTTGGTTATGCAGGACTTTGCGAGTGTACCAAGTACATGAAGGGTGTATCACATACAGATCCTAGAGGCAAAGATTTTGCGCTTAAGGTAATGCAGTTTCTTAATGACAAGTGCGCTAAGTGGAGAGCAGAGACCAATATTTCCTTCAGTCTTTACGGAACACCACTTGAGTCAACTACCTACAAGTTTGCAAAGTCTCTTCAGAAGAGATTTGGTATTATTCCAGAGGTTACAGACAAGAACTACATCACAAACAGCTACCATGTTCACGTAACAGAGCAGATTGACGCATTCACAAAGCTTAAATTTGAATCTGAGTTCCAGGCTCTTTCTCCAGGAGGAGCTATCAGCTATGTA
>JAEEGL015330366.1_pt1 | contig 38134 bp, 35 predicted proteins | sample 9134231 | NCBI WGS metagenome assembly JAEEGL01 (sample SAMN16246548, study PRJNA631951) | gut metagenome | biome: gut microbiome; feature: rumen; material: fiber-attached | host: Bos | place: Iran: Karaj | collected 2018-10
CTCGCCTGGCGCCGCCGCATCCCCGTGCAGGAGCGCGACCGCGGGGACTTCGCCGTCCCCGCCCCACGCCACCAGCAGTCCAGGCGTGGCCGCGCCGCCGTTCCGCGCCGCGAGGAAGCTCCCCGCCAGCACCGCCAGCATCAGCGCCAGCGCCATCCCCCCCTGATGCGCACGCAGCCACCCCATGGCCTCAGATGTGGCGGATGAGGCCCGCGACCACCCCCTGCACCTGCAGATTGTCGAGGGGCACGAAGCGCGACTGGAACTGCGGGTTGGCGGGGCGCAGCTCCCACTGCCCGCGCGTCAGATAGATGTATTTGACGGTCACCTCGTCGTCAATCAGCGCGATCACGATGTCGCCGATCTTGACCGCGGCGGTCTTCTGCGCGATCAGCAGATCCCCGTCGAAGATCCCCGCGTCCCGCATGCTCTCCCCCTGCACCGTCAGCGCGAAGAGCGGCGCGCCCGTGGTGCAGTTCGGCAGCAGGCTGGGGTCCAGCGTGACATAGCGCTCGATGTGCTCCTCCACCTCCCCAGGCACCCCCGCCGAGATCCGCCCCAGCACAGGAATCGACAGGCTCATCGAGAAATGGTGCACGGGATTGTTGTTCCACCCCATCGAGATGCTCCGCGCCTTCGAGGTGCGGTGAAGCAGCCCCTTGCGCTGCAAAGCCTTCACATGCGCGAACGCCGTCGCGGGCGTCACCTGGAAATGCTGGCTGATCTCATTGATCGTCGGCGCCATCCCCTGCTGCTGCCCGAAGAAGTTGATGTAGTCCAGCACCTCTTTCTGCTTGTCGGTTATCCCTTTCATGGTCGTAATTGGCGAATCTCTGTTTGCGAGTAGTCCAGTTTTCTGCAAAAAACACTGTATTACTTTAATGCCGGAAATCATTTTGTCAAATGAATATTTAACAAAAAATCGTCTCCTGGACAGGCTGGCGGCCGCCCCGTGACGCCGACCCGCATTTTCGCACTATAGTACAAAGAAAGCGCGCGGCAATTCCGCCCCGCCGTCGACTTTTCCGGGAAATCTTTCATGTCGCACTGGAAAAAAAACATTGCAGCGTTTATATTATGTCTTCCCGCCGTGCTGTGGGCGCAGGAACCATCGCGCGACCTGGCGCAACTGCTCCAGGAAGCCAGGGTGCTGAACGAGGCGCTGCGCGCCGAGAACCTCCGCCTCCAGCGCGAAGTCACCGCGCGGGACGAGGAACTCCGCCAGCTGCGCTCGCGCTACGCGGCCCTCCTCGTCGACACCGACCGCCGCGCCGCCGAACTCACCGGGCTTGAACTCGCGGCCGCACATCTGCTGCGCGGCGAGGGCGAGTTCAAGCCCGCCGAGGGCAACGCCTCCGAACTGCTCGAAGTCCTCGCCCTCACCCGCCGCAGGATGCTCGCCTTCTCGCAGACCTTCGCCGACCACGAGACCAGGATCGGAGCCATCCTCGACGCCTGCTCCCCCAGCGACGCGCTCCGCCAGCAGGCCCAGGACAGTTTCAGGCTCCTCCGAAAAGGCGTCGAAAACTGCCTCCAGCCGCTCACCCTGGCCACCGCGCCAGCCGCCACCGCCAACTCAGGCAGCTGCGCCATCCTCCTCTGCGACCCCGCCACCGCCATCGTCATCCTCGACCGAGGATTCCTCAACGGCGTGCGCGTCGGCTCCGACTTCATCCTCCGACAGGCAGGACAGGTCGCCGCCAGGCTCAAGGTCGTCGACTGCCGCCCGCTCCACGCGGCGGCCATCGTCTCCGAAGGCGACTTCAAGAAACTCGTCCCGGGGACACTGCTTCACCGCGAGCAGACGCCCGCCGCGAAGTAGCCCCACATCCCAGCCGATTTCACTCCAGATCCCGTCCGGACACGAGGGCATGACCCGCGGATGGAACGGATGTGCGCCGTGGCGATATAAGCCATACCCGCACGTCAGGAGCGGCACCCCAGCGGCAAGCCACCCCAGGCGCGGCACCCCCCTTTTACCGCTTTTTTGTCCGTCATCCCCCCGAACCAACAGGAAACCAACATGGAAAAGATCGCCATCTCGAAGTATGTGCGGATCTCCCCGTTCAAGGCGCGCCAGGTCAGCCGCCTGATCCAGGGAAAACCCGCCGTCACTGCTTTGAACACCGTGGCGCTGATCCCGCGCAAGGCCGCGCGACTGATCGAAGCCACCCTCAAATCCGCCGTCGCCAACGCGGAAAACGCCGACAACGACCCCGTGGACCGCTCCCGCCTCTTCGTCAAGGAAGCCACCGTCGGGGAAGGCCCCACCATGCGCCGCTTCCTCCCTAAGTCGCGCGGGTCCGCCGGACGCATCCGCAAGCGCACCAGTCACATCCGCATCATCGTCACCGACGAGAAGATCTAATCAGGAGTTACCACCGTGGGTCAAAAAGTTAATCCAATCGGATTCCGCATCCCGGTCCGCAAGGACTGGAAATCCCGCTGGTTCGCCCGCAGCAAGGAAAAGGACGAAGGCGCCAACCGCTCCTTCGGCGACCTCCTCCAGGAAGACCTGCGCATCCGCGAACAACTCGACAAGGTGCTGAAGAACGCATCCGTCTCCAAGATCCTCATCGAGCGCTTCGGACGCCGCGTCCGCATCACCATCTACACCGCGCGACCCGGCATCGTCATCTCCGGGCACTTCGACGAGCCCAACGACAAGCGCGCCCCCAAGCCCGCCCCCGCCGACAACAAGAACGAGAAGCGCGGCGCAGGCCTCGACGCCATCCGCGAAAAGCTCAAGGACATCACCAAGGATGAGGAAGTCCTCGTCGATGTCAAGGAAGTCCGCGCCCCCGAGGTCGATGCAAAGCTCGTCTCCGAGTCCATCGCCCAGCAGCTCGAACGCCGCGTCGCCTTCCGCCGCGCCATGAAGCGCGCCATGCAGACCGCCATGGAAAAGGGCGCCGAGGGCATCCGCATCCGCTGCGCAGGCCGCCTCAACGGCGCCGAACTGGCGCGCACCGAACAATACAAGGAGGGCAAGGTGCCCCTGCACACCCTCTCCGCCAATGTAGACTACGGTTTCACCGAAGCCCACACCCTCGCCGGCCTGATCGGCATCAAAGTCTGGATTTGCAAACCCTCAAACTGGGAGGAAATCAACAATGCCACTAATGCCAAAACGCGCAGAGCACCGAAAGGTTCAGCGGGGCGCCCGCGCCGGAATCGCGACGCGCAATAACAAACTCGACTTCGGTGACTTCGGTCTCCAGGTCCTCGACCGCGCCTGGCTCACCGGCGCCCAGATCGAGGCCGCACGTGTCGCCGCCACCCGCCGAATGGACCGCCGCGGCCAGATCTGGATCCGCGTCTTCCCCGACAAGCCGGTCTCCAAGAAACCCCTCGAAACCCGTATGGGTAAGGGAAAAGGCGCCCCCGAATACTGGGTCGCCGTCATCCGGCCAGGCAACATGATCCTCGAAGTCTCCGGCTGCTCCGAAACCGTCGCCAAGGAAGCCCTGGCCCTCGCCGCCAGCAAACTCCCCATCCGCTGCCGGTTCCTCTCCCGCTACGCCGCGGTCTAATCCACACGCGAGTCGGAGGAGGCGCCGAAATACCATCCAGGCCCCCCTCCGATCCGCCTGACACACAGGACTTGTTGACCATGAAAGCAAAGGAAATCCGTCAGAAGACCGACGAGGAGATTGTCCAGCAACTCCGCGAAAGCCGCTCCGAAATCTTCAAACTCCGCCTGGAACACCAGACCGGACAGCTGAAGAACAACGCACGCATCGGAGTGCTTCGCAAGGACATCGCCCGCCTGCTCACCGAACAGCACGCCCGCGCCCTCAAAGCACAGGCCAACTAACAGAAGGTGCGATTCAAGATGTCAGAAGATACCCAGAAAACCCAGGACGCCGCCGAGGCCCCCGTGCGCGAAAACCACCGCAAGGTCCGCATCGGCATCGTCGTCAGCGACAAGCAGGACAAGACCAGGGTCGTCGCGGTCTCCCGCAAGGCCCAGGATCCCCTCTACAAGAAAGTCGTCAAGGCCACCAGCAAGTACTACGCCCACGACGAGAAGAACGAGTCCAAGGTCGGCGACACCGTCGAGATCATGGAAACCCGCCCTCTCTCCAAGCTCAAGCGCTGGCGCCTCGTCTCCATCATGAAGCACGCGGCGTCCAACTAACCCGCGCCAGCCACAGGAGGATTCACTACCATGATCCAGATGCAGACCCGTCTCGAAGTGGCTGACAACACTGGCGCCAAGCAAATCATGGCGATCCAGGCCCTCGGACAGAACAAGGAATACGCCGAAATCGGCGACATCATCCGCGCCTCCGTCAAAATCGCCCAGCCCCGCGGCATGGTCAAGGCCGGCGACGTCGTCCGCGCCGTCGTCGTCCGCACCGCCAAGAACATCCGCCGTCCCGATGGCTCCTACCTGCGCTTCGACAAGAACGCGGCCGTCATCATCGACGACGCCAACAACCCCAAGGGCACCCGCATCTTCGGCCCGGTCGCCCGCGAACTCCGCGACAAGAACTTCGCCAAAATCATCTCGCTCGCCCCGGAGGTGCTCTAAATGAAAAACACGTTCAAGAAAGACGACACCGTCTTCGTGATCTCCGGCGCCGACCGCGGCAAGAGCGGCAAGGTCCTCCGCGTGGACCGCAAGAAAGGCAAGGTCTACGTGCAGGGCATGGCCATGCACAAGAAGACCATCCGCCGCAGCCAGGACAAGCCCCAGGGCGGCATCATCGACGTCGAGGGTCCCATCGACATCTCCAACGTCATGAACGAGGACTGCTACCGCGCACGCCGCGCCAAGGTCGCCGCCAAGGCCGGGAAAGAGGCATAACCCAAGGGCACGGAAATGATTACCAACTCACTCTTCAAACACTACCAGGAAGATGTCGTTCCGCAGCTGCGCGAAAAGCGCGGCTACAAGAACGCCATGGAGATTCCCAAGCTGGTCAAGGTCGTCCTCAACAGCGGCGTCGGCACCGACAAGGACCGCGAGACGATGCAGGAAGTGGTCGACACCCTCGGCAAGATCACTGGCCAGAAGCCCGTCATCACCAAGACCACCAAGAACATCTCCAACTTCAAACTGCGCGCCGGCATGAGCGTCGGCGTCGCCGTCACCCTCCGCCGAGAGAAGATGTACAACTTCCTCTATCGGCTGATGAACATCGTTCTGCCCCGCGTCCGCGACTTCCGCGGCATCCCCGCCAAGGCCTTCGACGGCGCCGGAAACTACACCTTCGGCCTCGCCGACCAGTCGGTCTTCACCGAGATCGACATGGACAAGGCCAAGCACAACGTGGGCATGAACATCACCATCGTGACCACCGCCAAGACCGATGACGAGGCGCGCGACCTGCTCTCGCTCCTTGGCATGCCCTTTGCCACGAACTGAGGAGAATACTGCAGTGGCTAAAAAAAGTCTGATCGTCAAGTCGCAGAAGACGCCGAAATTCAAGGTCCGCGCCTACACCCGTTGCGAACACTGCGGGCGCGCCCGCGCGGTTTACCGCAAATTCCACCTCTGCCGCATCTGCTTCCGGGAACTGGCCAGCAATGGCATGATCCCCGGCGTGATGAAGGCCAGCTGGTAACCCACAGGGAGGCAAATCTACCATGAGCATGAGTGATCCAATCGCAGATATGCTGACCCGCGTGCGCAATGCCTCGACCGCCAAGCTCCCCACGGTGTCGATGCCATTCTCCAAGATCAAGGCGGCGCTCGCCCAGACCCTCAAGGACACTGGTTTCATCGACGACTTCAAGGTCGATGAACTCGGTCACAACAAGAAGGCGCTGAGCATCACCCTGAAATACAAGGGCAAGAACTCCGCCCCCGTCATCGAGGGCATCCGCCGCGTCAGCAAACCGTCCCGCCGTGTCTACGTCAACAGCACCGAGATCCCCCGCGTGCTGGGCGGCCTCGGCGTCGCCATCCTGACCACCTCGCAGGGCGTGGTCACCGACCGCACCGCCCGCAAGCGCAACATCGGCGGCGAACTGCTCTGCTACGTCTGGTAATCGGCAAACCCACTAACAGAGGAATCGCAGAAGATGTCACGAATGGGAAAAAAGCCGATCCTTCTCGACCCGAAGGTCTCGGTTGAAATCAAGGACGGCAAGATCACCGTCAAGGGGCCGCGTGGCGACCTGTCCATCGCGATCCCCGAGCACATCTCGATCGAAGTGTCCGAGGACAAGAAGACGCTGCACGTGCAGCGCGACAGCGACCAGCGCGAGATCAAGATGAAGCACGGCCTCATCCGCAGCCTCGTCAACAGCATGGCCATCGGCGTGAGCAAGGGCTTCACGATCGAGCTCGAACTCTCGGGCGTCGGCTACCGCGGCCAGGTGCAGGGGCAGACCCTGACTCTGAACCTCGGCTACAGCAACCCCCGCGTGGTCGAAATCCCCTCCAACGTCAAGGTCTCGATGAAAGACCCGACCCACATCACCCTGGAGAGCAACGACAAGCAGGCCGTCGGACAGGCGGCCGCCAACATCCGCGCCAACCGCGTGCCCGACGCCTACCACGGCAAGGGCGTGCGCTACGCGGGCGAGCAGCTCTCCCTCAAGGAAGGCAAGAAGGTGTAATTCCGTGTCCGGCGGACCGCGCCGCCGTGGCGCGCCGCCGGCGTTTCTCCCCCCAGATGACGCTGCAAACCCCGTCTTCAAGCAGGTTTTGTGGCGTCGCCGTCCGCTGGCGGCGCAGCGCAAGCGAGTCGCCTCGGATGCAAGCGGTCTAAACCAGGACGCAATCCAACATGAGCAAACTCACCAAGAAAGAAATGCGGGTGCGCCGCCATCGCCACATCCGCCACAAGGTTTCCGGCACTCCCGAGGCCCCGCGCCTTTGCGTCTGCCGCACCGCGGCCCATATCTATTGCCAGGTGGTCGACGATGTCGCCGGGCATACGCTGGTCAGTTGCAGCACGCACGACAAGGAACTCAAGGGCCAGGGCCTCAAGGCCAACGTCAAGAGCGCCGAGGTCGTCGGCACCACCATCGCGCAGCGCGCGCTGGCCAAGGACATCAAGAAAGTGGTCTTCGACCGCGGCGGATTCCCCTACCACGGCTGCATCCAGGCCGTCGCCGAGGCCGCGCGCAAGGCGGGGCTGGAATTCTAACCCCGTCGGCGAGCCAGTCTAACAACGCAGAAACAGGAGATACCATCCGTGGCGAACGAAATCGATGAAAAGACGGCCGCGACCGCAGCCGCCGAGACTGCTCCCTCCGCCCCCGCCGAGGCCAAGACCGAAGGCGGCGCCCGCCCGCCTCGCGGCGGCCGCGCCCCCGGCATGCGCTCTGGCCGCAGCCGCGACAATGACCGCGACCGCGAAGAGGTCCAGGACGAGTTCGAGGAACGCACTGTCAACGTCAACCGCTCCAGCAAGACCGTCAAGGGCGGCCGCAACTTCTCGTTCAGCGCCCTGATCGTCGTCGGCGACAAGAAAGGCCATGTCGGCATGGGCTTCGGCAAGGCCAACGAGGTGTCCGACGCCATCCGCAAGAGCGGCGAACAGGCACGGCGCCATCTCGTCACCGTCCCGATGTTCGGCTCGACCCTGACCCACCCCGTGTCCGCGCAATTCTGCTCGGCGCGCGTCCTGATCAAGCCGGCCACCCCTGGTACGGGCGTCGTCGCCGGCGGCGGCATGCGTGCCGTGCTGGAACTCGCGGGCGTCCAGGATGTGCTGGCCAAGTCCCTGGGCAGCAACAACCCCGTCAACGTGGTGAAGGCCACCTTCGCCGCCCTCGCGAAACTGCGCAACAAGGCGCAGATGCTGGAAAAGCGCGACATCAAGGCGCTGTAAGGTCGGCGCACCCGCTCACCATTCATTTGGGAGGACAACCCGCATGAAACTCCACGAACTGAAGAACACCTTCAATCGGCAGGCCCGCAAGCGCGTCGGCCGCGGTGACGGCTCTGGCAACGGCCGCTCCGCAGGCCGCGGCGACAAAGGCGCAGGCGCCCGTGCCGGTGCCCGCCGCCGCCCCTACTTCGAAGGTGGCCAGATTCCGCTGATCCGCCGCCTGCCGAAGCGCGGCTTCAGCAACCCCGACCACGTCCTGTTCGAAGTCGTCAACCTCGACATCCTTGAAAAGAACTTCGAGGCGGGCGCGGAAATCAATACGCAGGTGCTGCAAGAGCACGGCCTGCTCAGCAAGCGCGAACTGCCCGTGAAGATCCTCGGCAACGGCGAGGTCACCAAGGCCTTCAAGGTCACGGCCGACCGCTTCTCCGAAACCGCGAAGGAAAAGATCGAGAAGGCGGGCGGCTCCTGCACCGCCACCATGCCCACGCATGAGGAGGCCAAGGCCGCCAAGCACGCGGCACACGTCGCCGCCCACCACAAGAAGGCCGCCAAGGCCGCCGAAGCGACCGCCGACAAGCCCAAGAAGCTCAGCCGCAAGGCTAAGAAGCAGGCCAAGAAGGCGGAGTTCGCCGCCGCCCTCAAGGAACTGGACGCCAAGAACTGACCGTCCATAGGCGGCTCCGTCGCGCCTTGACGGGGTCGCCTTTCGTGCGCCCTCCCATGCCGCAGATCCTTGCGGCACGGGAGGCGCGTCAAGGGGGACCGCCCCCGCCGCGTCATGGCGGCGCGGTCTCCCCCCATGTTTTTTTCTGCAGCCCACCGATTTCCTCCGCTTCCGCCAGTTTCCAGACCTTTTTCCCGTCTGTCCGTCGGCAAACCTCGCCATGGACGGTTACAGTACGGGCTGTTCCTCGCCGACGCCACGGCTTCGTCGGCACCGCTGTTTGCTCACGCCCCGACTTATTCCATAGGGATTGCACATGCTCTCCGCCTACCTGAACTGCTTCAAGATTCCCGAACTGAAAAAGCGCCTGCTCTTCACTTTCGGCATGATCGCCCTGGTCGAACTGACCGCCAGCATCCCGTGCCCTGGCGTCAACCCCGCCAAACTCGCTGAACTCTTCAAGGGCATCAACCAGAACAGCGGCAACGGCGGCATCATGGACATGTTCAACCTCTTCAGCGGAGGCGCCATGGAGCAGTTCGCCGTGGGCGCGCTCGGCATCATGCCCTATATCTCCGCCTCCATCGTGCTGCAGCTCATGACCCCCGTCATCCCCGCCCTCAACAAGATGACCCGCGAAGGCGAATCAGGCATGCAGCAATACAACTTCATCATGCGCGCCCTCACCGTCGTCATCGCCATCGTCCAGGGCGTCATGTTCTCCATGGCCATGGCCAACCCCAGCCGCCTCGGCATGAACGGCGGCGGAGTCGTCGACAACCCAGGCCTCTGGTTCACCATCCAGACCGTCATCATCCTCACTGGCGGCGCCATGTTCATCACCTGGCTCGGTGAGCAGATCACCGAGCGCGGCGTCGGAAACGGCGCATCCCTCATCATCACCATCAACATCATCGGACGCCTCCCTGGCGCCATCGCCACCCTCTACACCCTCGTCTTCGTCGGCGACAGCACTGGTGAAAGCCAGCTCAACATCGTCCACCTCATCATCCTCATCGCCCTCTTCCTGGCCGTCACCGCGGGCGCCATCCTCCTCACCGAAGGCATGCGCAAGGTGCCCATCCGCTACGCCCAGCAGCGCGCGGGCGGCCTCGCGAGCCGCGGCGGCGTCCAGACCACCTATCTGCCGCTGCGCGTCAACTACGCGAACGTGATGCCCATCATCTTCGCGGGCGCCATCCTCTCCTTCCTCTCCATCGCCCTGCGCTACCTGCCGCAGAACAACAAGGTCGTCATCTGGCTGGCCACCACCTTCCTGCGCCAGGGGTCCGTCTGGTACATCCTCCTCTATGCCGTCCTGCTCTTCCTCTTCTCGTTCTTCTGGGTCGCCAACCAGTTCAACCCGATTCAGATCGCCGACGACCTCCAGAAGAACAACGGCTACATCCCCGGCATCCGCCCTGGCAAGCCCACCAGCGACTTCCTCGACCACTCCATGACCCGCATCACCCTCGGCGGCGCCGTCGGGCTGCTCATCCTCGCCATCCTCCCGATGCTCCTCGCCCAGTCCGTCCTCAAGATCCCGCACACCGTCGCGCAGTTCTTCGGCGGCACCAGCCTCCTCATCATTGTCGGCGTCATGCTCGACACCATGCGACAGGTCCAGACCTACCTCATCAGCCACAACTACGACGGGCTGATGTCCAACGGCGGCATCCTCCGCTCCCGCACCAGAGTCTGATCCGACGCAAATCCCCGATCAAAGGCCGCATGCCCCCCAGGGCCTGCGGCCTTTTTGCATCCACGAAACTCCGAATGCGCGCCGAGCCCCGCCGATTCCGCGCCATCGCCCATTTCCCCCGCCGATTCCGCGCCATCGCCCATTTCCCCCGCCGATTCCGCGCCATCGCCCATTTTCCCCGCCCTCGCGCCGCCCCCGCTGTTTTCGCGCCGCCTGCGCCATACACCATTCGCCGCGGTGCTGTGCCGCCGCATTCTTGCGGCGGAAGCCAACCCCCGCATCCGCGCCACCCCGCCGCGACAACCCGCCGATTCCGCGCCATCGCCCATTTCCCCCGCCCCCACGCCGCCCCCCGCTGTTTTCGCGCCGCCTGCGCCATACACCATTCGCCGCGGTGCTATGCCGCCGCATTCTTGCGGCGGAAGCCAACCCCCGCCAGAGCGCAATGGCCCCGGATGTATTCTACCCCTGTGTCTTTGGGTGCGCGGCAAGATATTCGCGCAGCCAGGTCAGGGCGGTTTCGCGGTCGGGGAATGGCTCCTCGAGTTCGCGGTCGGCGGCCGCGCCGAGAACCTGCCTGAAGAAGGGGCCTGGTTTCAGACCGAGTGCGAGGAGATCGTGGCCGTTGAGGGTCGGCTTCGGAGGCCTGGGACGCCGCTCCTCCTCCTCCCACATGGCGACCACCTCGTCGTGCGTCTCCAGCCCCCCGAAGGAGGCCAGTGAATCCAGGCGCACCAGTTCCAGAAGCAACGGGAAGCGCGGCTCCTGCAACTTGCGCCTACGCGTCGCCAGGCGCGCCTCCGTCATCGTCGTGACGCCCATGTGATGGCGCACCAGCCACGCCGCGTTCTCGACGACCTCCGTCGGCAGCTTCAGTCCGAGCAGCACCTCCTCCGCCATCTCCGCGCCGACGACATCATGCCCGTTGAAATGGATGCGGTCCGCACCGCGCTCGAAGGTCGGCGGCTTGCCGATGTCATGCAGCAGCGCGCCCCAGGCAAGCACACGCAGTTCCGACGGCGTCGCCCGCAACAGCGCGTGCTCTTCGTCGAAGCGCGGGGCGTCCTCTGGCGCCGCCATGCAGCGCCGCCACGTCCCGTCCCAGAACCCCAGCAGTTTCAGTTCGTGCTGCCAGACATCGCCCTCAGGGTGGAACTGCGGCGGCTGTTCGCAGCCGATGCACGCCGCCAGCGGGGGCAGCAGTTCCGCGAGGATCGCGGAGCGCTCCAGCATCCCGAACGCCGCTTGCGAATGCCCCGCCAGCAGCATCTTCTCGAACTCGGAGGCGATGCGCTCGACGGAGAGGCACCGCTTCAGTTCCGGCACCACCGCCCCCATCGCCGCCCACGTCCCTGGCTCCATCTTGAAATCCAGGTTGGCGGCGAAGCGCACGGCCCGCAGCACCCGCAGTTTGTCCTCCGCGAAGCGCCGTGAAGGATCGCCGACCGCGCGCAGCACCCGCGCCCGCAGATCCGCCTCCCCGCCGACGAAGTCATGCAGCCGCCCCGCGATCGGGTCATAGAGCAGCGCATTGACGGTGAAGTCCCGACGCTGCACATCGGCCTCCATGTCCACAAAGTGCACGGAATCCGGATGGCGCCCGTCCCGATATTTCCCCTCGCCGCGGAAGGTCGCCACCTCGTAGTTCACCCCGTCTGGCGCGACCACGCAGACAATGCCGAACTGCTTGCCGACTCCCACCGTGCGCGGAAACAGCGCCTCGACCTCGTCGGGCTTCGCGGAGGTCGCGATGTCCCAGTCGTGCGCAGCCTTGCCCAGCAGGGCGTCGCGCACGCAGCCGCCTGCGAAGACCGCCTGGTGGCCGTGGGCTTGCAGCGTGCGGAGGATCGCCAGCGCGAATTCGGGTGGTTCGGGAAAAGTGTTCATTGTTGGAGCCCTTGGTCTGCGGGACGTCTTGTCCCGTCAGCACCACACGGTGGGGATGGCCTTGGAGCGGCTGCCGCAGGTCAGGAAGACCTCCTGGCGCTGAAGCGCCCGAAGGCTGGCCTCGGCACCCGCCCTGGCAAGTTCCGGCTTGTTGCATTCGCCGCTGATGTGCGCGAGGATGACGTTGCGCGTGTTCGCGGAGAGGATGCGGCCCAGCATTTCAGCGCAGTCGGGGTTGGACATGTGCCCATGCGGCCCCAGGATGCGCTGCTTGAGACGCCAGGGGCGCGTCGAGGCCGCCAGCAGGTTGAGGTCGTAGTTGCTCTCGATCATCAGCGTGTCCGAACCGCGCAGATGGAAGTCCGTCGTCGCAGTCGCGGCGCCGAAGTCGGTGGCGACGCCGACCTTGGTCGATTCATGCGTCAGCATGTATCCCACCGTCTCGACCGCGTCGTGCTGGAGCGGGAACGCGCGCACGCCGAACCCGCCGACGCCGAAGTCGCTGCCCTTTTCAATGAGGGTGAACGCGGGCGCCTTCTTGATGTGTCCGCGCAGATAGTCCGCGCACAGGCGGGTCGCATACACGGGCACCCCCAGATGCCGCGCGACCACATCCAACCCACTGACATGGTCGGCATGCTCATGGGTGATCAGAATGCCCTTGATCCATTGCTCCTGGATGCCGGCCTGCTCCAGCCCCGCCCGCAGCGCCTTCAGGCACACACCGCAGTCAATCAGCAGCGCCGATTCCCCGCAGTGCACGACCGTGCAGTTGCCGTCGCTGCCGCTCTTCAAAACCGTGATCCCAACCCCTGGCATCTATTCTTCTCCGTCCCTTTCCAAAACGATTCTGGCGACATTCCTGGAGACGTCCCCCGCCGCCCCCAGGCGGCGCCGAAACTCCGCGATCCCCTCCAGGCACTCCGCGCGACGGACGCCGCCTGGCAGAATCGCCTCCAGGGACTCCGCCAGCGCCGTCGGCGTGCAGCCGCACTGAAGGCGCTCTTCATAGACGGTGCGCTCGCAGACCAGGTTGGCGATGGTGATGGTATTGATCTGGATGAGCAGGCGCGCCACCTGCCACGAAAACCAGTTGAGTTTGTACGCCACCACCACTGGCAGCCCCAGGAGCGCCGCCTCGACGGTGACCGTGCCGCTCGCGGCAATCGCCGCCGTCGCCGCGCACATCTTCTCGCGCGTCTCCCCGCAGCTCCAGACGAACTCCGGAGCATCCGCGGGCAACTTCGTCTCGCGCGCCACCGCCTGCGCGTAGTCCAGCATCGCGGGACGCGGCAGCGCGATCTCATAGCGCAGGCCAGGGCGCCCCGAATGGATGCGGCACGCCGCCCGCAGGAAGTCCGGCAGCAGCCGTGCGATCTCCTGGCGGCGGCTCCCGGGCAGCAGCAAGACCGTGTCCTCCCGGCGTGCAATCCCCCGCTGACGGAACGGCTCCAGAAGCCCCAGCAGCGGATGCCCGACAAACTCCGCCTTCAACGTCGTCGGCGCGTAGCACTTCGGCTCGAAGGGGAAGATGCACAGCATCCGGTCGCAGCACTTCGCGAGCTTCCAGATGCGCCCCCCGCGCCACGCCCACACCTGCGGGCTGACATACCACACCACGCGGATGCCCAGCGCGTGCAGCCGCTTCGCCACCTGCAGGTGAAAGCCAGGATAGTCGATCAGCACCACCGTCTCGGGACGCTCCGCCGCCGCCCGCGACGCCACCTGCTTCAGCAGCCGCCAGAAGAACGGCACGTGCTTCAGCGCCTCCCAGATGCCGATGATGCCCAGTTCCGTCGAATCGATGAAGGTCGACACCCCCGCCTCCCTCATCCGAGACGCACCCATTCCCGACAGCACGCAGTCTGGCGCCTGCGCCTTCAGCGCCCGCGCCAGTTCCGCCCCGTACAAGTCGCCCGAGGCCTCGCCCGCCATGATCCAGATTCGCTTCGACATCAGTGGTCCTTTGCTAAAAAAGTGGTCGCCAAGACATTCCGGCTTTTCGGATCTTCCGGATTCTCCGGCTTTTCCGGCTTTTCCGGCTTTTCCGGCTTTTCCGGATCTTCCGGATTTTCCGGCTTTTCCGGATCTTCCGCTTTTCCGGATCTTCCGGATTTTCCGGCTTTTCCGGATCTTCCGGATCTTCCGGATCTTCCGGATCTTCCGGATCTTCCGGATCTTCCGGCTCTTCCGGCTCTTCCGGGTCTTCCGGATTTCCCGCGACAAATGCTACATGATTGCGCCGAAGCGACGGTTGACGCCTGGCGCCAGCAGATAGGCGCGCAGCAGCCGTCCCACGGGGCCTGCGTCCACCAGGAAGCCGTCGTGGCCGGAGGAGCTCTCGATCTCCACGTATGTCACCGGCTTGCGGCACGCGATGAAGGCGTTGACGAAATCGCGGCACTCGGCGGGCGGGTAGAGCCAGTCCGAGGAGAACGACACCACCATCAGTTCGGAATGGAGCCGTTCGCACGCGGCGACGAGGTCGCCGCCGCCCCACGCCTGCGCGGCGTCGTAGTAGTCCATCGCGCGGGTGATGTAGAGGTAGCTGTTGGCGTCGAAGCGCTCGACGAAGGTCTTGCTCTGGTGGTTGAGGTAGCTCTCCACGGAGAACTCCTGCCCGAAGCCCTTCTTCGTCTGCGCATTGCCCTTCTGGAGGCGGCTGCGCCCGAACTTGTAGTCCATCCCCTTTCCGGAGAGGTAGGTGATGTGCGCCAGCATCCGCGCGACCGCCAGGCCGTTCGCTGGCCCCTTCGGCTGATCGTAGTAGTCGCCGCCGTTGAAGAAGTTGTCGTGCATGATCGCGTGGCGCGCGACCGCGTTGAAGCCCAGCCCCTGCGCCGAGAGCTTCGGCCCCGACGCCATGATGATGGTCTTGCCCATCATGCGCGGATACCGCAGCGCCCACTCCAGCGCCTGCTGCCCGCCCAGCGAACCGCCGATGATCGCATAGAGGCGCTTGACCCCCAGCCGATCCATCAACGCCTTCTCCATGTTGACCCAGTCCCCGATGGTCACCATCGGGAAATGCAGCCCGTACGGTTTCCCCGTCGCGGGGTCGATGCTCCCGGGGCCGGTCGTGCCGTAGCAACTGCCCAGCACATTGGCGCAGACGACGAAGAAGCGGTTGGTGTCGATGGCCTTGCCTGGCCCGATGCACGCATCCCACCAGCCTGGATGCGTCAGCCGCCAGGTGCGGCCCGTCTGCGCCGCCTGCGCGTACCATCCCGCGACATGCGCGTCCCCCGAGAGCGCATGGCAGATGAGGATCACATTGTCGCCCGTCTCGGAGAGTTCGCCGTAGGCCTCGTATTCGACTTCGACCTCAGGCAAGACCCCGCCGTACTCCAGCACGAACGGATGCTCCGCGTCCGCCAGGCGGATATGGCGCGCGATCGTCATCCCCACCGAACGCAGGGAATCCGGCGGGTCGTACTTCGGGTTGCTGAAATTGGATGGCTTGTTCGAGGCAGTCACCGTATTTCTTTCCACACTATTTCGCGGCGAGTTCCAGCGCCTTTTCGGCGAGGGCCTGGCCTGCCTGGGTGCACTGGGTGAGGATCTCGGCGGTCGGCTCGTACTTCGCGACAATCGGCGCCTGCGTCTCCGTCCACCGCATCTCGGCGATCTTGGCGCTGAGCAGTTCGGGGCCGCCCTTGCCCCAGCCGTGCGAGCCGAAGGAGAAGGCCGCGCGCCCAGGGAAGTTCAGCCCCTGCAGATAGCAGATGGCGGCCGCCATCTGCGGCATCATCTGCTGGTTCAGCGTGGAGGAGCCCAGCGCGAAGCACGCGGTGTCGATCGCCGCCGTCGCCAGCTGGTTCAGCGTCGCCGCCCGCACTGGCAGCACTTCGAGGACGACGCCAGGCACCGAGGCGACCCCCTCCTGGATCGCCGACACCATCTTCTCGGTGCGGTGCCACATCGAATCGAAGAGGATCGTCACCTTCGGCTGCACCCGCTGCGCCGCCCAGCCCTGGTAGGCCTCCAGGATCTCCGCGATGTGCGAACGCCAGATCACGCCGTGCGACGGGCAGATCACCTTCATCGGCACATTCGCCAGCCCCGCCAGCACCGCCGCCACCCGCTTGCTGTACGGGTTCACGATGTTCGCGTAGTAGCTCTTCGCCTCGAAGAGCAGCGTCGGCAGGTCGTTTTCGTCGTCGAAGCGGCGGCTCGTCGCATAGTGCTGCCCGAAGGCGTCGTTCGAGAAGAGGATCTGCTCCTCCTGCAGGTAGGTCGCCATCGAATCCGGCCAGTGCACCATCGGCATCTCGATGAACTGCAGCGTCCGCCCCACACCCAGCGAAAGCGTGTCCCCCGTCTTCACCAGCTGGAACCGCCACTTCGCCGTGTTGTAGTAGGCCCCCAGGATCTCCTGCGTCTTCTTGTTGCACACCACCGTCGCGTTCGGCAGCAGCGGCAGCAGCGCGGGCAGCGCCCCCGAATGGTCGGGCTCGGCGTGGTTCACAATCACGTAGTCGACCGCCTCCGGCGCGACTCCCGCCCGCACCAGGTTCATCAGCAGATCCGTCGCGAACGGCTCCTTCACCGTGTCGACCAGCGCCGTCTTCTCGAACTGCAGCAGATAGGAGTTGTAGGTGGACCCCCGCTGCGTATCATAGCCGTGGAAGTCCCGCACCGCCCAGTCGATGTAGCCGACCGCCGTGATGCCCGCTTGTACACTCGTGATCATAATGGAAAAATCCTCCGTGGATGAAGCCAAAACGAAAAGCGCCTTAATGTAATCGCGGATGGCGTGCCCGCCAGAGAATAACGCGGTGCTACCAGGAAAAATAAGTGGAGCGGGTGATGGGAATCGAACCCACGTAGCTGGCTTGGGAAGCCAGTGCATTACCATTATGCTACACCCGCACTCGCGTAGGGAAAACGCTTTAATGTAATCCATGACACCCGTTTTGCAAGCCATGATGACAAGCAAAAATGCCGCGCGCCATTATTTTAATCCAGCCCCCGGATCCTCCTAACTCCTTTCGCGAACGCGATGAAACCTCTCCTGACCATTCCCCTCCTCCTGCTCGCGGCCCTGCGCCTTTTCGCCGCGGCCACGACCTTCACCTATTCCCTGACCACGGGCTGGAACCTCCTCGGCTGCACCCTCGACTGGAACACGCAGTCCCGCCAGGAACTTGCCGCCTGGCATACCATCGCCCTCCCCGCCGGCCCCCACCACGCCTATCGACGCGATGCCTCCTCCGCTGCACCCGGCGACGCCTTCTGGCTCTACAATCCAGGCGACGCCACCACCCTCGCCCTCTCAGGCGACCTGCCCGACAAGCCCCCCCGCTTCCAGCACGGCTGGAGCTTCCTCGGCGTCGTCCACTCCTTCAAACGCGCGGAATGCCCCGCCATACTCCACGCCTATGAATGGCGCGGCGGACGCTTCCATGAAACCAACGGCACCCTCCTTGCAGGCCACGGCTACTGGCTCTACTGCGAGGAAGCCTCGCCCACCGCAGGCACCCTCCAGGCCACCCAGCTCAACGAGGAAGGCCGCAACACTCTCCTCCTCACCACCAACGGTTTCACCGACAACACAGGCATCGCGGGATACCACATCTACCTCGACGGCGCCCTTCTCGCCGACGCCGACGCCGAATCCCTTGACCAATGGGAACTCGACCTCGACGGCGCCGTCAATGGAAAACACGAACTCGCCGTCGTCGCCTTCGACTACGCCAGCAACGTCAGCGCCCGCGTCGCCATCACCGTCACCATTCGGGACCTCATCTCACCTACCGCAGGCGCCCTCCAGGCTACCCAGCTCAACGAGGAAGGCCACAACACCCTCCTCCTCACCACCAATGGCTTCACCGACAACACAGGCATCGCGGGATACCACATCTACCTCGACGGCGCCCTTCTCGCCGACGCTTACGCCGAATCCCTCGACCAATGGGAACTCGACCTTGACGCCGCCATCAACGGAAAACACGAACTCGCCATCGTCGCCTTCGACTACGCCAGCAACGTCAGCGCCCGCGTCGCCATCACCGTCACCATCAAGGATCTCATCCCACCCACTGCAGGCATCGTCCAGGCCAGCCAGATCCTCCAGTTCGACCGCCACGCCGTCGCCGTCACTGCCGCGGGCTTCACCGACAACGCCGCCGTCACCGCCTTCGAAGTCCGCCTCGGGGACGGCGCCCCTCAGTCCGTCGCGAAGGCCGCCCTGGAGCAGTGGCCGCTCGAATTCGATGAACACCTCCTCGGCAAACAGACCGTCGCCGTGCGCGCGCTGGACGCGGCGGGCAACGCCAGCGCCTGGGTCCAGACGACCGTCGCCATCCAGGGCACCACCCCCGCCTATCTCGTCATCGACCTCTCAGGCGGCCCGAGGGCATCCTCCTACCCCGTGCGCTTCGAGGAGAACGCCCCCGACCTCTCCAACGCCGTCTGCAGAACCACCGAACTCTGGCTCCGGCGCATCCCCGCAGGCGCCTTCACCATGGGCTCGCCCAGCGGCGAACGCGGCCGCGACGACGCCACCGACCAGCCCCGCCACACCGTCGCCATCTCCAGGCCATTCTACCTCGGCGTCTTCGAGTTCACCCAGGCACAATGGGAACTCGTCATGGACTACAACCCGTCCCTCCTCCCTGGCCCCCTCCGCCCCGTCGAGCGCGTCACCTACGACATGCTCCGAGGCGGCAAGACCAACGGCGCGGGCTGGCCCGCCAAGGGCCATGCCGTCGACAAGGGTTCCTTCCTCGCCGCCCTCCGCGCCCGCACCTCCCTCGACTTCGACCTGCCCACCGAGGCGCAGTGGGAATACGCCTGCCGCGCAGGCACCGACACCGCACTCAACTCGGGCGCCAATCTCGCCGCCCTCGAACAGGACGCCGCCCTCGCCGCCCTCGCCCAGTACCACGCATCCTCCACCGCCGATGTCGGCTCCTTCGCCCCCAATGCCTGGGGCCTCTACGACATGCACGGCAACGCCGCCGAGTGGTGCCTCGACTGGACTGGCGGCACTGCCGCCGACGCCACCGACCCCGTCGGCCCTGCCACGGGGCGGACCCGCGCCCTCCGAGGCGGCAACTGGACCAGCGTCGCCGCCCGCTGCCGCTCCGCCAGCCGCGCCTTCCTCGCCCCAGGACTCGCCGATGCCAGCGGCTTCCGCATCGCCCTCATTCCGTAATCCGTTTGCAAAACCGCATTCCCGCATTACATTAAGGGACTTTCCCACACGATTTTCATCAAGTTGGCAAACCACCACTCGGAGTTATAGCAATGTACGCAATCATCAAGACCTCGGGCAAGCAGTACAAGGTCGAGCCTGGCCAGGACTTCGAAATCGACCGCATCGCAGGCGACGCAGGCACCGCCGTCGACTTCAACGACGTCCTCCTCATCTCCAATGACGCAGGCACCACCTTCGGCGCCCCCACCATCGCAGGCGCCTCCGTCAAGGCCGAGATCAAGGAACAGTTCCGCGGCCCCAAACTGATCGTCTTCAAGATGAAGCGCCGCAAGCGCAGCCGCCGCAAGAACGGCCATCGCCAGGAAATGACGCGCCTCACCGTCAAGGAAATCGTCGGCGCATAGCCTCCCCCATGCAACCGACTTGATTCTTTCAGGCACGAATGCCCAGCGGCATCCGTGCCTGTTTGCTTTCGGGCCGAAGGCGCGGGGCGAACCAGCCGCGCGAACCTCCCCCGTTTTCCCAGATTAGGAGCAACCAGACCATCATGAACGCATGGGACATCCTCGCTGAACGCGGATTCATCTACCAGGCCACCGATGCCGACGCGATGCGCAAGCGCCTCGGCGAAGGCCCCCTCACCTTCTATGTCGGCTTCGACCCGACTGGCAACTCGCTCCACATCGGGCATCTGCTCCCCGTGATGGCCATGCGCTGGCTCCAGTCCTGCGGGCACCGCCCCATCGCGCTGGTCGGCGGCGGCACCGCCATGATCGGCGACCCCTCCGGCAAGATGGAGGCCCGCCCCATCATGACCGTCGAGACCATCGACGCAAACGTCAAGGCCCTACAGGGGCAGCTCTCCCGCTTCCTCGACTTCGGCGAGGGGAAGGCCCGCATGGTCAACAACGGCGACTGGCTCCGCAACCTCAATTTCATCGAGTTCATGCGCAGCATCGGCGCCCTCTTCAGCGTCAACAAGATGCTGACCGCCGAATCGGTCAAGATCCGCCTCCAGACCTCCCTCTCCTTCCTTGAATTCAGCTATCCCCTCCTCCAGGCCTTCGACTTCCACACCCTCTGCCAGAAATACGACTGCCTCTGCGAGTTCGGCGGACAGGACCAGTGGGGCAACATCGTCGCCGGCGTCGACCTCACCCGACGCCTCGACGCCAAGGAAGTCTACGGCGCCACCTTCCCCCTCCTCCTCAAGTCCGACGGCACCAAGTTCGGCAAGACCGCAGGCGGCGCCGTCTGGCTCGACGCCAACCGAACCTCCCCCTTCGAATACTACCAGTTCTGGCGCAACTGCGAGGACGGCGAGGTGCAGCGTCTTCTCGGCTTCTTCACCGCCCTCCCGATGGACGAGGTGCGCCGCCTCGGCGCCCTCCCCTCCCCGCAGATCAACCGCGCCAAGGAGATCCTCGCCTACGAGGCCACCGCCCTCGTGCACGGCCACGAGGCCGCCGCCAGCGCCTTCCTCTCCGCCGGCAACCAGTTCGGCTTCGCCGATCCCAATGGCGCCATCGAGACCTCCAGCCGCATCGCGGCCATCACCGGCGAGGACGCCGCCAACGCCATCCCCGCCATCGAGGTCACTTCCGCCGAACTGGGCGAGGGCATCGGCGTGCTCACCCTGATGGTCAAGGCGGGCCTCTCCGCCTCCAACGGCGACGCCCGCCGCCTCGTCCTCGGCGGCGGCTGCTATGTGGGCGACACCCGCATCACCGACCCGCGCCTCCAAATCACCGCCGCCGACTTCGCGCCCGCAGGCGAAATCATGCTCCGCGCGGGCAAGAAGGCCCGCAAGCGCGTCCTCCTCAAAGGCTGATCCCCAAGAAGTCCCCCACCATGTCAGAAAACGCTTCGATCGACCCGCGCGCCGCCATCGCCCCAGGCGCGAAACTCGGCAAGAATGTGACCATCGGCCCCTTCGCCGTCATCGGCGACGGCGTCACCATCGGCGACGACTGCGTCATCGGCCCCCATGCCGTCATCTCGGGCAACACCACCATCGGGCGCGGCACCAAGGTCTTCACGGGCGCCAACCTCGGCGACGAACCACAGGACCTCCACTTCACCGGCGCCACCGCCTACACCGACATCGGCGAAGACTGCATCATCCGCGAATACGTCACCGTCCACCGCGGCGTCGAGGAAGGCAGCCGCACCGTCGTCGGAAACCGCGTCATGCTCATGGCCTTCTCCCACCTCGGCCACAACTGCCAAATCGCCGACGATGTCGTCGTCGCCAACGCCACCCTCCTCGCGGGGCGCGTCGAGGTCGGCTACCACGCCTTCGTCTCCGCCCAGGTCATGATCCACCAGTTCTGCCGCATCGGCTCCCTCGCCATGATCGGCGGCGGCAACCGCATCACCCAGGACGTCCCCCCGTTCTGCATGCTCCAGGAGGAGACCATCCAGGGCATCAACGCCGTCGGCGTCCGCCGCGCAGGCTGGTCCCACGAGAGCATCGACGCCATCCGCGACTGCATCCGCATCACCTGCTTCGAGGGCCTGAGCCGCCCCAACGCCATCGAGGCCATCCGCGCCACCGTCCCCCAGACCCCCGAGGTCCAGCAGTTCCTCCAGTTCCTTGACACCACCAAACGCGGCATCACCGCTGGCCGAGGCGTGAAGGGCTGACACTCCGCCCATTCGGGACCGAACTGGTCCCCGCCCGCCTCTGGGAGCGGTCTTGGCGGCGCGTTGCGCATTCATGGCCACGACTCCCGATCGACTGGGCTTCTGGCGACCTTCCGCAAGTCTCGCGCCCCGCGCCTTGCCGTGCAGATTCCGCAACCCCGCCCCCATAAACGCCCCATGCAATCTGTCTTCAGATGCCTTCTCGCCCTGGCGGCCCTCGCGCTCGCCGTGGCAGGATGCGGCGGCAGCCCCTGCGCCGTCGACGCGCCCGCCGCGGACACGTCCGCCGCAGACGGACCGCTCGTCGTCGCGATGATGCCGGACCTCCCGCCCTACGCCTTCCTCGACCCCGACACTGGCGAGGTGCGCGGCATTGACGTGGACATCGTCCGCGCCGCCGCCGCGCGGCTCGGGCGCAGGCTGGAGATCCGCAAGGTGCCTTTCGCCGAAATGCTGCCGTCCGTGAAGAACGGCACCGCCGACTTCGCCGCCGCCGCGATCACGATCACCGACGGGCGCCTCCGCGACGCGGACTTCTCCGATTCCTATGCGGTGGAGGGCTGCGCGTTCCTCTACCGCGCCGCAGACCCGCCCCCGACGATGATCCGCGCCGAATCGCTGCGCGTCGGCGTCGTCGAATCAATGACTGGCGACTTCTATCTCACGCGCCACGGCCTCGAGCCCTTCCGCTTCGCCAGCCTGCCCGAACTCGTCGCAAACCTCACGGCAGGCCACCTTGACGCCGTATTCTACGACCGTCCCGCCCTCGTCAACGAAGCGGCGGCCTCTGGCGGCACGCTCGCCGTGACGCCGCTGGAGACGCGCGAACACTATGGCATCGCCGTCCGCAAAGGACGCCCCGACCTGCTCGAGGCCGTCAACGCCGTCATCCGCGAACGCAAGGGGAGGGCCGCGAAATGAAGACCAACCGCTGGCTCGCGCTCCGGCTCGCGGGCGCCGTCGGGGCGGCCTTCCTCGCCTCGCTCACCCTCACCTGGATCCTGCATGACCAGATGACGGCGCGCGCCGCGAACCGCCTCATCGACATCGCCTTCGGGGACATTGAGAACGCCATCCGCGAGGCCGTCGACCGCCGCCTCGTCCGCCAGGCGATGCTCTTCCGCGACCATCTGCCCGCCCTGCGCGCCGAACCAGTCTGGGCCAATCCAAAGGACGCCTGCCCGCGACTGCGCGAACTCGCGAACGAACTCCTCGTGGACGACCTCTGCGTGGTCGACGCCAACGGCATCCTCACCCACAGCACGGACCCGCGCGACCTCGGATATGACTTCAAGACGATCGGCGGCCAGGCCGCAGGATTCCGGCCGCTGCTGGACCGCGAGACGGAAATCACGCAGCCGATCCTCCCGAACACCCGCACTGGCGAAAAGATCAAATACGTGGGCGTGTGGCTGCCCGAGGGCGGCTTCGTCCAGGCTGGATGCCGCGAGGAGTCGTTGCGGCGGCTCGCGCGCTCCGCCGTCACAGGCCTCACCCACAACCGCCACGTGAGCGGCAAGGATGGCTACCTTGTCATCACCACCGCAGGCGGCACCATCATCTCGCACCTCGACCCCACCTTCGAAAGCGGCCAGTGGCGCGGGCCAGACGCGAACTGCTACTGGCAGCGGCACGTCGTCGAGGGCTTTCCCGTCTACGCGATCATCCCGAGGCACGCAGCCATCGTCGAACGGCGCGTCCTCGTCGGCATCTCCGCGTTCCTCAACGCCGCCGCGCTCGTCCTCGCGGCCGTCCTGGTCGGCATCGTCATCGCGCACTGGGTGCGCGCCCAGGTCCGCGCACGCCGCGCCAAAGAGCTGGCGATGGCCTCCGACATCCAGGAAAACGCCATCCCGCGCGTGTTCCCCCCCTTCCCCGAGGAACGTCGGATGGACCTCTTCGCAAGCATAGAGCCAGCGCGCGAAATCGGCGGCGACTTCTACGACTTCTATTTCACGGGTCCGGACAAGCTCGCCTTCCTCATCGCCGACGTGAGCGACAAGGGCGTCCCCGCCGCGCTCTTCATGATGCGGGCCAAGACGCTCCTCAAAAACCTCGCGCAGACGGGACGCCCCCTCGCCGACGCCGTGGCCGCGGCCAATGAGGCGCTCTGCGAGGGCAACGCCGCGAACATGTTCGTCACCGCGTGGATCGGCGAGATCGACCTTGGCTCGGGAACCGTCCACTACGTGAACGCAGGCCACAACCCGCCCGTCGTCCTCCGCGTGAAGGACGGCGCCGCCTCGTATCTGCGCTCGCGGCCAGGGCTGGCCCTGGGCGCGATAGCGGGCGCGAAATACCGCACGGGCGAAATCACGCTCGAGCCAGGCGACGCAATCTACCTCTACACGGATGGCCTGACCGAGCAGACCGACCCGCGCGGCGAACTCTTCGGCGAGGAACGGCTGCTGAACATCCTCGCGGGTGGCGCCGTCCTCGCGCACCCTGAAAAATGCACCGACACCGTCCTCGCTGGCGTCGCGGCCCACGCCGCCAGCGCGCCGCAGTCCGACGACCGCACCCAGCTGCTCCTCGTCTGGCATGGCCGCCTCTGATCCCCGTCGCAAGTCGCCGCCGCGCGTGACGCCTCGACCGCCCAGACGGACCCCGACGCCCCCTCCCAGCGGAGATTGAACCGACAGGACGGCAGGCCGAATGAACGAAAGGCAACGGCAATCCAATCGAAACCACCACCCTCGAAGAACATGACGATGACCAATATGCACTACCGCACCATCAGCTGGTGGATGACCTGGGAAGACCTCGATTTCCCGAACACCAGCATCGAACGCAAGATCCGCGCCCGCGCCAAGGCCGCCCATGAGGCAGGCGTCGAAATGGTCATTCTCTTCGGATTCCATTTCCGCTGGGACTTCGTCTGCTGCTTCGAGACCGTCAACGCGCTCATCCGCTTCATCACCGACTGCTGCCACGAATACGGCATCAAGGTCCTCGACCACCACTCCTGCACCCTCGCCCACCGCCCCCGCGACTGGAACGGCCGCGTCGACACCTTCATCCGCAACCACCACCACGTCCCATTCACCCCCGACCGCGAGGTCTACGAATATCTCCAGTACAACGGCACCCGCCTCGCCTCCTGGCGCGAGCGCCGCGTCGACGACGGCACCCCCGTCTTCCTGACCGCCTACCAATGCGAACTCTACTGCACCAACAACCCCGACTTCGTCGCCGCATACTGCAGCTACGTCGCCCGACTCTTCCGCGAAACGGGAATCGACGGCGTGATGTCCGACGACATCGGGCGCTACGCCCACTGGGCCGCCTGCGGCTGCGACCACTGCCGCAGCTCCTTCCGCCAGCTCACTGGCAAGACCCTCCCCCCCGCCCACGACCAGTCCTTCTGGGGCAACTACGACAACCCCGACTTCCGCGCCTGGGTCGACTTCCGCGAGCAGGTCCCCGTCAACTTCCTCCACGCCGTCCGCAACGCCATCCCCAGGGACGCCCTCCTCACCAGCTGCTGCTCTGGCTCCGTCAGCAAGATCCATGACGCATGCGTCATCGACATCGCCCTCTGGGCCAGGGAACTCAACACCCTCATGCTTGAAATGTGCGGCTCACTCACCGACGACAACGGCATGGCCGCCCGCGCCGCCGACGTCCTCCTCGAACACCAGCTCGGACGCAGCCACGGCAAGGGCGTCCTCGGCCTGGGCTACGCCTACTATCCCGACGAGGCCTTCCTCGTCTGGTCCTTCGACCGCTTCCTCAACAACGACATCTGGATCTCCTCCCACAAGACCCGCCTCGGCATCGGCTACGACGAGCAGAAACTCCTCCCCGACGAACCCGAGATGGTCAAGGAGGCCTTCCTCTACGAAAAGGCCCACCAGGAGCTCTTCGAGGTCGAGGACATCACCCGCGTCGGACTCTACCTCAACACCGCCTCCCGCAGCTTCAACGGCGACGCCGCCGAGGACTACTCCGCAGGCATCATCCGCCTCGCCAAGGACACCTACAACGCCAGCCTCCCCTTCACCATGCAGGCCGAGGTCCCCGCCCCCGACGAAATCCCGTTCCTCGTCGTCGCCGACGCGGGCTGCCTCTCCGACGCCGAACTCGTGGAACTCGATGAATACCGCAAAAACGGCGGCACCCTCATCCTCACGGGCCCCTGCGGCCTCCGCGACCAGCTCGGCAACGACCGCGCCGACACCCCACTCGCCAAATACGGCATCACCCAGCGCTTCCCGAAACTCGACCGCTCCAACCCAGACTTCGACAAGTTCTTCCTCTTCTGGGGCTGGGACATCCACCGCGACATCCCCGCCGCCATCGAGTACGACGGCGATGCGGGCGCACCCGACAGCCACGGCTTCTTCCACCTCGGCGAACGACTCCTCTGGACCCCCGCGCGCATGCACGTCGACGCCAATCGCAAGACCCTCGTCGACGCCCTCCGCGACATGCTCCCGCCCCTCCCCGTCCAAGCCTCCCTCCCCGCGGACGTCCTCCACCGCCTCTACCGCGCCAAGGACGGCGGCTTCATCCTCCACTGCATGCCCACCAACATGCAGTATACCTATCACGAGACCCTCCGCTTCCAGGGCCGCGGCAAGCCCATCGTCAAGTCCGTCACCTACCCAGGCCTCCACGGCACCCTCGCCCTCCAGGGCGACTTCCGCGAAGCCACCCTCTTCTCACCCGACCTCGACGCCCCCCGCCCCCTCCAGAACGGCACCGTATCCCTCGACGGCCTGCGCCGGTTCTTCACCGTGCGCATCCAATAGCGCCGCCGCATACGCCCGCCGGCTTTTCGCCGGCGGCACACAACCACCGCCCATTTTTCCACCCGGGGCCCCGCCGGCGGCGAGTTCTGTGCCGGGCCATTCTTGGCCCGGGCTTTTACGCTCACTCCTGCAGCCGCCAAGTGGCGGCGCGGGTATTGGCGCAGAGTTCCGGTTGGTACATGCCGGCGATGGTGGCGGGCCTGGCGAGGTATTGGCCCGGGGTCTCCGCCCGCAGGCGGTAGGTGAAATGCGTCGTGCCGCGCGGCAGCCATGCCAGGAAGAAGCGCACCTCGGAATCGCGGTATTCGACATACGCGCCACTGCGCCAATCGTAGCCGCTGTGGCATTCGGTCGCCTCGAAGCCCGCGGGCTTGTGGTCGACCAGCATCAGGTATTCGCAGTCGTGGGAAGCCGAGACGGTCAACCGCACCTCGATGACCTCGCCGACCCGCACCGGCTGGACACCGTCGAGTTTCTCCCCGATACGCTTGCAGTTCCGGTTCAACTGCAGCGTGGTGCCGGTGGCGGGGGCGTGCTCCGCATCCAGGTCGTAGTATTCGATGCAGCCCGCGAAGTGCACCCGCATGGCTTCCGGACGCCGCAGCGCCAGCACATGCCGTCCAGCAGCCGCCACCGGCGCCGTGATGGTCCCGCCCTCCCCCAGTTCCTCCTGCCAGGTCAGCGGCCCCGTCGGCGTGATGACCGGCGCTCCATCCAGGGTAGCCGTGCAGGTGGCGGAGGCGCCGCCCCCGTCGGCCTCGGTGTATTCAAGGAGGGCGCGGACGACGGCGGCGGTGTCGATGGTCGAGCGCCAGCGTGTCCCCTCATAGCGGATCGCGAGCAGGTAGTTGACGACCTGCCCCGCCAGCCGGGAATTCCCCTCGGTACGCAACAGCAGCCGCAGGTAGTTGGCGTTGGCGGTGAAGCCGTCGCCGAACCACCGGAACCAGAAATCCCCCTCCACGCGCAAGTGGGCGGTGCAGTCCCCCTGGTTGACCGTCAGGTACTGGGCGACATTCTCGCACGCCTCGTGCCAGCGTTCGTCCTTCCCCGCGTGCAGCCCCAGCGCGAGGTCGACCTTCGCCGCGACCAGGAGTTCCTTCTTGACGGCGAAGAGCCGGTCGGCGACCTGCGGCGAATAGGCGCCCGCCTCGGCCAGCACGCGGAAGACCAGCGCGTCCAAAGAATAGACCTCCTTCTCCTGCCGTCCGGCCAGCCACCGCGACAGCCAGTCGAGCGCGCGGGCGAGGTCCGGCACCTGCCCTTCCGACGGACAGGCCCAGGAGAGCGCCTCGGCTACCTGCGCGGTGATGAAGGGATCCGGGCGAGCCGGTCCGCCTTCCCCGCCAAACCAGTTCCAGCCGCCATGCAAGAACTGCCGACGCTTGAGTTCCTTCAGGCACCCCGTAATCCGGCGTTCAATGGCGCCCTCGTCCAATTCTCCCTGCGTCTGCACTGCCAGGAAGTCGCCCAATTTCAAACCCCGCGCCGCCAGCCACCGCCGCACTGCGAAGCCAGGGATTGCGCGGTGCGCCAACTGCTCCGCGCAATCCAAGCGGTAGCGCAGCAGATACGGCAGCGCCGCGACCGCCGCCGCCAACGGCGACGCCGTCACCTTCCCCGTGACCTTCGCGCTGCCCGGACGTATCTCCGCGGGCACCTCGAACGACATCCGCATTTCCGGCTGCTCCGGCTCCAGCACCCCGTGCAGGCTGCGCCGCCGCAGAAACCCCCGGTCCAGCACCGGTAGCGTGCGCGTCAGCGCGTCAGCGAAGCCGCCTTCCCTCTGCACACGCAGGGTCAACGCCGCTTCGCCGGGTTCGCGCGCCGTGACCGCCCAGGTCAGCCGCGCCTCGCCGTGCGCGGCCACCATCGTCTCGCAGACGGAATCCGAGGCCAGCGCCAGCCGTCCGTCCGCCTCCAGTGTCGCGCTCACCCGCAGCGGCGCGTCGGTGATGTTGTCGACAAGCGCGTAGATGCAGCCGTCATCCCCCTCGATGAAAAAGCGCGGCGTCTCCAGGCGCGACGACAACGGCAGCACCGTCGTCAACTCCGTGTGCGCCTCCCCCGCCAGCGCCTGCCGCGTGAACGCCCACACCGCCACCCTCCACGAAGTCAGCGAATCCGGCAGCGGGATCTCGCACCGCGCGCACCCCGCCTCGTCCGTGTCCAGCCGCCCAATCCACAACGCCGTGTCCCGGAAGTCGGAGCGCAGTGTGGGCGGAAGGCGCTGCGGCCCTTCTTCGGGCGCGTTGTCACACCCGAGGCAGCAGTCGTATCTGTCATGGGATCTGGAGCCGTACGTGCCAGGGCCTCGAACTCCTGCCGTGTTATAATAACTCGGCCAATATTGACAATCCCAGAAAACCGATATGCAGTCTCGGCAGAAATGCCAGATTTCGTGGGCAAAGCCGGACAAGGAGGCTTCCGAAAGTGCCTCCAGGGCGCGGTCAAAGACGGCGATGGCGAGCGTCGCCTGGGCCGGCGTCCCGTCCGGGGCCTTGACCTGCATGGCGCAGGAGACCGTGCCGCCCGGTTCGCAACTGTCCCGGTCCAGCGTCGCGGTGACCTGCAATTCACGGGACGGCGGCGGGATGTCCAGCCAGCGGGCCTGGCGGTGCATTTCCGCCTCCCAGAGCGACCAGGCGCTGACCCAGAAACCGGGCCTGTCCGTGGGCGCCATCGGAATCTCCACCAGCGCATAATGACCGTTCAGTTGAATGACGCGGAACTCCGGCTGCGGGTCGTCTTCCCGCTGAATGGCCAGCGTCACCCACGCATTCGCATGGGCCGCGACCACCGCCAGCCGCGCGGCACAGGGTGCAGTGTAGGAGGATTGCTCCTGCAGCAATGCGAGGCCCTCGACCGACGGCACGGAAGCCTGTTCGTCCGGCGGGAGCACCGTAATCCATGCGGTCTTGGCGCATTCGCGGCGTCCGTCGGAAAACTCGGCCGTGTATTCGACCGCGTAGGCGCCGGCCTGTTCCAAGGCCAAGGTGCATTCATCCCGCCCGGTTACCTCCACGACCACGGTCGGCGGCACCACCTCATCGCACGGCTCCTCTTCATCCTCCGTCTCCCGTTCTTCCCGGTCGTCAATCTGCCGGAACGGCCTGGGCGTGAAGGAAAGGGTCTCCCGGAGCAACGGTATTTCCTGCTGGAGGAAATGCCGGCGCAGCCACCAGGTCACGGGCGTCCCCTCCAGGCAGTACTCCCGGGGCGTGGAAAGTTCCAGTTCGGCATACGCGGCAACCAACGGGAATTCCCCCTCGGTTGCAACCACCCGCCCCGCCGCGTCATGCACCTCGGCCTGGACCCGGCAATTGTAGTTCCCCGTCGACTTGGCGGGCATCGTCACCGTGTATCGGAAACGCCCCTCCGCATCCAACGGAAACTCGCGCTCCACCAAGGGGCGTTCCCGGCGTTCCCGATCAAACCACCAGCCCCAGAACTCCAGTTTCTCCAAGGCAATTTCCAGTTTCACCGTTCCCTGGTTGACCGGCGCGCCGAAAAACGTCCTGGCGAGACCGGTCACTTCCACCTTTTCTCCTGGAGATGCCTTCTCTTCCGGCAGTTGCAGAATCACCTCATATTCCGGCTTGCGGTATTCCTCGACCTGGAAATGGTCAATGCAGGCAAGCCACAGTTCATTGCCTCCCTCCACCGCCACCCTCAGCTGCACTCTCCATTGCCCCAGTTTGCACTCTGCAGGAAGTATCCATTCAAAAGCCGCCCCTCCGAAGGCATCCAGGCGCACTTCGTGAGTGGTCGTCTCACTGTGGGGATAGGGAGATTCCAATTCAATCACCGCCTTCTTGCCGCGCACCGGATTGTCACGCAGAGTCCCATCGCGGCGAATGAGGGCACAGAAGGCATGCATGCGCATCGTGTCTCCCGGGCGATAGACGGGACGGTCGAAACGGATGACACCACGCATTTCCTCCTGCCGGGAGGTGTGACGGTGACTGAAGATTGACTGCTCGGTATAGGCGATCCCGTATCGCTCGTCCATTGCGTAGATGTGATACTCCTTGTTGGCACTGAACTGAAGCGCAGGAAGGAATCCCTGGTCGTCGGTCGACCGGGACTGCTTCTTTTTCGGAGACTTTTCCGGCACGAAATGGACCTCGCATTTCTCGACGGGGCGTCCGCCAGTGGTCTCCAGCAACTGGAAACGCCCGTCAAACTCGACGAAGCGCATGCCGGGGAGTCCAAGAACCATGCAGGAGAAGCCTTCGGCGACCGCCGTCTTCACGAGGTAAAAGCCTGGTTCCTGTATCGGCAGTTCCACACTCCATGACATTAATGCATGCGGATAGGATTCCGCCGGCAGACTGAAGTCACACTGCACGGGATCCCCTGCCAGACAGTCGGCATATCTCGTCAAAAATGCCCGTTCATGGGGGAAAAACTCGGCATACATCTTCAACATTCCCCAGAAATTCAGATTGTTTTGCCAGAGTTTGCGGGGATCCAACCGGACAATGGTCAGTTTCAATGTCGAAAGATTGCGGAACTGGAACTGCAACCGACAAAGATTCCCGCAGGCCACTTCATGAAATGTCGTGAAGGATAACTGTGGTGCTGCCACTGTCGCCAGCCACTTGTCGAGCGGCGCATCCTCGCAGACGACATCCCCGGCATCCAATAATGCCTGATACCATTCGGCCGCCGTTTCCAACTGCAAACGCCCCTCGAAGATATTCCCGATGGCGGCAATGACTTTCGTCTGCATCTCCTCATACGACAGGCGTTCCCCCGATACAGCCCGTGCGTGCAACGCCGCCAAAATCTCCTGGAAATCCAACCGTGGCTTTTGCAGCGCCATCATAGAGAACGCCCGCAGATACAGGAGAAGCGGCGCGTATTCGGCGGGAACGGTGCGCTTTCCCCATGTCCCGCCCTCCCCCTTCACCAGAATCTCATCCGCGTGCAACCCACGCAACAGTTCCACCGGGCAATCCAGATCCCCCCTCACCTCTGGCAACAGAGCATTGCCGTATGTCTTCGCGCGTTCCCGCAAGGCCCAGGCCTCCTCCTCCGGGCCGATGGCCGCCAATTGCGCCATCAGCCACTCCCAGCGCTCGCCATCGTCCACCGCCGTCTCCCAGGAGGCGGGAATGGCGAAAAACGTCGCCTTGGACACCTCGTCCTCATCCTCTTCCGGTTCCCACGCTTCTTCCAGTGTCTTGCATTCTCCCGCCTTCGGACGTTTCCATAATGTGAATCGCCCCTTCATTCGGGCAAGGCCGGTATTCAACTGAGACGCCAGCGTTTTCAGCAATGGCGCGTGTGCCGGCGCGGGAAATGATGCCTCCGACCTGGCCACTTGAAACGCCTCCCCGTAGAGCGCTTTCGCCATTTGGTGGGCGTCCTCCTCTGCGGAAAACCAGTCTTGGTAATACGTGCCATAGCCTTTGGCAAGAGTTTCCAGCGTCTCCCATTTGCCTTCGCAAAGGCGCAGCAGCCCACGTGCCTCCCGTATCCAATCCTTCCACGCCGACAACTTCTTGCAGCAGGTCACATAGCGCTGGATCCACTCGGCGAACTCCGCGGCGGGCAGCGTCTCCGCCAATTTCGGCATCAACTGCAATAGCGGATTCCGGACTGTCTTCCAGTTCCCCTTGTCATACTCGCGTTTCAATGTCTCCAGATCCATAGATACTCCTCCCTTATCAATCGCGTAGTTCCCCATGAGGGGCGGTTTCAACGCCATTTCGCCATGCCGGCTTCACCAGCGTATCTTAAAAGAAGCGGAAAACGCTATACTATAGAGGCGATTTCCCAAATGCCACAATCCATCTGGCACCGATTAAACATCAAGATTCAAGATTCAAAGGCAGTTCAAGATTCAAGATTCAAGATTCAAAGGCAAGTCAAGATTCAAGATTCAAGATTCAAAGGCAGCTCAAGATTCAAGATTCAAGATTCAAAGGCAAGTCAAGATTCAGGATTCAAGATTCAAGTCCCGTCAAGATTCAGGATTCAAGATTCAAAGGCAAGTCAAGATTCAGGATTCAAGATTCAAAGGCAAGATTCAAGATTATAGTAATCCAAAAGGACCCACCGCCATGCCACACTCGCCCGTCCCATTTTTCCGTCGTCTCGCGCTATTGCTTCTGCTGTTGCCGGCGTTCTTTCTCGGCGCCGCGGACGACGAGGGCGCGCCCGTCCGCTGCGACACCAGCCGCCTTGTCGCGGGGCGCTTCCCCATCCCGCGTCAGCGCACCGTTTCCACCAAATCCGGCGGGGCGCCCACCCCAAACTATATCGGCGACTACAGCGCCCTTGAGAACGCCCTGGTGCAGGGCTGGAATGACCTGGCCACTGAAATCGACATCACCGCCCTCAGCATCTCCGTCGACGACATCCAGGACCTCTATTACAACATCCTGAACCTCCATGGCGAATGCTTCCACGTCGACTGGTTCAGTTATTATTCCCGCAACGGCTACATCACCCGCCTCCGCCCAACCTATCTCACCACGGACGCCGCCACCATCGCCGCCATGCGCCAGCAGCTCGAAGCCGCCACCGCCAAGGCCCTCGCGCAGCTCCGCCCAGGCATGACCGACCTCGAAAAGGCGCTCGTCCTCCACGACTATCTCGCCGCCAACTGCGAATACGACTACACCCTCGCCCTCGACCACATCCGCGACGCCTACGGCCCCCTCGTCCTCAAGCGCGCCGTCTGCGCTGGATACGCCATCGCCTACGCCCATCTCCTCCGCCGCGCAGGCATCCCCGCCGACTACATCGTCTCCGACTACGAGGACCACGCCTGGAACGCCGTCCAGATCGACGGAAAGTGGTACCACGTCGATGTGACCTGGGACGACGGCGACACCCCCGAGCGCTTCCACCACGGCTATTTCCTCCTGAGCGACTCCCGCCTCAAGAACAACCCTGGATACTCCCCCCACCGCATGTGGGACTACCCCGCCTACGGCTGCACCAGCACCCGCTTCGACAGCTACTTCTGGCGCAATGCCGCCGACGGCGCGCTCCCCTGCATCGACGGCCAGACCTACGCCATCAAGGACGGCACCGGCGAACTCTACGCCTACATCCCCGCCACAGGCAAGGGCTCCCGCGTCTGCCGCCTGCCCGAGGAGACCTGGTATGTCTGGGGCTCCAGCACCAGTTACTACACGTCTCCCTACAACTGCCTCGCCGCCTTCAACGGCATGCTCGTCTTCAACGGCCGCGACGACCTCTACCTCTTCAATCCCCTCGACGGCACCTATGCCGCCATCCCCGCCGAGCTGCCCTCCAACGGCTACCGCTATGGCGTGCGCGTCGACGAGGGCACCAGCCTCTACGCCGTCACCCGCCAGGCCCCCAACGGCACCCCCTCCTACACGAAGATCAACTGGACAAAGGTGACCAGCGTCGCCGTCTCGCCCGCGGAAAAGGCCTACACCGCCACTGGCACCAGCGCCACCAAGGCACTCCAGCTCTCCGCCACCGTCTCGCCCGCCTCCGCCACCTGCAAATTCGTGCAATGGCGCTCCGACAACGAGGCCGTCGCCACCGTCGCCTCCAACGGCAAAGTGACTGTCCACCTCGCCGCCAGGGGCACCGCCACCATCACCGCCACCGCCTACGACGGCGGCTTCCAGGCGCATTGCGACATCACGGTCGAAAACCCCGTCTACGACATCACCCTCGCCGCCTCGCCCAATGAAGGCGGCAGGGCCACGGGCGGCGGCACCTACGAACTCGGCGTCGCCGTCACCCTCGTCGCCACCCCCGAGACTGGCTATGACTTCACTGGCTGGTACAACGGAAACACCCTCCTCTCCACCAGCGCCACCTATTCCTTCGCCGCCGCCGCCAGCATCGTCTGCACCGCCCGCTTCGCGCTCCATCCCTGCGCCATCACCGCCGCCTCCTCCGCCGACGGCCAGGGCACCGTCAGCGGCGCCGAAACCTTCCCCTACGGCACTGCCGTCACCCTCGTCGCCACCCCCGCCTTCGGACACGACTTCCTCGGATGGTACCAGGGCGACACCCTCGTCTCCACCGACCTCGAATACACCTTCACCGCCACTGGGGACGCCGCATTCACCGCCCGCTTCCAGCCCCACCCATACGCCATCGAACTCGCCCTCGCCCGCGGCTGGAACCTCATCGGCCTGCCATTCGACCTCGACGCCGACAGCGACGCACGCATCCGCGCCGAAATCCTCTTCCTCCCCGACGGCAAAAAGACCGCTCGGCGCCGCGTCACCCCAGGCACCCCGCTCCCTGGCGGCACCGTCCTCTGGCTCTACCACGACGGATCGCCCTGCACCCTGCCCCTCACTGGCACCTGCTCCCCGCTGCGCGCCGTCCCCGCTACCTCCGCCGTCACCCCGATCATGAGCAGCGCCCTCCCCGACGCCGCCCTCCTCAAGGTCTGGAACGCCTATCGCTGGGATCCCGCCGCACGCATATTCACCCCCGCCACCTCCCTCGCTCCAGGCGAGGCCGTCCTCCTCGCCACCCCGCCCCGCGGAAACATCCTGCCGGTGGAATAAGAGTTTATCCGTAAATAATACCTCGTTTTCTGAAAACAATGATGGTGGCCGCCAACTGGAGCAGTCCCTCAAACGACGACTTCCTCTTCTCGAACCGGACAAGAATCTTCCTGAACCTGTTGCCCCACGAGTGCGCCACCTCCACAATCCACCTGCGCGCCTTCTTCCCGGCAGCCAGCTCCTTCTTCTCTTCGCCGCGCGACCGCACATGCGGAACATAGCCGTGCCTGCGCATGACAGCCCACGCCTCCTCGCTGTCGTAGCCCGCATCGGCACAGAGATTCTGACGCCTCCTCCCCCGCGGCCTCCTCACCCTGGAGGCGAGGACATTCTCCACCTGCGTTACGTCATGCCGGTTGGCCCCGGTCACGACTATCGACAACGGGAGACCATGCCCATCGACCGGCACGTGCCGCTTTGTTCCCCTTTTTCCTCCTGTCGGTCGGATTGGGGTCCACGGCCTCGGTGGCGAGTGGAGCCCTGCCCTGGCTCCCGTCGATGCTCTGCCATCTCCACGCAATGCCCTCCATTTCATCGTACTCGGCAAGCCCCTTCTTCCAAAGCCTGAGGAAAAAGCCAGCTTTGGTCCACTTCTGGAAATACGCATGGATGCTGCTTGCGCTGCCGAATTCTCTTGGAAGCGCTTTCCACTGGATGCCGGTCCGAAGGACATAGACGATGGCGCAGAAAACCTTGCGTGAATCGACCCATCGGGGCCCCTGGCGTTCCGTGCCGGCCCATTCTTGGGCCGGAAGTCCTGGCGTTCCGTGCCGGGCCATTCTTGGGCCGGAAGCCCTGGCGTTCCGTGCCGGCCCATTCTTGGGCCGGAAGACCTGGGCGTTCCGTGGATGGTCACCGCGCGCATCCTGCGCGCAGTTCGCGCACGAGCGCGGGCGCGGCGCCAGGGGTGGCGCAGGCCTTGACGAAGGCGGAGCCGACAATGACCCCGTCCGCATCCTGCGCGACCGCATGGGCGGCCTCGCCGCTGCCGATGCCGAAGCCGACCGCGACGGGGATGCCTGCGGCGGCGCGCACCTCGCGGATGCGCTCGGCGAGTTCGGGGGGCAGCGTGCTGCGCACGCCAGTGATTCCGCGCACCGAGACGTAGTAGATGAATCCAGTCGCGCCCTCGACGATCCGCCGCATGCGGGCGGCGTCGGTGGCGGGGGAGACGAGCGGGATCAGGTGCAGCCCGTGGCGGCGGCAGGGCGCGAGCAGTTCGTCGCGTTCCTCCAGCGGCAGATCGACGGCGAGGATGCCGTCGAGGCCGATGCGCTCCAGTTCGGCGCAGAGCGCCTCTTCGCCATAGTGGAACATCAGATTCATATAGCTGAAGAGGATGATTCCCGTCTCAGGGTGGCGTTCCCGCAGGCGCGCGGCCATCGCGAGGATCTTCGGGAGCGTGCAGCCGCTGTGGATGGCGGCTTGGCCTGCGGCGGAGATCACCGCCCCGTCCGCCATCGGATCCGAGAAGGGCACGCCCAGTTCGATGATGTCGGCGCCATGGTCGATCGCCGCCTCGATGTCGGCCTCGCTCCGCGCCATGTCGGGGTACCCTGCCTCGGCGAAGATGACCAGCGCCGCGCGCCCCTCGGCGCGGCAACGGGAAAAGATTGCTGCGATGCGGTCCATTCGTGGTTCCTCCTTACATTCCATGCTGCCGCTTGTAGTTGCGGATGTTCTCCATGTCCTTGTCGCCGCGCCCCGAGAGATTCACGATGAGAATGCTCTCCTTCGGCAACTTCGGCGCCTCCTTCAGCGCCTGCGCGACCGCGTGCGAACTCTCCAGCGCGGGGATGATCCCCTCCAGGCGGCACAGCGTGTCGAAGGCGGCGATCGCCTCGTCGTCGTTGATCACCTCGTAGTGCGCCTTGCCCAGATCCGCCCAGTACGCATGCTCTGGCCCGACCCCTGGATAGTCCAGCCCCGCCGAGACCGAGTAGGTGTCCAGCGCCTGCCCGTTGTCGTCCTGCAGCAGATACGACTTCGAGCCGTGCAGGATGCCGACGCGGCCGCCGTTGATGGAGGCCGCGTGGTTCCCCGTCGCGACCCCCTCGCCGCCCGCCTCGACCCCCACCAGCCGCACCGACGGGTCGTCCTCGAAGCCCGCGAAGAGCCCGATGGCGTTGGAGCCGCCGCCGACGCAGGCGATGACCTCGTCAGGAAGCCGCCCCGCCTGTTCCAGGATCTGGCGCCGCGCCTCCTTGCCGATGACGGACTGGAAATCCTTGACCATCATCGGATAGGGATAGGGCCCCGCGGCGGTGCCGATGAGATAGAAGGTCGTGTCCGAGGTCGCCGTCCACTCGCGGATCGCGGCGTTCATCGCGTCCTTGAGCGTCTGGCCGCCCTCGGTGATCGAGCGCACCTTCGCCCCCAGGCACGCCATGCGCTCGACATTCGGCGCCTGCCGCGCGACGTCCACCGCGCCCATGAAGACCTCGCATTCCATCCCGAAGAGCGCGGCGACGGTCGCGGTCGCGACGCCGTGCATCCCCGCGCCCGTCTCGGCGATGACGCGACGGCATCCCATGCGCTTCGCCAGCAGGATCTGCCCCATCGTGTTGTTGATCTTGTGCGCTCCGGTGTGGTTGAGGTCCTCGCGCTTGAGGTAGATGCGCGCGCCGCCGCAGTGCTCCGTCAGCCGTCGCGCGAAGTAGAGCGGCGACTCCCGCCCGACGTAGTCCTTCAGCAGCCCGTCCAGTTCCGCCTGGAAGGACGGATCCGCCTTGGCTTCGAGATACGCCTTCTCTAGCGCCTGGAGCGTGGGCATCAGCGTTTCGGCGACATACTGCCCGCCGTAGATTCCGTAATGGGTCTTCATTTGGTGTTCTCCTCTTTGCATGCCTTGCTCAATGCCAAAATCTTCTCTGGATCCTTGACTCCTGGAGCGGCCTCGGTGCCGCTCCCGCAGTCGACCGCGAACGCGCCGCTCGCGGCGAACGCCGCCGCCGCGTTGGCGGCGGTGATGCCGCCCGCGACGACCACGGGCCTCCACGCC
>JAEEGL014643113.1_pt1 | contig 38130 bp, 30 predicted proteins | sample 9134231 | NCBI WGS metagenome assembly JAEEGL01 (sample SAMN16246548, study PRJNA631951) | gut metagenome | biome: gut microbiome; feature: rumen; material: fiber-attached | host: Bos | place: Iran: Karaj | collected 2018-10
AGGCCATGACGGCGGGCAACCTTATACTCGAAGGTCAGACCGTAGCGGTCGGCAATGCGCAAGGCAATGCGATCCTGAGGGTTGGGCTTACGACGCCTGCGACATATCATGCACGAAAGGGATTAAACGACAAAGCCCTGCGGCAACGGGGGCGAGCCTCGTGCTGCAGGGAATCGTAGAGTAAATATAATGTGGGGAGAGGACTACCTGAAGAAATTGGGGGGGGTAAAATCGGGCTGCATATCAGCACCTTAGCACCGACATCCATCCTCGTAGCTTCTCTCTTCATTCGTTTCATGTCTGCAAAAGTACACAATCTTTCCTAAACCACCAAAACTTTCGTCTAAAGAATTTGGAAATATCAGCAAATAAAGAGATATGAAAAATAAAAGCCACCCGTAGGTGACTTTTTCTGACACTAAAATACATAAACAAGGAGGACATACCTTCATGATAGGCACATCCTCCTTGGTTTCTTTTTTACGCCCGTCTTACAGCAGGGCCTGGATCTTCTCTTCCAATACGGCCTTGGGCTGTGCGCCCACCAGCTTGGTAACCTGCTGGCCGTCCTTGAAGAACAGGACGGTGGGGATGTTGCGGATGCCGAACTCTACTGCCAGCTCTTCGTTCTCCTCGACGTCGCACTTGCCGACGATGATCTTGCCGTCATACTGCTCGGCAAGTTCGCTGATGACAGGAGCCAGCATGCGGCAAGGACCGCACCATGTTGCCCAGAAATCTACTACTAACGGCTGTGAGCCATTCTTCAAACTCTCGAAGTTTTCACTTGTGATTGTTACTTCCATAATGATAATTTACAATTTAATAATTTACAATTTAACAATTGATTTACAATTTCTTTAATTTAAACACAGAGACACAGAGATTCTTCGACGAGCGAAGTGTGGCGCTGCAATCAGAGTTTTTCTTTCAACTCTAAACTCTTAAACTGTCTCTAAACTTTCAACTCTCATCTCCCTCCCTCCACAGGGAGGGTCGGGGTGGGTCTTCTAATTTATCTTATAGTCTAACGCGGGTGTCTGCTCGATATACTGCAGGAGGGAGCTCTTGACGTCGATCTGCTTGGTGGTGCTGCGCAGCAGGACATGGTGTTTGCCGGTGGAGTCGTGCAGCTGGAAGAAGAGCTTGGTGGTTCCCGGATAGTCGCTGATGAGCTCGTTGAGCTCGGTGACGATCTGGTCGTCGAGCAAATCGGTGGTCAGCGAGATGGTGATGCGGTCGATGGCGCGATCCTTGATGGATTGCAGGTACTCTATGTTCTGCACCTTTAGCTGCATGATGTCGCTGTACTGGAAGCGGGGTTGTACCTTGGCGGTGACATAGACCGACGCTCCTTCGGTGAACATGCCGCTCCATCGTCCCCAGTCTTCACCGAACAGGGCCAGCTCGCCGGAGCCTTCGAAATCTTCCAAGGTGACGAAGCCGCAGGGTCTGCCGCGCTTGTCGAAACGGGTGCGGACGCCGGTCACGATACCGCCGATGATGACATCCTCGCGGTCCTTCAGCTGGTTGACGTCTGCCAATTCGTCACATCGGGTGTTGCAGAGGTTGTCGAGAACGATCTTGTATTCGTCCAACGGATGGGCGGAGAGGTAGATGCCTACCAGCTCGCGCTCTTTGTTGAGTCGCTCTATGTCGCTCCAGCGTATCTCGGCCTTGGGCAGCATGGGGGTCTGTATCTCCACGCCGTCGTCGAAACCGCCGAAGAGGGAGTTTTGTGCCTGTTGCTTCTCTGTCTGGTAGGTCTGACCGTAGCGCATCACGATGTCGATGAGTGTCTCGCCCTTGTGGTTCTGGGCGAAGAAGTCTTCACGGGCGATGCCGAAGGAGTCGAAGCCGCCGCTGAGTGCCAACGACTCGAAGGCCTTGCGGTTGACCTGGCTGAAGCTGATGCGCTGCACGAAGTCGAAGATGTCCTTGTAGAGTCCGTTCTTCTCGCGTTCGTCGATGATGGCTTGTGCCACATTGTCGCCCATGCCCTTGATGGCTGCCAGTCCGAAGCGTATCTCACCTTTCTTGTTGACACCGAACTTCTGGAACGACTCGTTGACGTCGGGACCCAGGGTGGCGATGCCCATGGCTTTGCACTCGTCCATGAGCTTGGTGATTTCCGTGATCTGGTCTCGGCGGCGGCTCATGATGGCGGCCATGAATTCGGCGGGATAGTTGGCTTTCATGTATGCCGTCTGGTAGGCCACCCACGAGTAGCAGGCAGCATGCGACTTGTTGAAGGCGTAGGAGGCGAACTTCTCCCAGTCGGCCCATATCTTCTCCAGTATGGCGGGGTCGTGGCCGTTCTTCTTGCCACCGTCAATGAATTTGGGTTTCATGGCATCGACGATGTCTTTCTTCTTCTTACCCATCGCCTTACGCAGGGCGTCGCTCTCGCCACGGGTGAAGTCTGCCAGCTGTCGGGACAGCAGCATGACCTGCTCCTGATAGACGGTGATGCCGTAGGTGTCCTTCAGGTATTTCTCCATGCACGGGATGTCGTACTTGATTTCCTCCTTGCCGTTCTTGCGGGCAATGAACGACGGGATGTAGTCCATGGGTCCCGGACGGTAGAGGGCATTCATGGCGATGAGGTCTTCGAAGACCGTGGGGTGCAGCTCGCGCAGGTATTTCTGCATGCCGTTGGACTCGAACTGGAAGGTGCCGATGGTACGGCCCTGCTGGTAGAGCTCGAAGGTCTTGGCGTCGTCGATGGGGATGTGGTCCAGGTCGATGTCGATGCCGCGTGTCTGCTTGATGATGGCACATGCCTCCTTCAGCTCCGACAGGGTCTTCAGTCCGAGGAAGTCCATCTTGATGAGTCCCGTGGATTCGATGACGTGTCCGTCGTACTGTGTGCAGTTGGTCTTCTGGTCTTTGAAGTCGGGGTCGTCGGCAGTGGAGACGGGTACCCAGTCGCTGATGGGGTCGCGGCAGATGATGAAGCCGCAGGCATGGATGCCCGTGCCGCGTACCGTACCTTCCAGCATCTTGGCATATTTGATGGTGTTGCGCAGGGCGGGGTCGTTGCTGGCCTCGGCATCGCGCAGTTCCGGCGTACACTTGATGGCGTTGGGAAGGTTCATCTTCATGCCTTCCGGCAGACGGTCGGGGATGGCCTTGCAGAGCGCATTGGTGATGGACAGCGGCACTTTCTCCACGCGTGCCACGTCCTTGATGGAGTTCTTCGTGGCCATGGTGGCGTAGGTGATGATGTGTGCGCAGTTCTCGTAGCCGTACTTCTCCTCCACCCATTTCAGCACCTTGCCGCGGCCGTCGTCGTCGAAGTCGGTATCGATATCGGGCAGCGAGATACGGTCGGGATTCAGGAAACGCTCGAACAGCAGGTCGTACTTCAGCGGGTCTATCTTGGTGATTCCCAAGCAGTAGGCTACCACCGAGCCGGCAGCGGAGCCACGTCCGGGACCTACCCATACGTCGAGCTGGTCGCGGGCGGAATTGATGAAGTCCTGCACGATGAGGAAGTAGCCGGGGAAACCCATGGTCTTCATGATGTGCAGCTCGAAGCGCACACGGTCATCGACTTCCTTGGGCAGCGAGGAGTGCAGAATCTCGTAGGAAGACTGCTCGTTGCCCGTATCTACCTTTACCTTCTCTATCTTCAGCTCCTCGTCGGGCAGATAGCGCTGCTTGGCTCCTTTGTAGGCCAGTTCTGCCAGATAGTCGGCCTCGAACTTGATGCGGTACAGCTTGTCGTAGCCGCCCAGCTTCTTGATTTTCTTCTCGCCTTCCTCACGGGGTAGGGGGTTCTCGCCGTTCTCGTCGCGGGTAAACTCCTCGTAGAGCTGTTCCTCCGTGATGCGCTGGCGCCACGCTTCCTCGGTGCCGAACTCCTCGGGAATGGGGAAGAAGGGCATGATGGGGTCGTGGTCGATGCTGTAGATTTCTATCTTGTCGAGAATCTCGCAGGTGTTGCTGAGTGCTTCGGGAACGTCGGAGAAGATGTCGTTCATCTCCTCGCGGGTCTTGAACCACTCCTGCTTGGAATAGAGCATTCGTGAGGGGTCGTCAAGGTCCTTGCCCGTAGAGAGGCACAGCAGGTGGTCGTGGGCCTCGGCATTCTCCTGATCGACGAAGTGGGCATCGTTCGAGCAGATGAGCTTGATGCCATACTCGTGGGCCAGCTCGATGAGTACCTTGTTGGCTTTCTGCTGCAGGGGGAACGTCTCGCGATTGGCGCGGATGGTAGGGTCTTTCACCTCATGGCGCTGCAACTCCAGGTAGTAGTCGTCGCCAAAGACGCGATGGTACCACTCGATGGCCTCGCGGGCTCCTGCGATGTCGCCGTTGAGAATCTTCTTGGGTACCTCGCCGGCGATGCATGCCGAGCAGATGATGAGCCCTTCGTGGTAACGCTCCAGGTCTTCACGGTCGGTACGTGGACGCATGTAGTAGCCATCCACCCACGAGCGGCTCACCAGCTTGATGAGGTTCTTGTAGCCCTGGTAGTTCTTGGCGAGCACGATGAGGTGGTAGCCGCTCTGGTCTTCCTTGCTGCGCCGCAGCGACTTGGAACCGTAGCGTGAGACATACATCTCGCAGCCGAAGATGGGAACGAAGGGCTCCTTGCCTTCTTTCTTGCGTCCCTTGTTGATGCCGCCGACGTAGTCGTGAAATTCTTTGATACCAAACATGTCGCCATGGTCGGTTATCGCCATGCCGCGCATGCCGTTGCCTATGGCCTTGTCAACCAGACGCTTGATGCTCGACTGTCCGTCGAGTATCGAGTAGTATGTGTGTACATGAAGATGTACGAAATCTTCCATTGTGTTTTGCTTATTATCGTTTTTGAAGGCGTAAAGTTACGGCTAAATAGCGAGAATACCAAAAAAATTCATAATTATTTAGGTGTGGTAGCAAATTTTTTCGCTTTTCACTTTTCCCTTTTACCTTTTTTTTGTACCTTTGCCCTTTGAAAAGAATAAATACTACGAAATCACTTCATGGGAGAAAGAATTAAGAAACTGAAGAAAATCAGAATACATCGTGAGGGAACGAACGAGTTGACCATCAGCATGCTGGTGGTGGCTATTGTGGGAACGCTGCTTTGGGTGTTCATCGACACGAAGATACCCTTCTGGTGCTTTATACTCGTGTTTGGTGCCGCATGGGCCATGGCTCTCAACTTCTACCGCTGTCCTATCCGCTACTTCAATGGCGACACCGAGAAACTGGTGGTAGCGCCTGCCGACGGAAAGATTGTGGTGGTCGAGGAGGTCGAGGAGAACGAGTATTTCCACGACAAGCGACTGATGATCAGCATCTTTATGAGTCCGCTGAATGTCCATGCCAACTGGTTCCCAGTGGATGGAAAGGTGCGTTTTGTAAAGCATTTCGATGGCAATTACCATAAGGCCTGGCTGCCCAAGGCGAGCGAGGAGAACGAGCATGCCGACATCATGATTGACACCCCCGACGGGCAGGAGGTGCTGGTGCGCCAGATAGCTGGTGCCATGGCTCGCCGCATCGTCACCTATGCCAAGGCTGGCGAGGAGTGTTATATCGACGAGCACCTGGGATTCATCAAGTTAGGCTCGCGTGTCGATGTCTATCTGCCGCTGACCTCCAGGGCTTGCATCACCATGAATCAGCCTACCACCGGCGACCAGACGGTCATCGCGAAGTTGGGGTGAGGGGAGAGTTTACAGTTTACAGTTTAGAGTTTACAGTTTAGAGTTTAGAGTTGAGAGTTTACAGTTTACAGTTTACGGCTTACAGTTTACAGATTACAATGAAGAAGCACATTCCCAATACGATTACCTGTCTGAACCTGATTTCAGGGTGTATAGCGACCTATTTTGCTTTCCAGTCTGACTGTGAGCTGGCATTGCTGTTTATCGTCATCGGTGCCGTGTTCGACTTCTTCGACGGCATGTCGGCACGCCTGCTGCATGTCTCGTCACCCATAGGCAAGGAACTCGACTCGCTGGCTGACGACATCACCTTCGGCTTTGCACCGTCGGCTATCGTGTTTAGCTTCCTGAGCGGTCTCCATATCCATATACCCCTGCTTCCGTTCTTGGCCTTCGTTATGGCGGCTTTCTCGGCACTCAGATTGGCGAAGTTCAATCTCGACGAGCGTCAGGCAATGGGATTCATCGGACTGCCGACACCTGCCAACGCCCTGTTCTGGGGAGCACTCATCGTAGGACTGGGCGAGCAGCTGGCTGCGATGCCTTATGTCGAATGGATTGTTCTGGCGATGGTCTTCGTCAGCAGCTACCTGTTGGTGAGCGAGATTCCGATGTTTGCGTTGAAGTTCAAGACGTGGGGATGGAAGGGTAACGAGATAAAATATATCTTCCTGCTGACGTGCATACCCCTGCTGCTGTGCTTCCAGGTGACGGGCATCGCCATCATCATTGCGTGGTATGTCATCCTTTCTGCTATCGCTGTCTTCCTGTCTAAATAGTCGTTTCTCTTACCTTTACCAAGTCAAAGTACCGATAAGCTATGTTTAAAGCGTTCTTCGGATTTATTGCCTTCCTCTTCTTTCTCGCCGTGTTGCTGGTCTTGCTGGCGGGAGGATGGATTCTGGGCACCATTCGCAAACTGCGAAAGGCTGCCGAGCAGGCTGCCGATGCACAGGCTCAGCGCTATCGGGAGGAGACGGGGCGCCGCCGCCGTCAGTACAGTCAGCGCACCGGCAATAGCCATACTGCTGACGGGCAGACTTCGTACACCTCGTCGGACGATGAAGAGTTCTTCACCGAGGCAAAGACCACACGCACCGATACTGGCGAGACGATTATAGACCATCGCCACCAGCATCGCAACGACCGTAAGATCTTTGACGATACCGATGGCGAATACGTTGACTTCGTTGAGGAGCGCTAACACCCAACACCTCAATTTCTCAATTTCTCATTTTCTCATTTTCTCCATTTCTCAATTATGCACCAACGTGCCAATCTCTTCACCGTCCATCACCTTCTTCAGGTTGCCGACGACGTCCATATTGAACACGTAGATGGGCAGGTTGTTGTCCTGGCACATGCAGATGGCGGTGAGGTCCATGACCTTTAGTCCGCGCGCGAGTACCTCTTTATAGGTAATGGCGTCAAACTTCGTTGCCGTGGGGTCCTTCTCGGGGTCGGCGGTATAGATGCCATCGACACGCGTACCCTTCAGCATGACGTCGGCCTCAATCTCGATGCCGCGCAGACTGCTGCCCGTATCGGTGGTGAAGTAGGGAGAACCCGTGCCTGCCGAGAAGATACATACATAGCCTGCCTCCATGGCCTCGATGGCCTTCCACTTGGTGTAGAACTCGCCGATAGGCTCCATGCGGATAGCCGTCAGTACCTTGTTCTTCACGCCGATGGCTCCCAGTGCTGAACTGAGTGCCAGCGAGTTGATAACCGTTGCACACATGCCCATCTGGTCGCCCTTCACGCGGTCGAAGCCTTTCTGACTGCCGCTCAGTCCGCGGAAGATGTTTCCACCACCGATGACGATGCCAATCTGGACACCCATCTCACTCACTTCCTTAATCTGGCGGGCATAGTCCGACAGACGCTCAGGGTCGATGCCGTAGCCCTGCTTTCCCATCAAGCTCTCACCCGAGAGCTTCAGGAGGATTCTCTTAAATCTTGCCATAGTTGTTGTTTTTTTTATTTCGATATTTCGACATTTCGTTATTTCGACATTTCGATTATTCGTTATTTTGACTTTGCAGCACAAACTGCACCTCCTTGAAGGCATAGCGCCGCTCGCGCCCCTCGCTGTCCGTCATGATGAGCCGCCCGTCGGGCTCTACTCCCGTGATGCTTGCCTGGAAGCGACCGGCAGCGTCCTGGTATTCCTTTTGTTCTGACCGTTGGAACAGTCTGTTCATGTACTTGGAATGGATGGTGTCATCCATCGGAACACGCTGTAAGAGCTGGAGGTACTCGCGGAGCAGTTTTTCACGGTCAGTGTCGTGCCCCGTGAGCTGTCGGAGCGAGACGGGATTGGGTGCATCGCTATGAAATGCCTGTTGGTTGACGTTCAGCCCGATGCCGACGATGCTGTCCTTGATGTATTCACCCTGCAGGCGGTTTTCTATCAGAATGCCGGCTATCTTCTTGCCCTCGACATAGATGTCGTTAGGCCATTTGATTTCCACCTTATTATTTATATAGTGCTCCAGTAGTTCGCATAACGCCACGCTGACCCACTCCGAGATGAGAAACTGGCGATTGGCGGGGATATCCTTGGGGTGTATCAGCAAGGAGAACAGCAGGTTCTTGCCGCGCTCACTCTCCCAGGTGTTCGAGCCACAGCCGCGCCCTGCCGTCTGGTAGTCGGCCACGACAGCGACCGCGCATCGGGCTTCACCCCCGATGTTCCCGTCGCTTTCCTTTGGCTGTTGGCGGTCGCGCAACCAGCGGTTAGTGCTGTCTGTTTCGTCAATATGTATGATTTCCCAGTTCACGATGCAAAGATACGAAAAATTATTTGTACTTTTGCAGCATGGAACAAAAAAATAAGGATGAACAGTTTATGCGCAAGGCTTTGATGGAAGCCGAGGCTGCATTCCGTGAAGGGGAGATCCCCATTGGTGCCGTGGTGGTGTGCCAGGATCGCATCATCGCCCGTGCCCACAACCTGACCGAGACGCTGAACGATGTGACGGCACATGCCGAGATGCAGGCCATCACCGCTGCTGCCAACGAGTTGGGGGGTAAGTATCTGACTGGCTGTACGCTGTACGTCACCGTCGAGCCGTGCGTCATGTGTGCCGGAGCGTTGGGATGGAGCCAGATACCGCGTGTGGTCTATGGCTGTCGCGACGAGAAACGTGGCTATAGCGACTATGCTCCGCAGGCGATGCACCCTAAATGTACAGTAACTGGCGGCATCCTTGAGGAGGAATGCCGCCAGCTGATGCGTGACTTCTTCCAGCAGAAGCGCTGATAAAAGTTATTTCCTTGTCGCTACCTTCTTCACGTTGCCTTGGGCATCCCTGATGAAGTCGATATTTCCCATACGATAGAGTAGGGTACCTGTTGCCGTCGTTCCGCTGATGGGGGCTTCAATGCCTGCTGTGCCACCCATGAAGTCGAAGGACGCCAGACCATTGCTCACCGCCATGTTGGTCAACGGTTTCGACATCACCATGCTGCCGCCTACATTCGCATTCCACAGCGTGGCGGCAGGTTCTGACGTGTCCGTCAGTTGGTTGTTGGTGTTATAGGGATAAGCCCAATAGCCGGATAAGAGAGTTGACGTGCTGGAATTGTTGTTGGCATGGAAGGGCACATAGTGCTGACGTGTCGATTTGTTGACATAGTCACTCACACTGACCCAAAGGGCTGGGTCGTAGTCAATGTGGAACACGATGATGCCGCTGCCCGGTATGTTGCTGTCCCATCCCACCTGTTGGCGGTTTTCCACCATGTAATACTCGTTGTCATAGCCGTCGTTGCGGATGAGGTATGCCACGGGATTGTCGTTGAGTGCCGGCATGTCGGTAACGGTTGTACTCGTCGTCAGCTCGGCAGGTGTCAGCCAGCCCATCATCCAGCGCTCATGGGCAGAATAGCCGGCAGGACAATAGCCGTTGCCGTTATAGTTGCCAAAGTCCATGAGCTCCCAAGAGCCAGCGAATGTCTTACTTCTATTATAAAAGTCGGGGAATCCGAAGCAATGCGTAAATTCATGGCAGATGGTGCCAAAAGAGCCGTAGTCGTTGTTTGCGGTCAGCTCGGCTAAGGCACAGTAGCAATCGACCTTATACTCTTTGTCGTTGTAGGTGACGGGTATGGGATTGCAATAGACACCTGACTGACCATCCTTCAGATGCTCGCTCATCCACCACTGGTGCGGCCAAATCAGGTCAGGACCGCTATAGTCGTTCATGCCATGACCGGCATAGACGATGAGCAACTGGTTGATGAAGCCGTCGCCGTCCCAGTCGTAGAGGCTCCAGTCGATATCGCGGGTTTTCAACTCCTCCATGATGTCCTCCACCAGATACTGCGATTTCTCGTCGTAATCATCGCTGGCATACTTCTTGGCATCGCCTTTCACCTTGACATATACCAAGTCGAAGGTAAGGTCGAAGAGGGTATAGCTTTGCGCATAGAAGTAGTCGTGTACAGAACCCTTGAAGGGCGCCTCCGTCAGGTTCTTGGTATTGAAGATGAGGTTCCACTGTGCCAAGGTGGCATCCACATCACCCTTGAAATCGCGGTCGTTGAATGCAGCAAGAACGGTCAACTGATGATGTTCGCCATGATAGAAATCACCACCAGTCTGTTTGGGTTGACCGCCAGGGGCTCCACGTCGCAACATCATGCTTTCCGGACGCGGCGTGCCACGGCGACAGCCACGCTGTATAACAACATCCTGTGCTGCCGCCGAGATGGTCAGCAGCAGCAACAGGAGAAGGGGATATAGGCGAGATGTCGTCACGTTTTTTTTTCGATATGTCGATATTTCGATATTTCGATATTTCGAAATGTCGCAATTTCGATGCGTTACTTCTTCGCACACCAGGGCTTCAGCTGCTTGAAGAAGTCGTTGCCCTTGTCGTCAACGAGGATGAAGGCGGGGAAGTCTTCCACGTCAATCTTCCAGATGGCCTCCATGCCTAACTCCGGATACTCTACGCACTCGATGCTCTTGATGCTCGACTGCGACAGTACGGCAGCTACGCCGCCGATGGTACCGAGATAGAAACCGCCATGCTTCTTGCAGGCCTCGGTGACTACGTCGCTGCGGTTACCCTTGGCAATCATCACCAATGAGGCTCCGTTAGCCTGGAACTCATCCACATAGGGATCCATACGGTTAGCGGTCGTCGGACCCATCGAACCACAGGGATAACCCTCGGGTGTCTTGGCAGGACCGGCATACAGCACGGGATATTTCTTGAAGTAGTCGGGCATTCCCTCGCCGGCGTCCAGACGAGCCTTCAGCTTGGCATGGGCAATGTCACGGGCGACGATGATGGTACCCTTCAGGTTGACACGGGTGGAAACAGGATACTTCGACAGTTCCTTGCGAACGGCGTCGATGCCTTCGTTGAGGTCAATCTCAATGCCCTTGCCACCTTCGCCGGGCTTGCGCAACTCTTCGGGAATCAGTTCGGTAGGATTGCTATCCATCACCTCCAGCCAGATACCGTCGCGGTTGATCTTGGCCTTGATGTTGCGGTCAGCAGAGCAGGAAACGCCCATGCCGATAGGACATGAAGCACCGTGGCGTGGCAGACGAACGACACGGATGTCGTGTGCCAATGCCTTGCCGCCAAACTGGGCACCCAAGCCAATCTTGTGGGCTTCCTCAAGCAGCTTCTTCTCCAGGTCAACGTCACGGAAGGCGCGACCCGTCTCGTCACCGGTGGTGGGCAGCGAGTCGTAGTACTTGATGCTGGCAAGCTTTACGGTCAGCAGGTTCTTCTCGGCTGATGTGCCGCCGATGACGAAGGCGATGTGGTAGGGAGGACAGGCTGCCGTACCTAACGACTTCATCTTCTCCACGAGGAAAGGCAACAGCGTACCTTCGTTCTGGATGGTAGCCTTGGTCATAGGGTAGAAGTAGGTCTTGTTGGCAGAACCGCCGCCCTTGGCAACCATCACGAAGCGGTACTCGGCACCCTCCGTGGCTTCAATGTCAATCTGGGCGGGCAGGTTGCAACGGGTGTTCACCTCGTCATACATGTTCAGTGGTGCATTCTGCGAATAGCGCAGGTTGTCCTGTGTGAAGGTGTTGAAGACGCCACGGCTCAGTGCCTCCTCGTCCTCGAATCCGGTCCATACCTGCTGGCCTTTCTCGCCATGGATAATGGCCGTACCCGTGTCCTGACAGAAAGGTAGGATGCCCTTGGCAGCCACCTCGGCATTGCGCAGGAACTGCAGGGCAACATATTTGTCGTTCTCCGAAGCTTCGGGGTCGTTCAGAATCTGAGCGACCTGCTCGTTATGCTCGCGGCGCAGCATGAACTCCACGTCGTGGAAGGCCTGCTGGGCCAACAGTGTCAGGGCTTCTTTGGAAACCTTTACGATTTCCTTGCCTTCAAAGTTTCCCGTGGTGACACCCTCTTTCGTCAGAAGGCGGTACTTGGTCTTGTCTTCGCCCAGCTGAAACATAGGGGCGTACTTGAAATCAACAGTCTTTGCCATAGTATTTCTTGATATTTAAGATGCAAACTTAACGAGGATGCGGAACACCTTGCCGGGCTCAGCATCCCATTTCTCCATAGCCTGCTGTGCCTCTTCGGGATTGACGACACCCGAGGTAAGCACCTCGTAGGGAGGATTGTATTTCTTCAGATAACGGATGACGCCGTCGAAGTCTTCGGGCAGGGCGTTGCGCGAGCCACGGATGTCGAGTTCCTTCTGCACGAAGAGCTTCGTGGTGAATTCCACGTCCTTCTTGGAATAGCCGATGCAGATGACGCGACCGCAGAAAGCCACTTCGTTGACGGCCATCTGGTAGGTAGCAGGCGAGCCCACAGCCTCAATGACGATGTTCGGTCCCATGGAATCCGTCAGCTCCATCAGTCGCTGGTGGACGTCCTCCTTGGCAGAGTTGATGGTGAAGTCGGCACCTAAGCGCTTGACGATTTCCAACTTCTCGTCATCGACATCGCAGGCGATGACTTTCGAACCGCGTAGCAGTGAGCGGATGACGGCTCCTACGCCTACCATGCCACAACCGATAATCAGCACGACGTCGGTATCGACGGCCTGCGCACGGCTCACAGCATGGAAACCTACGCTCATGGGCTCTATCAGGGCGGCATGCTCTGCCGTGATGTCGCCGACGGGAATAACCTTCTGCCAGGGCAGTGCCATGTATTCACGCATGGCACCGTCGCGCTGAACGCCTAACGTCTCGTTATGTTCGCAGGCATTATAGCGACGGATGCGGCAGGCAGGACATACGCCGCAGTTGGTATAGGGGTTGACGGTCACCGTCATGCCCTTGTGCAACGTGGCGGGAACGTCCGATCCAACACCGACTATTTCTGCTCCAATCTCGTGACCGGGGATGACCTGTGGCTTTGCCATCAAGTTCAGGCCGCGCCAGGTATTGAGGTCGCTGCCGCAGAAACCGACATACTTCATCTTCAACAGCACCTCGTCGGGTCTGCACTGGGGCATGTCCATTTCTACGATGTTGATGACACGGGTCTCTGTAATCTGTAATGCTTTCATATCTTAACTTCTTTAACTTCTTAACTTCTTTAACTTCCCTAACTTCTTAACTACTCACTCATATTCTTAATATACGGCAGCACCTTCAAGTCGTTGAAACCGAAGAACTGACAGGCATTCCTCCAAAGGAAGAGCTCTTTCTCCTCGTCGGTCAGCTCCTGGCTCTTGCTGACGAAGTCGTACGACATCTTATACGTGATGGCGGTGATGGTGCGTGGATAGTCAGAGCCCCACATCAGCTTCTCCATGCCTACAGCCTCGGCGGCTTCCTTGATGGCACGGACGGCTGAAGGGAAGGGGTAGAACTCGTCGTTGAACAGCCACGTGATACCTCCGCTTTCCACGAAGACGTTCTCGTGGCGTGCCAGCCGTATCTGACTCATCCACCCTGGGCGCGTTACCATGCCGAAGTGGCCGATGATGATTTTCAGTTGCGGACATTCCTGGATGACTTCCTCCATCTGTGCCACCTGGGCGTCGCCGTCCGCCAGTTCTATGCCTAAGATGATGTCGTGTTGCTCCATCCAGCGAAACAGCTCCATGAATTCGTCGTTCAGGAACTGCGTCTCCAAGCGGGCGGCAGGAATCTTCAGTCCCTTAAACCCACTGTGGATGAGGCTTCTGGCCTCATCAAGGAACCCCGCCTTGCGAAACTCTGCCATGCCAAAGCAGAAGAAACGGTCAGGGTATTGGCGTTGCACCTGCTGCAGATAGCTGTTCTGCTGTCCGTCGATGAACTCCTGTGTGATGACGGCTGCCGACACCTGCGCATAATCCATGTTCGACAGAAACCGCTCGGCACTGTTCTCTCCGTCGGTCATAAAGGGTGGCAGCATCTGCCGCTCCTCGCCGAAGAAGAGACTTCTGCTGCGGTTGGGTTCCAAGGGGTGAATGGCGGAACCGTTCACCACCGTATCTACGTGGAGCCACAGGTGGGCATGAGCATCAATGATCATCATTTCGGATTTTTTCGACATTTCGACATTTCGATATTTCGACATTTCGCCTCCCCATTACGTATTGGCCCATGATACGCGCTGCTGGTCGCCAATGATGGCGCGCACCTCTTGAATCAGTTGCTCATCCATTGGTTCCTCGAGATATTCCAGGTTGCGCTTGATGGCTTCAGGACGTGTGGTGCTGAAGACTGTGCTGGCGATGCGTGGATTGGAGCATGAGAACTGCATGGCGAGTTTCTCGATGGGGTATCCTTTCTCCTTGCAATAGGCGGCAGCCTGCTTGCAGACTTCCACCAAAGGCTTGGGAGCAGGATGCCAGTCGGGAACGCCGCGCTCGGTAAGCAGTCCCATCGAGAAGGGCGATGCCGACAGCACGCCGACGTGGTGCTGCTCGAAGAAGTCGAGGAAATCCAGCAGCTTATCGTCGCACAGGCAGTAGTGGCAGAAGTTCATAACACTCTCTACCGTACCGTCCTCGACGTGTTCAATGACCCACCGCAGGTTTTCCAGCTGCAGGTCGGTGATGCCTACGTGTCGTACCACCCCCTCGCGCTTTAGGTCGTGCAGGGCGGGCAGTGTCTCATCGACTACCTTCTGCAAGCCACCCTCCATGCGTCCCTGGAACTCAATGTCGTGGACGTTGATGATGTCGATGTAGTCGATGTGCAGGCGTTCCAGACTCTCATAGACGCTCTCCTTGGCGCGACGGGCAGAATAGTCCCACGTGTTCACACCATCCTTGCCGTAGCGTCCTACCTTTGTCGAGAGGTAGTAGCGGTCGCGGGGAATGTCCTTCAGTGCTTTGCCCAGCACGGTCTCTGCCTTGTAGTGTCCGTAGTACGGCGACACGTCGATGATGTTGATGCCTGCTTCCACGGCGGCAAAGACGGCATCGATGCCTCGGTGCTCGTCAAACTCGTGGAATACTCCTCCTAATGAAGAGGCGCCGAAGCCTAACTCCGACACCTTCATTCCTGTATTTCCTAACGGGCGATACTGCATAGAATTCTCAATTGTCAATTGTCAATTCTCAATTACCAATTACCAGGGAATCATGTCGCGCTCATCGGGGCGATGAGCCTTGCCGTCCTCGTCCAGGACATACACCTGCAGGTCGTAGAAGTAGCCTGTCTCGTCTTGCAGTTTCTTCAGCTCTTCCTTTGTGGCGTCGAAGCCCTTGAACTCCTTGGCTGTTGCAATGTGGTTAGTAAACTCCAGTTTCTTGTTCTCTCTGTCCAGTACGGAGATCCACTCGTCTTTCGTGCGGTCTCCAATGATAAATTTCTTGCTCATAGTATTATAATTCTTAAACTCTAAACTCTCAACTCTCAACTCCCCTCCCTCACAGGGAGGGTCGGGGTGGGTCTCCTACATCAAAACATCCATCCAATACGGATAGCGGGCTCGATGTAAATCTTGGTGTAAGTGCCCGTATTGTCATAGACGAAGTCGGCGGTCGTCTTGTTGTTCTTGCTGTTGATGTTATCCACATGCACGGTGAGACCCGTATCCGACGAGTAGGTATCTACCCAGTTGGCGGAAGTGCTCGTTCCAGACACCAGGACTTTTCCGTTCTGTCTCGAGTAGGTGCCGTTAGCCTTCTTGCCAGTGTTGAACGTGATGCCCAGTTCTGCACCGATGTACAGCTTGCGATAGACGTAGAAATCTACGCCGGCGAGCAGTGTTCCGAAGAATCCGTTCTCGTTGAATTTCGTTCGGTCGGCATTGCTCTTGGAGTATTTGTAGTTATCATACTCAGAGGTGCGTGTCAACGACAACTTGCCACTCATCGTCTTGGCGTTGGTCGTGTTCGTAGCGGTCTCCTTGGTGGCGGAGTAGAAGCGACCTAAATATCCTGCCTCTGCACCGACATAGAAGTCCAGATGTCCCGTGGCGGCGAAGTGGTACTCGTAGCCCGCTGCTACTTTCAGACTGGTCTCTTTGTTGATGATGCTGGTTTCTCCGTTGATGATATCGTAGTTGTTAGCGTCCTGGCAGCGTGTGTCCTTGCTGTTCTTCTGATCGTCCTTGTCGCGATGGAACCCGAAGCCGACGCCCAGTCTGATGGCGCTTTTCTCGTTAAGGAACATGCGCGCGTTCAACTGTGCCATATTCTTGGGCTTCTCTTCATAGTCAAAAGGATTGAAGCGCCACTCTACGGTCACTATGCCGTCGGGCAGAAAGTCCTTGTCTTCTTGCTGCTGAGCCGTTGCCGTCAGGCTGGTCAGGGCAGCTGCGATGAATAAAAACAGATTTCTCTTGGTCTTCATTAGATAGTGTTTATTGTTTCTGTTGCAAAGGTAATGATTCCGCAGCAAATAACCAAATAAATGCTTACAAAAATTTACTATGGAATGAGGTCTGCCGCCTCAGGGGTGAGGAAGGGGCGTATCTTGTCGTAAGGAATGTCGAAGTTGACCATGCCTGCTGCGTATGGGGCAATCTCGTACTGCTGGCAGTGGCCTTGACCGCCTCCTCGGGATTGTCGTAATACTTCACCGTTGGCTCGTCTTCCTGAGTAATGGAGGAAGCCAGTTCTTCACAGAGATATTGGCGAACGGACTGCATGAGTGAATCGCTGCCACTGGTGGGCCAGTCGATGCTGATGGTTACGCTCGCCATAGAGTCTTCGCGCTCTACGCCAATGCTATCTACCTGGAATTCAGGAGCAACGGAAACAGAATCGGTCTGCTCAGCATGCTGCTGAGAAGCACGATGGCCGCAAGCACATAATGCTGCGGCCATCGCTATAGTCACAAAAATGTTCTTCAACTCAATTGTCAATTATCAATTGTCAATTACCAATTATTCGCCCTTGATAGCAGCAACGCCAGGCAGTACCTTACCCTCGATGGCCTCGAGCAGAGCGCCGCCACCGGTAGAGATGTAAGACACCTGGTCAGCCAGACCGAACTTGTTGACACAAGCTACAGAGTCACCGCCGCCAATCAGAGAGAAAGCACCCTCGGCAGTAGCCTTGGCAATAGCGTCACCGATAGCGCGGCTACCAGCAGTGAAGTCGTCGCACTCGAAGACTCCGGCAGGACCGTTCCACAGGATGGTCTTGGCACCCTTGATAGCCTCGGCAAAAGCCTTCTGGCTCTCAGGACCAGCATCGACACCCTCGAAACCGGCAGGAACCTTGTTGGCAGGGCAGTTGATGATTTCCGAACCAGCCTTGACGGTCATCGTGTCGAAGTCCAGACCATTGGTAGCCGTGCAGTCTGTGCCCAGCACTAACTGTACGCCGTTCTTCTTGGCAAGCTCTTCAACGCCTAAGGCAACGTCCAGCTTGTCCATCTCGACGATAGAGTCGCCAATCTCGCCGCCGTGGGCCTTTGCGAAGGTGTAGGTCATACCACCGCAGAGGATAAGCTTATCGACCTTGCCCAGCAGGTTCTCGATGATGCCAATCTTCGAAGAAACCTTCGAGCCACCCATGATAGCTACGAACGGACGCTTGATGTTCGACAGTACGTTATCGACAGCCTGCACCTCCTTCTCCATCAGCAGACCCAGCATCTTGTTGTCAGCGTCGAAGTAGTCGGCGATGACAGCCGTTGAAGCGTGCTTGCGGTGAGCAGTACCGAAGGCATCCATCACGTAGCAGTCAGCGTAGGAAGCCAGTGTCTTGGCAAACTCCTTCTGAGAAGCCTTCATGGCCTTCTTGGCATCCTCGTAGGCGGGGTCAGCCTTGTCGATACCGACGGGCTTGCCTTCCTCCTCAGGATAGAAGCGCAGGTTCTCCAACAGCAGGGCCTCGCCCATCTTCAGAGCCTTGGCAGCATCAGCAGCCTTGGCGCAGTCGGGAGCGAAAGCAACGGGAACACCCAGAGCCTTCTCTACAGCCTCGCGAATCTGACCGAGTGACTTCTTGGCATCTACCTTACCTTTGGGCTTACCCATGTGGCTCATAATGATAGTAGCACCACCATCAGCCAGAATCTTCTTCAGGGTAGGCAGGGCACCACGGATACGGGTGTCGTCAGTGATCTTACCATTCTCATCGAGGGGTACGTTGAAATCTACACGTACGATTGCCTTCTTACCGGCAAAGTTGAATTCGTTGATTGTCATAATTAAATGTATTTAATGTTGAATATTCAAAACTAGCCACAAAGGTACGAAAAAACATTGAACAATAGCTATTGGACATTGAACATTTAATACTTTTTTGCGAACCATTATAAATAATGTAAAATAGAGTTTGCAAAACAGCTATTTGTCCGTCACGACGGACCCCAAGTCCGAACGGCTCGGACTAAGAGTCCGAAGCCTACGGACTAAAAACTAGATAACGAGCTACTTTATAATATTCCAAAGATTATCTGCATCTTCGGTTTGTTTTGAAAAAAAAGTTGTAACTTTGCACGCGATGAAGAAAGATAGTGTTTTAATTCTTAGTGGTGGTGTTGACTCTGTCACATTACTATATGACGAGCAGGAGCGCATAGCGCTTGCTATCTCGTTTGACTATGGTTCGAAGCATAATGCACGAGAGATCCCCTTTGCCCGTTGGCATTGCCAGCAGTTGGGTATCAAGCATATCACGATCCCCCTCGACTTCATGACGAAGTATTTCAAGAGCTCGTTGTTGGAGGGTGGTGAAGAGATTCCAGAGGGTCATTATGCTGATGAGAACATGAAATCTACTGTCGTGCCTTTCCGCAATGGTATTATGCTCTCTATAGCCGTTGGAATAGCTGAAAGTAACGGGCTGAAGTATGTGATGATGGCTAATCATGGGGGAGACCACACCATCTATCCTGATTGCCGTCCAGAGTTTGTTGATGCCTTTGATCAGGCTGCTGCGGCTGGTACTTTTGTGAATGTGCATTTACGCTCACCTTATACTAATATTACTAAGAGCGATATTGCCCGTCGAGGCAAGGCGCTTGGTATTGACTATAGCCAGACTTGGTCATGTTATAAGGGTGGTTCAAAGCATTGCGGCAAGTGCGGCACCTGTGTGGAGCGCCGTGAAGCTTTTGCAGAGGCAGGTATCGAGGATACCACAGAATATGAAGACTAACCAAACAGGGCGCGGAGAGCTTCTTCTACCTTACGGACTGGATGAAGCTTGATGCGATATTTCTTAATATCGAGGCCTTGCATATTATATTTTGGTACAATCATATCGCTGAATCCGAGTTTTTCGGCTTCAGCGATTCTTTGTTCAATACGGTTTATAGGACGTACTTCACCAGAGAGGCCAACCTCTCCACACATACACCAGCCATTTTCTATTGGTGTATCAACATTTGAGGAAAGCACCGCTGCAATAATACTTAAATCCATAGCCAGATCAGTAACTCGTAGTCCACCAGCAATATTGATAAACACATCTTTCTGCATAAGTTTGAATCCTACACGTTTCTCTAAGACTGCCAACAACATGTTCAGACGGCGCTGGTCAAACCCAGTGGCAGAGCGTTGTGGTGTTCCATAGGCAGCAGTTGAGACAAGTGCCTGGGTCTCAACAAGGAAGGGGCGTACCCCCTCAATAGCAGATGAGATGGCAATACCAGAGAGTCCTTCATGATCTTGTGTGAGCAAGAGTTCAGAAGGATTGCTTACCAGACGAAGACCATTTTGTTGCATTTCATAGATACCCAGTTCTGCCGTAGAGCCGAAACGGTTCTTTATGGAGCGCAAAATACGGTACATATAGTGTTGATCACCCTCGAACTGGATGACGGTATCAACGATATGTTCAAGGATCTTAGGTCCTGCAAGAGTACCTTCTTTGGTAATATGGCCAATCAGAATAACGGGCACGCCACTAGTCTTTGCAAATCTGAGCAGAGAGGATGCACACTCACGGACCTGAGCTATAGAACCCGCAGAAGACTCGACATCCTCAGTCATAATAGTCTGAATAGAATCGATGATTACCAGTTCGGGCTGCTCGTCTTTAATGTGGTCAAAGATATGTTCAAGTGAGTTCTCGCAGAGGATGAGAAAATTATCATTCTCCTCATGGGGAATACGGTTGGCTCGCATTTTCAATTGATGAGCACTCTCCTCTCCACTGACATAAAGGATCTTCTTTTCTGGCATACGGAGCATTGTTTGCAAAGAGAGAGTGGATTTTCCAATGCCAGGTTCTCCGCCTAAAAGGACAATACTGCCAGGAACCAAGCCGCCACCAAGTACGCGATTAAGTTCCTCGTCGTGCATATCTATTCGTGGATCATCTTGATTAGAAATGTCATGTAGCTTTAACACTTTGTTCTTCCGTAAGGCATGACCTGCTGAAGCAGCAGCTGTTGTGGCAGCTTTCTGTTTGGTATCAGCAGCTACACGAAATTCCTTAAATGTGTTCCATTGCCCACAGGATGGACATTTCCCAATCCACTTTGCCGACTCTTGTCCGCAGTTGGAACATACGTATGCGATCTTGTCTTTTGCCATAATTGAATACAAAAGTACTAAATATTTTCGGTATTCCAAAATAATTGCGTAATTTTGCACACAATTATTGTGAACAAGATGAAATATATCGGAATATTTACCTTTTTTGTGGCTGGCCTGCTGATACTTGCAGGTTGTGGACAGTCCTATGAGGAAACAAAACGAATGACAAGAGCCCAACGGATGAAACTGGCTCGGGAAGATTCTGCTGCGCTGAAAATTGCCGTGATGCCGACGTTGGACTGCCTGCCTCTTTATATAGCCAAAGACCATCAGCTGTTTGATACAGTTGTAGATATACGATTGAAGCGTTATACTGCGCAGATGGACTGTGATACAGCCATGATGAGAGGAAGGGTAGAGGGCATTGTTACTGATTTGGTGCGAGCAGAGCGGATGATTCAGTTAGGTACACCTTTGAGATATGTTGCCTCTACGAATGCTTATTGGTTATTGATAAGTAATCGTAATCAGCGTATTACCCAGCTTAAGCATCTGGACGATAAGATGTTAGCGATGACTCGTTTCTCAGTGACAGATTTTCTTGGGGATCTTGCAGTAGATAGTGCAAAGTTAAAAACAGAACGTGTATTCCGTATACAGGTGAATGATGTATATGTCCGCCTGAAGATGTTGGAAAACAATGAGATGGATGCTTTATTGCTGACAGAACCTCAAGCAACTCAGGCTTTGTTGAAGAAACATAAAGTGTTGCTAGATACCCGTCAGGAAGATATTCATATGGGTGTTATCGCTTTCTGTGCCAAAGGTATGGATGATAAGAACCGTAAAAAACAAATGGAGGTATTCCTCAAAGGTTATAATGATGCTTGTGACTCTATTAATAAATTTGGAGTGCGTCATTATAAGGATGTGATTAGGAAATACTATACGATATCGGAATCTGCACTCAAGAACTTACCAGACACTCTCAAGTATAATCATGCAGAAGCTCCTCGACAGAAAGATGTGGAACTTGCACAGCAATGGCTTTCAAAGAAATAATCTATGGATACACATCAGAGTTTGAAAGAAGTGTTTGCCCATTTGGAGGCACATAATTTAAGTGGAGCGATCAATGGATTGGAGACCTTTCTATCTATTCATCCGCATCAAGTTAATTCTGATCGTTTGCATGCTGTCCGTACAGACTATCAACTGATGGCAGATTATTGGAAGCGTGGCTTTAAGGACCCACAGCTGCCCGCACTTTACCAGTCGCTTTTACAAAGGATGTATGTGCTGTGCTCCAATATCAGTCGCAGTTATGGAATTGGGCATTCGTCTTTCTTGTCTTCAATATATCTTCGACAACATATGTCAGCTCGCGACTGGGCTCCGCAGAACATCCGAGAGGAGTTGGAGGCTTTTGTTTCAGATGCAGCTGTCATAGAGTTAGAGCCCCCACATATACGTGAGACAAAGCAACGTGAGTTGTATAGTCAACATGAGCATGAAATGAACGTGCTTTTCGACTATATATTAACATCAGAAACATGGACAGATAGTATCTCTACGGCGATGGAAGAGATACTCCTATCGCCTACAATAGATACGAACGACCAGCAGTTGATAGTTAGTGCAGTGATGCTCTCTGCCTTAGAACAATTCGATATGGCGAAGTTTCGTACGTTGGTTCATGTCTATGAAAAATCAACTGATGAACGAGTGCGCCAAAGAGCACTCGTTGGTTGGGTATTATCATTTGATAGTCATCTTGCTTCTTCAATCTACCCAGAACAAATAGATTTGATACATTCATTGCTGGAAGATGAAAACCATTGTAAGGAATTGGTTGAACTGCAGGAGCAGATAGTATTCTGTATGAATACAGAGCAGGATACCCAGACAATCCAACGGGAGATTATGCCAGATCTGCTTAAGAATCAGTCTTTCCGTATGACGCGTAATGGAATTGAGGAGACTGAAGAAGATCCTATGGAAGATATTCTGCATCCAGGTGAACAGGAACGTAAACTGGAACAGATGGAAGCAAGCTTTCAGCGGATGGTCAACATGCAGAAACAGGGCTCAGATATCTATTTCGGTGGTTTTTCTCAGATGAAGCGCTTTGTTTTCTTCAACGAACTGAGCAATTGGTTTATGCCGTTCTATCTCAACCATTCGGCAGTGATGGATGTTCTTGGAAAGACGGGTATGGATCATTTCTTCCATGTGATGGTGGAGAAAGGGCCATTCTGTAATAGTGATAAGTATTCCTTTGTCTTTGCCTTTCAGCAAGTAATCAGTCAGATTCCTCAAAATATGAGAGGGATGCTTGAAAGGGGCGAAGCAACGATGAATGAACTTGCTTTTGAGGAACTGGAAAGTGCAGCATATATCCGTCGCACCTATCTGCAGGATCTCTATCGTTTCTTTCGCCTGTTTCCACAGCGTACTACATTTGTTAATCCTTTCGATATTGATGAGATCAGATATCTGTTTTGCGCAGATCCGATCTTCTCAAAAACGCACTTGGAACCATTCTTTAATGAAATTGCAGCTTTCCTTTTGAAACAGAAGCGTATGCACGAAGTTGCTAAGCTGCTCGCTAATTATGGAGAGGCACGTCGCGATTTCCAATTCTGGATGATGTCTGGTTATCTGGCACAACATCATGTTAAAGGAACGTTGGTAGAGGCTAATGATCTCCAATGTTATGCCAAGGCCCTAACTCTACAGCCTGATAATGAAAGAGCTTTGGCTGGCTATGCTCGTGCATTATTCTCACGGAGTAAGTTTCAGGAGGCTTTGGAGACTTATGATAAGTTACTCGCTATTAATCCGGATAAAAAGAGCTATCGTCTGAATCGGGCTATTAGTCTTACGAATCTTGGTCAATACGATGAGGCACTGAAGGATTTGTATCGTCTGAACTATGAATCACCTGATGATCAGAATGTTAATCGGGTATTGGCGTGGGCACTTGTCTGTGAAGGGAAATACGAGGCAGCAGATAAAATCTATACACAGTTGTTGTCGGGTGGTGATGCACATCCGGATGATCTGCTGAACTATGGCTATGCTTTATGGTTCAGTGGTAATATTGATGAGGCTGCCGATTGTTTCCACCGTTTCTTGAAAGAGACAGGTTGTGATGCGCAATACATCCTTGATAATGAGGCAGACTTATTGCGAGAGAAGGGGATTACTGAGCCTGAGCAGCAGATGATGCTTTATATCCTTTGATTTTATTAGAGATTTGTTCTTGCAGCCAGTAGAGTGCAAGTGGAATCCCTACACCAGCAATAGTGTAGGCCACCCAGAACCAGTCTTGCTGTGAGTATTCATGGATAACCATGTGGCAGCCTATCTGGCGGATATCAAGTCCATAGTACCAGATCTTTAGCAAACTTACAACTTTATAGGCGCAGATATGGAAAATGAAAATATAAAGTGTATGATCTCCGATGTAAACCAACGAGTGTTTCAACCAACTCTGATGCCTATCAATCCATTGGCTGATATTATAAGTCATCAGGAATCCAAGTAGAGCTGGAATTGGCAGCGAAAGGAATTGGGTATATGTTGAGCGCCAATTCATGTTGGCAGTCAGATATTTCGAGAAAAGGAATACAATGGCACCAAAGAGAATTGCTGTCCAAAGAAAGATGTAGTTACGTGAGATAAGTGCATGGTATCTGTCAACATGCTGGCGGAAAATAAAGCCACACCCAAAGAAGAAGCATCCCATCATGTCACGATAGCCCCCCTGAACCAGTGTGACTATTTTTAGCCCCTCGTACGTCTTCCAGCCGCAGAGCAGTAACATTAGCAGACAAATGAGGTAGGGGATAGCCTTTTTTGAGAGTTTGGGTGATTTGGAAATGCATACATCCATCACCTTATATATAATAAGGTATAGGATACTAGCTACAAATAATCCTCTGAAAAACCAGAATGCGCCACAGAGAAACTGATCATATCCTCCCATTGCGGTAACAATATTCCATAGATTCTGTTGTATCTGATGCCAGGAATATGGATGAGTCACACCTCCCATCTCATTGCCGTACCGTTCATTCAAAATCCCGAGATCGAACATCCAGTTGTGGATAATCAAAAAGAACACCGCCCATTTCACAAATGGCCAATAAAGACCTTTAATTCGTTTCTTGACAAATGTTGCCTCGTCATTTAGGTATTTAAGCGAGAAGAAATAACCTGCCGTGATAAAAAAAAGAGGCATGTGGAACTCGAATATGAATTTGCACAACCATCCAGGTGCTTCTGCATGGGCAATCACCATTAGGATGATAGCGATGCCTTTGCAAATGGATATGGTCGTTTCACGTTTCATTGGCTATAGTACAAAAGTAAGTAAATGTCCAAACCAACCTCGGAATTTCTTCCATGTAGTAAGAGTATTCTTCCATTCTTCTTCAGTCATGAAGTCGCACTTCTGAGTATCCTCTAAGAACTTGTTCTCAAGTTGGTGTGTAGTCTCAGGGTCGATGATGACAGCATTGATCTCATAGTCATATCGCAGGCTGCGGGCATCCAGGTTTGTACTGCCTATGGTGCAGTATTTCCCATCTACCATCATGATCTTCGAGTGATGGAATCCTGGACGATAGCGCCAGACATTTACCCCACGTTTAGCCAACTTGCGTGTATAATAGAGCACAACTTCTGGCATCAAGGGTTCGTCATATCTTGAAGATATGAGAATATCCATCTTCACCCCTCGGTCAGCACAGCGTTTCAAGGCTTTTATGACGGAATGCGTAGGGGCAAAGTATGGATTGACTATTTTTACAGAGTCTTTGGCACGGTCGAGGGCATGGATATAGAAACGGCGCATGATCTTGTTTGTGGTATGTGGTTCTCGGTTGGCGATGCCGATCATCTTGTCTCCTGCTGGTTTCCCTTGGAAATACTTTGGATCATTAAGCTCTTCCTTGGTGACCTTTTTCCACATCCGTAAGAAGATACGCTGCAGCTCATTGACAACTGGCCCTTCAAGCCGACAGTGCATATCGCGCCATTCGCCCACCTGTTCAGTACCAACAATATAATAGTCGGCCACATTCATACCTCCAGTATAGCCGATCTCTCCGTCGATGACAACAATCTTTCGGTGATCGCGAGGCCAGATATGATTGACCCAGGGAAATCGGATGGGGTCGAATTCGTAGATTTCGATACTGTCGGCATGGAGCTTTTCGAGATGCTCCTTCTTCAGTGGTTTGTTATTGGAGTCATTGCCAAAACCGTCAAATAGGGCACGTACTTCCACGCCTTCCTTCCGTTTCTCGCGCAGAATATCAAACAGCAATCCTGCAATAGAGTCGTTACGGAAATTAAAATATTCCAGATGTACACTGCTCTTGGCCTGACGGATGGCCTCAAACATGTCGGCAAACTTCTCTCTGCCAGACATGAGCAATTTGATGCTGTTTTGATTGGTAAATTGGATGCCTTCCTGTCGCATGTCCTCCACAAATAGGGAGTCACTACTCTGGGCATGTCCATAGAGAGATATCAGCAGGAATAGAATCGTGACTATTCCTGCTGATCGTCGATTTTCTGTTATCATTTTCGATGTTTTAATCTGTATTCGAGTGGTGTCATACCAAACTTTTCCCTAAAGATATTAATAAAGTTCTCTGCTGTCATGAATCCAACGTTGATGGCTAACTCACTCATGTTAATATTTGTACGTTTCAGCAGAATACAGGCATGCTTCAGTCGCATGTCACGTACAAGTTCTGCAGGGGTCTTGGCGGTCAAGTTGCGTATTCTATGGAAGAAAGGTACACGTCCCATTCCCATTGCCGTAGCCAGTTCTTCAAGGCTGATCTGTCCACGACTCATGTTCTGCATCACATACTGTTCTATGTTCTTGATCAATTGTTGATCCATTGCGTCAAGCATCGAGAAGTCAGACATGTTCATTGCAGTCAAAGTCGTCTCTGTTTCAGAATCTTCCTTTTCAATGTTTGCCAGTTGATTGTCGCGTTTGATAATTTTGGTATCAACACGGTTCATCGGATCGTCAGCATCAGGCTCGCCATTATCTGTTGGATCGTATTCTGCTAATCCATAGGACTCCGTAGCTGTGGTCATGCTGGAATTGTGACCTTCGAGCATACGTGTCTCAGCACCTTCAATCAGACCACTATCGACTTGAATTGGTCCCAGTCCAAGTAGTTTGTTGAAGCGCATGGTTGCTTCTTGTAAATTAAACGGCTTTGCCAGATAGTCATCAGCTGATAAGGTGATGTTATTATTACGCATGTCTTGTGGGGTTAGCATGCCTTCTGTCATCAGAACGAATTTTATATTTTGTGTGGCGATGTTTGTCTTTAACTGATTACACAGGTCACTACCAGTCATCTCTGGCATATCCTGTTTACAGATGACGATATCACAACGCATCTCTTCTAAATCGGCTGCTGCTTTTTCAATATCGTTGTATGCATGGAAATCGTATACAAACTTCAATCGGGCCGTGGCAAACTGCAAGAAATCTGTATTGTCGTCAATCATTACCACAGTGAATTTCATCGTAGGAACGTCCATGGCAGCTCTAGAGGGCCTAGCAGTTTCTGAGGTCAACGTGTGGTTGGCAATCTCTGGCATTTCGATTTCACCGCGTCCGTTCAGTTCCAGACGATCGTGGACAACAGTTTTTGCTTTCTCTTCCGGATTCTCTAGATTCATCTGCATATCGCTCACACGAGTAATAATCTGCAGCATCTGTGAATGGAGGGCATTCAATTGCTCGCGCTCTTCCAAAGATTTCTCCTTTTCTGAAAGATTACTGATAATTGACGTCATGCGAGCCATCGGCTGTCGTAAGTCATCGCTGGCTGCTTTAATCTCCTCACGCTGCAAAGCGAGTTGATCAATCACGGCCTTCTTTCTGGCCTTGATAACTTTGAGTTGTTTAAGACCGATACGCCAGAAATAAATAACAACAACAGCTATAATGATATATGCCAGTATCATCCACCAAGACAACAGCCAGTGGCGATCAATATGAATTTCAAGTGTTCGTTCCTGATTGCTGACGGCGCCTTCTGCACTGATGGCTTTAACATGCAGTGTATAATTACCGCTTGGCAAATCTTTGAATGTCACACCGTGTGTCAGCGCATTACCATTGCGCCAATCCTCGTCCTTTCCTTCCATCCAGTACATGAACTGTAAACGCTCACTCTGGTTATAGTTACCAGCACCAAACTTGATCGTAAAAGTATTCTGATCATGCCCTAAGTCCAGATGATTTGTCTCGTTGAGTGCCTGTGTCAATACTACACGGTCTTGATACTCATGACCTGTAAGAATCTCTTCTTCACCAATAAAGAGTTGTGTCAGCATCACACGGGGAAGAGCATCGTTTGCATCATTAGCTTTTTGTACCACCCAGTTTACACCAAACAATCCTCCCAATAATACGTTACCATCCTGACGTGTCAGAATAGCACCTGGGTTAAACTCATTACTTTGCAGACCGTCGGCAGTCGTGTAATTGTAAAGACCATAGTTGTTGGTTCCGTCCTCATGATTACGCTGTACAACGATACGACTCACACCACTACTGGTGGTTATCCACATATTATGATTTTTGTCTTCTGCAATACCACATACATTGTTGTTGCATAAACCTTGTTTCTCTGTCAAATAATTCAAACTATCATTCTCCAGATTCAAGATGTTCAGACCTTCGCGTGTTCCAATCCATATCAGGCCTCTGGAATCTTGAACGACCTGAGTAATGAAATTATTGGTGAACGACTTGATGTTCGAGGTGTTGCCAGTCAGTACTTGTTTCTCCGTTGAAGAGAGATTTAAGATCACGAGTCCCTCTGCTGTACCAATATAGAGGTCATTGCTCTTGCCATCCTTATTGAAGAAAATGCTTGTAATATTATTCGTGTGCAGTTTCCCATTTTCACGAGTGTAGGATGAGAAAGTGTTCATCTTAGGGTTAAACACCTGCAGACCACCATTCGTGGCTATCCAAAGGTTTCCAACCTTATCTGTGCAGAGAGCATTTATGTGGTCATCAATAAGGGTTGCCATACTATCTTTTGCTAATGAGTAGATCGTAGCACTGCCGTTTTTGATGCGTGTCAGTCCATTGCGCTTAGAACCAACCCAAAGACTGCCGTCACTGGTAGTCGCCATAGCAGAGACTTTTAGGCTGGACAATGGTCCATCATAGTCCAAGACGCCCTTGTCGCTGGTACCATACCAGATAGTACCATTATCATCTTGTGCGATAGCTGTGATATCACCAACGTGGTCGGAGCCGAAACGATAAATATATTTTCCAGAATAAGCAATGCCTGATTTCTCTGTGCCAACCCAAAGCAGGTCGGTGTCATCTACATATACACTCTGAATACTTACCCTCTCAGTTATCCACTGGCTATCGTTTATGTTTCGTGGTTGCACAGGTGTTACCTCATGGGTATTGAGATCCATCTTGAGTAGACCTAGTTGGTCTGAGCCAATCCAAATGTCGCCATTGCGATCACCAGCCATGCCGTTTACGTTGCGATCAACTCCTATACCCGTTAATCCTAAATTGTCACCAATGGTAGTATCCCAAGTGTTGTTATTCTTATCATACATGAACAGGGTACCCTGACCATATAGCCAAATATTGTCCAATTGGTCGGCAAAGGCTCTCAGCGACTTATTCTTCCTGTTCCCTAAAGACGGAATTCTTTCTGTTGTCCAAACGGTATGTTGTTGGTGCATCACATCACAGCATACGATACGTCCGTCATCATAAACAATCAATGCACCCTCTCGACATTCGCTAATAGAAGACACAACGCCTTGTGGAACACCATGTGAATCATCGGTATAGCCAAATTCAAAGAGAAGTTGCTGCTGTTGGTTATAACATACCACACCTTTGTTAGGAATGGCTCCCCAGAGATTCTTGTGGTGATCAATATACACCACGCTGGGAATCGTTTCAATTCCCATTCTGGAGAAAGTCTGCTTCATTTCACGCTCAAAACTTTCTGTCTGAGGATGATAGATGCAATATCCTGATGAGGTCTCAACAAGAAGATTACCATCAAGCATCTCTTGGATTGATACAATGTAACTGTCGTTTAAAGAGGAACCGTCTTGAGAGTCACTCTGGAAGTTCCTGAATGTATAGCCATCGAAACGGTATAATCCTGCTGGTGTTCCAAACCACATATATCCTCTTGAGTCTTTCAAGATGCAGTTCACCTGGCTTGAGGTTAGTCCTTCGCGTGCATCGAGTGTCTTAAATAAGTAATCTGCTATCACTACCATTGGCAGGGTTAACAGTATCACGATCAACAGTTTCTTTATTATTTTCATACAGACCTTGTTTTCCTATTTATATCATACATGAATAGTGGTCAACTACTCCGAGCAAGTGATTCTTTTCGTCTGTGACCAATACTGAATGTACCTTATATTTATTCATAATTCTCTGTATCTCGGTGATCTTTGTATCTAACTTCACCGTTTTGGGTGTACGTGTCATGATGTCACTGACAGTATGGTCGAAGAATTCTGCTTGCCATTTCTCCATAGCGCGACGGATATCACCATCAGTTATGAGACCTACAATCTCATCGTTTACTTCTGCGATGCCAAGCCCTAGTTTACCTTTGCTTACAAGGATGATGGCTTCACCCAAATGCATCTCTGGTGGTAATATGGGCATATCATCTGAACGCATCACATCCTGAGCTGTGGTCAGCAGTCTTTTCCCAAGCTCTCCACCAGGATGGAATTGTGCAAAATCACGTGGTTTAAAGTTACGCTTCTGAATAAGGGCTACCGCAATGGCATCTCCCATAGCTAACTGTGCCATCGTAGAACTGGTTGGGGCCAGATTTAATGGACAGGCTTCTTTTTCCACGCTGACATTCAGGTGATAGGTTGAATATTTGGCTAACAACGATTCTGGGTTACCGCTCATGCCAATGATGGGAATCTGCATATGGAGAACCATGGGGATGAAACGCAGCAATTCGTCGGTCTGGCCAGAGTTTGAAATGGCAAGTACAACATCATCAGTTGTCATTACACCCAGATCGCCATGGAAAACATCGAGTGGATTGATGAAAAAAGAAGGAGTACCAGTGCTTGATAAGGTAGCTGCGATCTTAGCACCAATATGCCCACTTTTACCTACACCTGTTACAATAATCTTCCCTTTGCAATCATACATTAAATTGACAGCTTTTTCGAAGTTGTCATCAAGCTGAGGAATAAGCCCTAATACCGCCTCCGCCTCATCTTTTATGCATTGTATTGCGTATTCTTTCGATGTCATTTCTTTCTGAACCTCAATCTTTAATTAACTTTTTAACCAGTTCTTCCAATTTATTGAGCTCTAACATGTTGGCTGCGTCGCTAAGTCCTTCGTCTGGGGTGGGGTGAACCTCAAAGAAATAGCCTGTAGCTCCAAAAGCTTTTGCCGCCAATGCCATCTGGGGCACAAAACGGCGGTCACCTCCTGTTTTCCCATCACTTCCGCCAGGGCGTTGGACACTATGTGTACAGTCCATGATGACTGTCGGCACAATATCCAGCATATCCGGTATGTTACGGAAATCCACTACTAGATTGTTGTACCCCATCATATTTCCACGTTCTGTTAACCAGACCTCCTTGGCACCTGCATCACGCGCCTTCTCCACAGGATATTTCATATCGTGCCCACTTAAGAATTGGGCTTTCTTGATATTCACAACGCATCCCGTCTTAGCAGCAGCAACCAGCAGGTCGGTCTGACGACAGAGAAAAGCAGGAATCTGGATAACGTCACAAACCTCGCCAATGGCTTCAGCCTGCTGACTCTCATGGATGTCTGTCAGAATACGTAGGCCAAATCGCTCTTTAATATCAGCTAGCATCTGCAAACCACGTGTCAGACCTGGGCCACGGAATGAATGAATTGAAGTGCGATTAGCTTTGTCAAACGAGGCCTTGAAGATGATATTTGTCCCCAAGTTGGTGTTGATTTCCACCAACTTACGTGCTACGGTGTCGAGCAACTCTGCCGACTCGATGACGCACGGTCCGGCTATAATCGTTATATTGTTACTCATATTGATGTTGCAAAAATACACATTTTATTCAAATCCACCAAATTAATCTTAATAAACTTCATTCTTTGTAACTTTTGATATGTACATCCTGCTGCGGGAAAGGAATTTCGATATTGTTCTGATTTAGCGTGTTATAAACACATTTCAGCACATCGCTTACCACATATGATTTCTTTGGTGCATTAGCCCATACAAACAGATTGAAATTTACACTTGAGTCACCCATTTCTGATACAACACACTTTACCTGTTTGTCAGGATCCATCCACTGGTGTTTCATTGCGTTTAATGCATCTTCTACAAGAGTAGTAACTTGCTTCAGATTTGATCCATAAGCAACGCCAAAAGGTACTACAGCCAGTACGTAACCGTGGTTGCGTGTCAGATTCTTATAGTTTTTACTAAAAAGTTGCGCGTTTTGGAAAGTAATAACTTCACCATACAGTGATTCTACCACAGTGGAAGTATAGCTGATAGAAGCAACTTTTCCCATTGTACCATCAACCTGAATCCAGTCTCCCACCTTGATGCGACCAGCCATCAGCGAGGCGCCATAGTAGATGTTCTCGATAATGTCTTTCGAGGCGAAGCCGATACCTGTTGACAGACCGCCAGAGATGGCCACCAGCCAAGTCACGCTAATATGGAACACCGATAGCGAGATCATCAGCCAGATACCCCAAATCAGCACTTGGATCACATTCTTACTCATCACCTCCTTCGAGGCGGCAGTCGTTGGGTCTGTATCCTGATAATGTTGGCGCAACATGGCCAGGACGGTATGCACAATCCAGCGGAACAGGAACCAGATGGTGATGACCATTGAGAGCTTCAGAATCGATACCTGCAGGTTTTCCAAGTCGATGAAATTATACTTGAAGATCTGCCAACAGAGTTCACTGAGGTTAAACACCTTCGCGGCCCAGTAGATACTCAGCATGATGGAGTTGATGCTCAGTGTAGGCATTACCACCTTCTCTACCAGCGAGTGAGCCCATGTCTGGGTGATGGGCTTCTGCTCGAAATGCTTCCGTTTGGCGTATAGTTTGAGATACTGACTGATACAGGTGATGGTCAGGATGCAGGTCAGTTGCATGATCCACCAGATCAGTAACTGTACGGCCATGAGCGTATAACCTGACCATGAACTGATCACCGATGCGATAAACACTATCAGCGACACATAGATGTAGAAAATGTCCGACTTTGGAATATTCTGGTTGTGCTTCTTGATGACGACCCATTGCCAAATGGTACAAAGCAACAGAATAGGCGGCAGTATCAGGGTTACCAATTCATTTGGAATCAGTATGATCCGACAGCCTATCACGATGAATCCGATGCCGATCAACGGGGCGTAGATACGGAAAGCACTGCCAATCTGATTACCCTTCATACGCAACAGGAGCGAGATCAGGATCACACCGAGCAGCCACGCATACTCTACCAGCAGGGTCGAAGCCATAATCACGAAGTTCTGTTCCGATCGGTTGATCAGCAGTCCCTGGATGATGGCGAAGGTGATGGTAGTTGTCGCCATGATGATAGCCGTCTGCTTGTCCTTGAATTCCTGAGTCTTGAAACGTTTGGGCAACAGGAAACGGAAAAAAAGCTGGTTGAGCACGATGGCGATGATGACATAGAAGGCGATGGCGATAAACAGACCGAAGACCCATTGTGAACTCCATTGCGACAGGTCGTTGTCGTCGATGGTGTATTTCTTCTTCACCGCCTCAACCATTGTATTCCAGCGTCGGTCGATGTGACTCAGCAGGACGGGGTAGCTTTCGCCACCATTGATAAAAATGCTCTGTTGTATGTCGGTGTAGCGCTTCTGTGCATAGTCGTTCAACTCACTCAGACGCTGCTTCGTCATGTTGTAAAAGCGAATGTTCCGTCGCAATTGCTGATCGCCCTCAGCCAGCATATTTCGGATGTTCTTGGCGAGTACCAGACAGGAGTCACGCCGCTGGATACCGTATTTCGTAGTCATCATGTCGGGCATTGACTTTAAGCGTTTCACCAGACTGTCATAACGTGCCAGTTCCTTGGAGTTTTTATCTAAGAATTCCGTAAAGGGAATCTGTCTGCTGTTAAACTCACGATAGAGTTTGGTGGCTTCTTTACAGGCGTAGGTCATGTCAAACGGGTGGGTCTGTTCCTGCGAATAGAGCATCAGTGCGTTCTGATCCGCCTGCTTCATCGTCAGCAGCAGGTTGGTGATCAACTGTTTCGCACGTTCCTTTCTCACGGCACTGCGCAAGGTCAGTTCATTGTTGTATTGCTCCAGCTCGGTCTGCAGGATAGCCAGCGTCTGCTCCAGGTCTTTCTCCTTCAGTACGGCACCAACCTCTGAGATGAAACCCAGCATCAGCGCAAATATCAGTAAAAAGCGTTTCATTTTGTTTCTGTACTTATTTATTTTTGTCCTGCAAAGGTACATAAAAAAAACTATTTAAACGAAAAAAACTGTGATAAACTGATGGTTTTAAATCTTTTTTGATTACTTTTGCAGCGTAAACCATCAAAATTATAGAAAATGATACTAATCGCAGATAGTGGAAGCACCAAAACAGACTGGGCCATTGTTACTGGCGCATCTCAACCCGTAGTCCTTAATACACAGGGAATTAACCCTGTTCATCAGTCGCGTGAGGAAATCGTTCAGATTGTCCGTGAGGAATTTGTAGGAGCCATGGGTTCTAATCCAGAAGTTCAGAAACTACGGAGTTCGGCCATCTTGACACCAGAGTTCCCGCTTGCAGTGTATTTCTATGGTAGTGGCATCCGTCCAGAATTGGAGTCACTGATGACTTCTTTGTTGCAGGAGACCTTCCCACAGGCGAGTGTCATCGAGGCTCATAGCGATTTGTTGGGAGCCGCCCGTGCTCTTTGTGGGCATAATTATGGTATTGCGGGCATTTTGGGTACAGGAGCAAATTCTTGCCTCTACGATGGAAATGATATCGTACAACATACACCTGCACTGGGTTATATTCTTGGCGATGAGGGTAGTGGAGCCGTACTTGGTAAGCGCTTTATCCATGATTTGTATGGCGGAAAATTATCAGAACAGATCAAGGATATTTTTGAAAAGGAAACTCGTTTGAACTTAGCTGAAATTATCAAGCGCGTTTACCGTCAGCCCTTGGCTAACCGCTTCCTGGCATCTTTCTCCGAGTTTATTAGTCGTCATCTTGATGATGCAGGTGTGAGAGCTGTTGTGGTTGATAATTTTGCTGATTTCTTGCGTTACCATGTCCAGCCTTATCGCCGTCCTGATTTACCCGTTTCATTCGTGGGCAGTGTGGCTTGGCATTATCAGGATGAACTCCGCGAGGCAGCTGAGCGTCTTAATTTCCATATTGGTTCAATTCTCAAGACGCCTTTGGCTGGTCTGGTTCGCTATCATAAGTTTTGAGTTTTTTACTAATTAACTAACGACCTATAACAAAATGACGCTAAAACTGATCATCTCTCTCCTGATGACCATAATAACCCTCCCTCTGGTAGGGCAAACACAGTTTATATCTGTAAAGGATGGTCGTTTTATGAAAGATGGTAAACCTTATTATTATGTAGGTACGAATTTCTGGTACGGTGCGATTCTGGGCTCAGAAGGGCAAGGCGGTGACCGACAACGTCTCTGTAAGGAGCTTGATCTGATGAAAGAGATGGGTATCGATAACCTGCGTATTTTGGTTGGTTCTGATGGCGAACGGGGTGTAACAACAAAAGTTGAGCCGACTTTGCAGGTGCGACCAGGAGAATATAATGATACAATCCTGGCGGGACTTGATTTCTTGATGCAGGAGATGGGTAAGCGACAGATGGTGGCTGTACTCTATCTGAATAACTCATGGGAATGGAGCGGCGGCTATGGTTTCTATCTGCAGTATGCCGGAGCAGGAAAGGCACCGCGTCCCAATGAAGACGGTTACCCGGCATTCATGAATTTCGTATCTCAGTATGCTACAAATCAAAAGGCGCATGAATTGTTCTATGATTATGTGCGATTCATTCTGACACGTACGAATCGATATACAGGTTTGCCTTATAAAGATGATCCTGCAATCATGTCATGGCAGATTGGTAATGAACCTCGCGCTTTCTCGAAAGAGGCATTACCTGCCTTTGAGAAGTGGTTGGCAGAAGCTTCGGCATTGATGCGTGAACTTGACCCCAATCATCTGATTTCTATCGGTAGTGAAGGCGCATGGGGCTGTGAAGGGGATTATGATTGTTGGGAGCGTATCTGCTCTGATAAGAATATTGATTATTGCAATATCCATTTATGGCCATATAACTGGAGTTGGGCTCGTCAGGATCATCTGATCGAGGATTTGCCTCAGTCAAAGAAGAATACAAAGGATTATATTGACCGTCATCTGGCTATTTGCGAAAAGATCAAAAAACCGTTGGTGATGGAAGAATTCGGTTTCCCGAGAGATAACTTTGAGTTTGCGTTGGGAACTCCGACCAAGGGCCGTGATAGTTTCTATGAGTATGTGTTCTCACTCGTGGGTGACAATGCTGAAAACGGCGGCTATTTTGCTGGCTGTAATTTCTGGGGTTGGGGCGGATTGGCCCAGCCAAAGCATGTTGAGCAATGGAAGGTCGGCGATGACTATACAGGCGATCCTGCTCAGGAAGCCCAGGGACTGAATTCCGTGTTTGTCGGAGATACCTCAACACTGCAAATTATTAAATCTCAGGTGGAGCGTATGAATCGATTACGTTAAAAAAGGAGCGTAAATAAAGATAGAATATGAAAAAGTTTGTAACGATAGTAATTGCGACAGCTGCAATGGTTGCCTGCACGACAACAAAGAAAGCCGAGTCAACACAGACTGGGGCTCAGCTGTTACTGGAACGTCTGGATACTTTACGCCAGAAGGGTATTATGTACGGACATCAAGATGACCCGTTCTACGGTTTGACTTGGGAGTATCAACAGGACTCAAGCGACGTGAAAAATGTGTGTGGTGACTGGCCTGCCGTGATGGGTTTCGAACTGGGTGGTATCGAGATGGGTGATGCAAAGAGCCTCGACAGTGTGCCTTTCACAAAAATCACCGAGGAAGTGATCAAACATTATAACCGTGGTGGAATTATCACCATTAGTTGGCATCCGCGCAATCCTGTGACCACTATTGACGGTGGTGGACTGGCTGGACAGAAATTCCCTGAAGGTACGGCCTGGGATGTGACAGATTCTGCAGTGGTGAAGAAAGTGCTTCCTGGAGGGGATTCCCATGAGAAGTTCCAGAGCTGGATGCAACGCCTTTCAGATTTTCTGGCTACATTGAAGACAAGCGACGGCCAGCGGATTCCGTTGATGTTTCGTCCTTGGCATGAGAATTCTGGATCTTGGTTCTGGTGGGGTGAGGCCTTCTGCTCCGTCGATGAATATAAAGCATTGTGGAATATGCTACAAGACAAGCTGTTGGCTGATGGCTTCGACAATATCGTTTGGGCCTACTCGCCAGGTTGTCAGGATAACCTGACGGCTGAACGCTTGCTGGATCGTTATCCTGGTGACGATCGTGTGGACGTGATTGGTCTTGACGGTTATCAGTGGACGCCAGAGGAGAAAGATGTTTTCATCGCTCGAACAAAGCAGAACTTGGAGGTGCTGTGTCAAGTGGCTCAGGAGCATGACAAAATTCCTGCCCTCACAGAGTGTGGCATGAAAAACTTGACGGAGCCGACATGGTGGACATCTACCCTGTTGCCTTCCGTAGAGTCATACCCTATTAGTTACCTGCTTACTTGGCGCAATTACAAGGAAGAGTGGTTCGGTCCATCAACCTCGAAGCCCGATGCTCCTTATTTTGTGGAGTTTTATAACAGTGATAAGATTCTTTTCTTGAAAGATATCACCAAGTAATTTATATGAGATAAATAAATCTATAATAACATCATGACCGATTATAAACAGAGAGTGGCTGACCTGCGTGCCCATCATGAAGAGCTGTTGAGCCGTAAGAACGAACCTGTAGAGTGGGGGAATGGTATCTACGAGAAGTATAAGTTTCCCATCCTGACCGCTGCCCATGTGCCGCTGGAGTGGAAATATGACTTCAACGAACAGGATAATCCCTATCTGATGCAGCGCATCATGTGTAATGCCACACTGAATGCTGGTGCCCTGAAGTGGAATGGCAAATATGTGCTTGTGGTTCGTGTAGAGGGAGCTGATCGTAAGAGCTTCTTTGCCGTCGCTGAGTCGCCCAATGGAATTGACAATTTCCGTTTCTGGGACGAGCCCATAACGATGCCTGACGATGTGATTCCTGCCACGAACATCTATGATATGCGTATTACCCAGCATGAGGACGGCTGGATCTATGGTGTGTTCTGTGCTGAGCGCCACGACGACTCACAGCCTGGCAATCTCAGTGCAGCAACTGCAACAGCGGCTATTGCCCGTACGAAGGACCTGAAGACCTGGTATCGTTTGCCTGACCTGAAGACGAAGAGCCAGCAGCGCAACGTGGTGCTGCATCCTGA
>JAEEGL012315958.1_pt1 | contig 38126 bp, 26 predicted proteins | sample 9134231 | NCBI WGS metagenome assembly JAEEGL01 (sample SAMN16246548, study PRJNA631951) | gut metagenome | biome: gut microbiome; feature: rumen; material: fiber-attached | host: Bos | place: Iran: Karaj | collected 2018-10
AGCCTTCCGCGGCTGCACCGCTCTGCAGAGCGTGTCCCTTCCCTCAAGCGTCACCTATCTCGGACCCCGCGCCTTCCAGGGCTGCAGCTATATGATCGAAGCGGTCGTTCCGGCCAATGTCCGGATCATCAGCGACTATCTCTTTGCCGACTGCGGCATGCTGGCGAACGTGTCCCTCCCGACGGGGGTGACCTCCATCGGGAATTTTGCGTTCAGCGGCTGCCCCCTGGTCAGCATTTCCCTGCCCTTCGGGGTGACCGCCATCGGCAGCGGCGCCTTCACCGGATGCACCCGGCTGGAGGAAGTGGCGATGCCCTCGGGGATCACCGAGCTGGGCGCCAGCATCTTCGAAAACTGCTATGGCCTCAAGCGGGTGTCGATCTCGGACAGCGTGAAGGTCATTCCCCCGTATGCCTTCAGCAACTGCGTCATGCTGGAGAGCGTCTATCTGCCCGCAAAGCTCACCACCGTGGAGGCTTATGCCTTCAACGGCTGCAGCAAGCTCAAGGATATCCACTATCCCGGCACCCGGGAGGAATGGAAGGCTGTCGAGATCAAGGTCGGGAACACGGCCCTGTCGAACTCCTCCCAGCATGCCGGGGACGATCCGGTGCTGCCGCAGGTGCCGGTCCTGGAGGGCGCCGAGGCGAAGCCCGGCAAGATCACCGTCACCTGGACCGCCGCCGCGGATGCGGAGCTGTACCAGGTCCTGCGGAAGTCCGGCTCCGGGAGCTTCGCACCCGTGGCCCAGACGGCGAGGCTGGAGTTCAATGATCTCAACGCCACTGCCGGCGTGCTCTATACCTACACCGTACAGGCGTACCGGAGCAAGAGCGGCTGGGGTGACTATGATGCGCAGGGCGTGTCCGCCCGGGCCGTCGCCCTCATCCCCCTGGCGCTGAAGAGCATCTCTTCGGATAAGTCCGCCGCCGCCCTGGGCGAGCCCATCACCTGGACGGCCGTCGGCCAGGGCAACAACGGAGACCTGGAATTCCTGTTCCGCATCTACAACCAGAATGGCTCCGTGGTCGAGCAGATGAAGGCATACACCACACAGAATACCTTCACCTATACGCCCGCCGCAGAGGGCAAGTATACCTGCAAGGTCTTCGCCCGCGTGAGCGAGGATACCGGCAATGTGCTGGAGCTTACCAGCAGCGCGGTAACGGTCTCCGGAACGGCTGCGCCGCTGACGGTCTCCGGCATCACGGCGGACAAGACCGCCGCGGAGGCAGGGGAGACGGTCACCTGGACCGCCGCGGCCTTCGGCGGCAGCGGAGCGCTGAAATACTGCTTCTATATCTACAAGGACGGGGCTGCCGTCCGGAAGGGCAGCTATACCTCGGCCAATACCGTGAGCTATCCGGTCACGGAGCCCGGCAGCTACACCGCCAAGGTCTTCGTGAAGGATGGGTCCGGGAGCACCGTGAACAAGACGAGCGACGCCGTCACGGTGGCGGGCTCCGCCGCCGCCCTCACCGTTACGGGCATCAAGGCGGACAAGACCACCGCCGGAGAGGGGGATACCATTACCTGGACGGCGACGGCTGCCGGCGGCAGCGGGACCCTCCGGTACTGCTTCTACATCTACCGGGACGGGAAGACCGTTTGGAAGGGCAGCTACGGCACGGCCAAGACCGCGAGCTATCAGGTCGCCTCCGGCGGGAAGTATACCGCCAAGGTCTTCGTGAAGGACGGCTCCGGCCAGTCTGCGAATCTGGCGGGCGGGGCCGTGACGGCATCCGTGCCCATTTCCGTCACCGGCGTCACGGCGAACAGGACCACCGCCGGAGCGGGGGATACCATCACCTGGACCGCCGCGGCCAGCGGCGGGAACGGGACCCTCCGGTACTGCTTCTACGTCTACCGGGACGGCAGGACCGTCTGGAAGGGCAAGTACGGCATGGCGAACACCGTGAGCTTCACGGTGGAGACCGGCGGGAAGTACACCGTCAAGGTCTTCGTGAAGGACAGCTCCGGCCAGTCTGCGAACCTGGTGGGCGGGGCCGTGACGGCATCCGTGCCCCTCTCCGTCACGGGGATCACGGCGAACAAGACCGCTGCCAAGGCCGGGGACAGCATCACCTGGACGGCGTCGGCGAACGGCGGGAACGGGACGCTCCGGTACTGCTTCTACATCTACAAGGACGGGAAGACCGTCCGGAAGGGCAGCTATATGGCGGGGAGCTCCTTCACCTATCAGGTCACCGCGGCAGGGACCTATACCGCCAAGGTCTTCGTGAAGGATACCACCGGCCAGGCAGGAAACCTGGTGGGCGGAAAGGTCACCGTGACCGCTTCCTTAGAAAAAACGGATCCTCCGATCCCGGGCCCCGGGGACGCCAGCCGTCCCCGGGGCCCCGCTTTCTCCCCGTACCGGATGCGGCGATCCCCATCGCCTTCAACTGCTATGTTTTTTGCGTTCGGAAAAACACAACATATAGCGGCAAGAAAGGAAATCCTATTGAGTTTTCCCCGCTGCTATGTTATAATGGCATTTAATAGTTATAGTATCGGCGTATTGGGACCAGGGACAGGAAACCCCCTCGAAGAGGCGGGGCGATCCCGGTTCAGGAGCCCGAAAATCCGGTGGGAAAGAACAGGGTGACATGAGCAAACGGAGGGTATGCGTTTTCTGCGAGACCTGGGAATCCGGGGGGATCGAATCCTTTCTGACCGGCGTGCTGCTGCGGCAGGACCTTTCGGAGATGGAGATCGATCTGGCAGTCTCTGCATTGCGGAGCAGCGTGTACACGGAGCCGCTGGAGGCTGATGGGATCCGGTTCATCTCCCTTTCCGGCAGCAGCCGCAGCCTGCTGAAGAACTGGGCGGGCTTCCGCCGCCTTCTGCGGGAGCGGCAGTACGACGCCGTATACGTCAACGCCTTCCAGGCCCTGAGCCTGCGATACGGGCTGATGGCCCGGCGGGCCGGGGTGCCGGTGCGCATACTCCACAGCCACAATACCGCCCTCCGCCCCAGCCCTCTGCGGCCCCTGAAGCTCCTGATCCATCGGATCTCCCGCAGCCTTTACGGCGGAACGGGTACGGCATACTTCGCCTGTTCCGACGAGGCAGCCGCTTTCCTGTTTCCCCGGCGTCTGACGGAGACGGGAAGGGTGCGGTTCCTGCCCAACGGCATCGAGACGGACCGCTTCCGTTTCCACCCCGAGACACGGGGCAGGCTCCGGGCCGAGCTGGGGATGGAGGATCGCTTCGTGCTGGGCCATGTGGGCCGTCTCTGCAGCCAGAAAAACCAGATTTTTTTGCTGGAGGTGCTGGCTGCCCTCCTGCCCGCCCGCCCCAATGCCTGCCTCCTGCTGGCGGGGGAAGGGGAGCAGCGGTCCGACCTGGAGCGCCGGGCGGACGAGCTGGGGATCCGGGACAAGGTCTGCTTCTTCGGCGTGACGGACAAGCCCCAGGAGCTCCTGTGGGCCATGGATGCCTTCCTGTTCCCCAGCCTGTTCGAGGGGCTGGGCATCGCTCTGGTGGAGGCGCAGTGTGCCGGACTTCCCGCCCTCTGCTCGGAGCACGTCCCCGGGCAGGCCGTCTGCACCGAGCTGGTCCGGACGGTGCCTCTGGAAAAGGGCGCGGAGCGATGGGCCGCCGCCGCAGCTGCTCTGCGGGCCCCTGCCGACCGGGCGGCATTCGCGCCTGCGGTCAGGGAAGCGGGCTTCGATGCGGAGGATGTGAGCCGGATCCTGCGGGACGCGCTGATGGACGGACATTCCGCCGGGGAGAACAAAAACGGATGAGACGACTGGGACAATGGCTGGTCTGCCGGATCTATCGGCCCTATCTGCTGCGGTTTCCGGTTTTCGAGAGCGGCGCTTATCTGCTGAAATACCTCCTGCTCCCCTGGCTGCGGGGGAAAGGGAACGCGCGCTATCGCGCTCCCGGCTGGCATCGGGAGGAAGGCAAAGCTCTCCTTCGGCCCATGAAGATCGCGCTGATCGCGGACGAAATGACGGAGCAGAATTTCCGGACCTTTACGGATGCGGCGGTGCTGACGCCCCAGAACTGGTTCCGGCAGATGGAGGAGCATCATCCGGATCTCCTGGTTTGCGAATCCGCCTGGCATGGGCGGGACGGCTGCTGGGATTACCGGGTCCACCGCAATAAGAGGCTCCTGTTCGACAACCGCACCGCGCTGAAGCGGATCCTGCGCTACTGCGCCGCGGCGGGTATCCCGACGGTCTTCTGGAACAAGGAGGATCCCACCTTCTTCGACGATCCGGTGAACAGCTTCTCCGATACGGCTGCCCTGTTTGACCTGACGCTCACCACCGCGGAGGAATGCGTGCCCCGGTATGAAGCCATGGGCTGCCGGACGGATACGCTGCTCTTCGGCTTCTCCCCGGAGCTGTTCTCCCCCGTGCCCCTGGAGGACGGGAAGGACCGCGCGGCCTTCTTCGGCGGCTGGTATGCGGATCAGCCGGAGCGCTGCGAAGCCATGCGGAGAGTGTTCCGCTATGTGCTGGACCAGGGGCTGGAGCTGGTGATCTACGACCGGTACTGGAAGGATCCGGCGGAGAACAACCGCTTCCCGGCGGAGTTCGACCGTTACCGCCGTCCGCCGGTGGCCTACGGGCAGATCCGGGAGGAGCTGCGCCACGCGGCCTATGCCGTGAGCGTCTCCACGGAGACGGCGTCGGAGACCATGTTCGCCCGTCGGGTGATGGAGATGATGGCCTGCGGCCGTCTGGTCATCAGCAATTCCTCCAGGGGCCTGCGGGAGCGTTTTCCCGGGCGGATCTGGTTCGCGGAGGAGGATTTCGACCGGAGCCGGGAGGCTGAGGCGGTCCGGGCGAATCTGGAGACGGTCTTCCGGGAATATGTATTCCAGCGGCTGTTTGAAAACGCGTTATCCCGCTCCGGGATCCCGGAGCTGAGAATAGATGAGAAAGAAGAGGGATAAAAGTATGACGGTATGTGTGGTTGGACTCGGGTATATCGGTCTGCCGACGGCACTGATGCTGGCTTCCCACGGGAACCGTGTCATGGCCGTGGATTACAACAGGGCTCTGGTGGATACGCTGCGGCACGGGGAGGTCACCTTCGAGGAGAAAGGCTTGCCCGAGCTTTTTGATTCTGCCCGGAGCAATATCGATTTTCTGTACGACTATCCGGATGCGGATGTATATATCGTCGCCGTCGCCACCCCCTATCTGGCGGATTCCAAAAAGGTGGATCCCCAGTTCGTCTGCGCCGCGGTGGAGAACGTGCTGAGCGCCTGCCATGACGGATCCGTGGTGGTGGTGGAATCCACCGTCTCTCCCGGTACCATCGACCGGTATGTGCGGCCCGTGGTGGAGGCGAGCGGCCGCCATGTGGAGCTGGCCCACGCGCCGGAGCGGATCATCCCGGGAAACATGGTCTACGAGCTCACCCACAACTCCCGCACCATCGGGGCGGACAAGCCCGAGGTGGCGGAGACCGTGCGGAGCGTATATGCCAGCTTCTGCCAGGGGGAGATCGTCCTCACGGACATCCGTACGGCGGAGATGAGCAAGGTGGTGGAGAATACCTTCCGGGACATCAACATCGCCTTTGCCAATGAGCTGATGAAGATCTGCCGCAGCGACGGGATGGATGTGTACGAGATCATCCGCATCGCCAACAAGCACCCCCGGGTGAACATCCTGCAGCCCGGCCCCGGCGTGGGCGGCCACTGCATCTCCGTGGATCCCTGGTTCCTGGTGGGAGATTATCCCGAGCTCTCCAAGCTGATCGGAACCGCCCGGCATATCAACGACGAGCAGCCCGCCTTTGTTCTGGAGCGGATCCACGACATCATGAAGGAAAAAGGCATGACGGACGTCAGCCGGGTCGGCCTTTACGGCCTGACCTACAAGGAGAACGTGGACGATATCCGGGAGAGCCCCACCCTCCAGCTGCTGGAGTGCCAGGCGAAACACCTGGCCGAGCCCCTGAAGGTCTACGATCCCTATGTGCAGAAGGATATCGTGAAAAACCAGTACCACGATCTGGACAAGTTCCTGGCGGACGTGGATCTGGTGGTGGTCATGGTGGCCCACGATGAGATCAAGGAGAATCTGAACAAGCTGGCCGGAAAGGTCGTTCTGGATACCCGGAACATCTGCGGCGGCATCGACCGGTACACGCTGTAAGCGCCCCCCGGTCATCCGGGCGGAGATCAAGCGCGGGAGAGGGAAGACGATGAAAAAAGTCATGCTGGTTTTCGGCACAAGGCCGGAAGCGATCAAAATGTGTCCGCTGGTGCTGGAGCTGAAGCGGCGGCCGGAGCAGTTCGAAACGATCGTCTGCGTCACCGGGCAGCATCGGGAGATGCTGGACCAGGTCCTGCGGGCCTTCCGGGTGACGCCGGATTACGACCTGTCCATCATGAAGGACAAGCAGACCCTGTTCGACATCACCGTGAACATCCTGGAGAGGATCAAGGCGGTGCTGGAGGAAGTAAAGCCCGATGTGGTGCTGGTCCACGGGGATACCTCCACCACCTTCGTCACGGCCCTGTCCTGCTTCTACCTCCAGATCCCCGTGGGACACGTGGAGGCGGGCCTGCGCACCTACAACATCTATTCCCCCTATCCCGAGGAATTCAACCGTGAGGCGGTGGGCATCATCGCCCGGTACAACTTCGCCCCCACGGCCAAGTCCCGGGAGAACCTGCTGCGGGAAGGGAAGCAGGCGGACTCCATCTTCGTCACCGGCAATACGGCCATTGACGCCCTGAAGACCACCGTCCGGGAGAATTACGCCCATCCGGAGCTGGAATGGGCGGCGGACAGCCGCCTGGTCGTGATCACCGCCCACCGGCGGGAGAACCTGGGCCAGCCCATGCACAACATGTTCCGGGCCATCCGGCGGATCATGGACGAGCATCCGGACGTCAAGGCGATCTACCCCATCCACATGAATCCCATCGTCCGCCAGGAGGCGGACGAGGAGCTCAGCGGCTGCGACCGGATCCGGATCATCGAGCCCCTGGACGTGCTGGATTTCCATAACTTCCTGGCCCGCAGCTATATGATCCTCACGGACTCCGGCGGCATCCAGGAGGAGGCTCCCAGCCTGGGCAAGCCGGTGCTGGTCATGCGGGACACCACGGAGCGGCCGGAGGGCATCGCCGCCGGGACCCTGCGCCTGGTGGGCACGGACGAGGAAGTCATCTACCGCAATTTCAAGGAGCTGCTGGAGGACAGGGCCGCCTATGACGCCATGGCCCGTGCCTCCAACCCCTACGGCGACGGCAATGCCAGCCGCCGCATCGCGGATATCCTCTGGAAGGGATCGGCGGACGAGCTGCCCGGATGAGGGGCGGAATCCACTGGAACGGAGAGAGTGCCGATGGAGATCAACGATAACATCCCCGCGGAGACCGTCGGGGAGGAACAATACCACGACCGCATCGCGGAGGCGTATGAGGGGCTGCTGGGCGAGGATTTCATGAACCGCCAGAAGCTCCGGATCGACTGGATCTGCCGGAGGGCGGGGGCCGGACGCATCGTGGATATCGGCTGTTCCCAGGGGACCGTCCCGCTGCTGCTGGGACGGGACGGGGCCGAGGTCACCGGGATCGACATCGATCCCGAGGCCATCCGCTACGCGGCGGGCCGTCTGCTGGAGGAGCCGGTGGAGGTCCAGGCCCGGGTACGCTATCTCTGCGCGGATTTTCTGTCCGTGGACCTGCGGGAGCAGGCATACGATGCGGTGCTCATGACAGAGGTCCTGGAGCATCTGGAGCAGCCCCTGCTCTTCCTGGATAAGGCGGCCCGACTGCTGACGAGCGGCGGCAGACTGGTGGTGACGGTCCCCTTCGGCGTCAACGCCCACATGGATCACCGGCGGACCTATTACCTTACGGAGCTCTATGCCCAGCTGTCCGCTCTCGCCGTTGTCACCGAGATCGAGTTCTTCGACGGATGGGTCGGCTTCCTCGCCCTGAAGGACGCGGAAGGTGCGGTACAGGTCCCCCTGAGCCTGGAGCTGGTCGCCCGGGAGGAACAGGCCTTCCTGGGGATCGAGGAGAAATACCGCGGCATCGAGCGGGGCCTGCGGGCGGACCTGCGCAGGGTGCGGGAGGCCCGTCAGGGCTTCAAGGACAAGGTCCTGGACCTCAGCGCGAGGCTGAAGGAAAAAAAGGCGGCGGAGGAGACGCTCCTCAGCCGGACGGAGAGCCTGAACCGGGAGCTGGACGCCCGGGATGCGAAGCTGCGGGAAACGGACGGAGAGCTCATCCGGGTGAACCGGGAGCTGGACAATCTCCGGAGCAGGCTGCAGGACACGGAAAAGACCCTGCAGGATACGGAAAAGACCCTGCAGGATACGGAGAAGGACCTGCGGGCGGCGGAGCAGACCGCTGCGGCGCGGGAAGATCAGATCCAAAGGGATCAGGATCAGCTCCGCAGAAGGAAAGAAGAGCTGCGGCAGGCGGAGAACCGGGAAGCCCAGCTGAAGGAGAAGAACGGGCAGTACAGCAGCGAGCTCTACCAGAACCGCCGGAAGCTGGAGCTGGCGGACAGGGAGCGGACCGAGCTGCGGGAAAAGCTGGACGCCGTCCAGCGGGATTACGACGAGCTGATGGACACCCCCGCGGGACAGCGGGCGAAGATCAGATTGGTGAAGGCCAAGCTGCGGCACCGGAACGGAGCCTCCAGGGCGGACAGGCGGGCCTACGAGGGGAGCCTTCTCCGCCGGATCGCGAAGCGGGTCCCCTTCCTGGTGACCATCGTCAAAAGGATCCGCATGAAGCATCCGGATTCGGAATTCCTCTTCCTGGAATCCTCCCGTTCCGATTTCCGCAGGGCTGCGGCCGAGAGCAGCCGGTCTGCCGGCGCTCCCCGGAAGCCCGCGCCGGTCCGGGAGACGGATCCCGCTCCCGTGACCCGGAGACCGCCGGAGCCGGACGAGCCGAAGGGACCTGCGGAAAAACCCCAGAAGGCGCCGCCCCGGGTGATGACCCGGGAGCAGGAGCAGTTCGTGGAGACCCTGCGTCCCCTCATCGACGCCCTGCCGGAGAGCAACGGCTGCCGGTATTACGAAAAGAGCAGCCTGCGCATCGGCATCATCTGCGACGAGTTTTTCTATGATTCCATCAATGCCGCCGCGGAATTCGTTCCCCTGGAGCCCACGGACTGGCGGGAAAAGCTCCCCGGGGTGGACCTGCTGCTGGTCGTGAGCCTCTGGCGGGGCCTCCACGAGGAATGGAAGGGCGTCGCCAACATCAACAGCGTCGACCGGACGAAGATCGACGCGGTCTTCGACATGATCGCCGAGAGCAAGCGCCTGGGGATCCCCACCGTGTTCTACTCCAAGGAAGATCCCCCCAACTACGAGCGCTTCGTGGAATTCGCGAAGGAATGCGAGTATATCTTCACCACCGCTGAGGAATGCCTCCCGGATTACGTCCGGGATACGGGCAATCCCCAGCCCAAGGTGCTGCGCTTCTCCGTGAACCCCCTGTTCCACAATCCCGTGGGCTTCCGGAAGTTCGAAAAGGAGAAGTCCGTGCTGTTTTCCGGCAGCTGGATGGCCAAGTATCCGGAGCGCTGCAAGGATATGAGCATGCTCTTCGACGGGGTGCTGGCCTCCGGTTACGGTCTGCACATCTTTGACCGGAACTATCCCGCCAACAAGAACTATCTCTTCCCGCCGGAATACTTCCCCTATGTTTCTCCCTCGGTGGATCACGCCACCCTGCAGAAGGTCCACAAGCTCTTCGACTGGGCCATCAACACCAACTCCGTGCAGTTCAGCAAGACCATGTTTGCCAACCGGGCCTATGAGCTCCAGGCGGCGGGCGTTCTGCTTCTGTCCAACTACAGCCTGGGGGTCAACAGCCTGCTGCCCAATGTGTTCATGGCCTTCAGCAGCGACGAGGTCAGGGCGATCCTCAGCGCCTATACGCCGGAGGAGACCTATGAGCGGCAGATCGCCGGCATCCGCAGCGTGCTGCGGAGCGACACGTGCTTCGACCGGATGGATGAGCTCTATGCGGCCGTCGGCCTGGAGCGGCAGCAGAAGGTCCGCCGCATCGCGGTGATCGGCGATCCCGGAGACCCGGAAACGGCGGAGTCCTTCGCCCGGCAGACCTTCCCGGACCGGGAGCTCCTGGCTCCGACGGAGGTGACGGAGGAAGCCCTGCAGGATTTCGACATGGTGGCTTTCTTTGGCCGCGGCATGCGGTACGGGGAGTTCTACCTGGAGGATATGGCGAACGGCTTCAAGTATACCGCCTGCGACTATATCACCAAGGCGGCCTATCTGGAGAACGGCGTGCTGCATCCCGGCACCGAGCACGATTATGTAGGCGTCATGGGGAGCCGCTTCCGCACCCTGTTCTGGCGGGAGGCCTTCACGGCGGAGGCTCTGCTGGGCATGGCGGACGGCACGGAGCTGCCCAACGGGTACAGCATCGACCATTTCCATTATGACGCGGCTCCCGCAGCGGAAAAAGCGGCGCGCAGCGAGCCCTACAAGCTCTCCGTGGTGGTGCCGGTGTACAACAACGGGCCCCATCTCTACGGCAAGTGCTTCAGCAGCCTTCGCCGGAGCAGCATCTTCCGGGACATGGAGATCATTCTGGTGGACGACGGCTCCACCGACGGGGTGACCCCGAAATATATCACCGATCTGGCCGGCAGGTACGACAACGTCCGCACCTTCTTCTTCGAGCCCGGGGGCAGCGGCAGCGCCTCCCGGCCCCGGAACAAGGGCGTGGAGCTGGCGACGGCGGAATACCTCACCTTCCTGGATCCGGATAACGAGGCTACCGAGGACGGGTACGCCCGGCTCCTGGAGAGCATGGAGAACGGAAAGTATGAGCTGGCGGTGGGCTACCACCTGCGGGCCGGTACGGCGGTGGACAGCATGAGCCGCTATTCCTTCATCCGGGAGCGGCTGGGAAGCGACAGCTTCGCGGAGAACAAGCCCAACGTGGTCCGGGTCCTCCGTTTCCCCACCATCAGCATCCAGGCCGCCGTCATGCGCAGGGGGATGGTGCTCGAAAACGGGTTCGAACAGGTGCCCGGCGCCGCAGGGCAGGATACGCTCTTCGGCTGGCAACTGCTTCACGGAGCCCGCAGCCTTCGGTTCCTGGACCTGTGCGTCCATGTGTACTATGCGGCTACGGCGGGGTCCGTGACCAATACGCTGAACATCAAGTATTTCCGGAAGCTCTGGCTCCTGCAGGAGCCGAAGCTGGAATGGCTCCGCTCCGCCGGGCTCCTGGAGATCTTCATGAAGAGCAAGTACGCCTTCTATACGGACAACCTCATCTTCAAGAACCTGGCCAGAGTGAATGCCGGGGACGGGGAAGAGGCGGTGCGCATCGTATGGGATTACGTGCAGCTCTACGCGCCTCATTTCCAGGGCTCGGACGAGATGATCGGACGCTTTTCCGCGCTCTGCGAACGGGGAGACTACTCCGGGGCATTGGATTATGTGAAAGAATCGTTCGCTTCCCCGGCGGATGCGCCGGAAAGCCCGTGAACACCGGAGTTCACGCTGCAGGAAGCGGAACGGGGACAAGGTGAAGATGGAAGCATATTTTCGGTATCTGAGGCAGATCACCGGGGGGATCCTGAAAAACACCCGGCGGATCGCTTCCCTGGCGGTGTTCCAGTATAAGCTGTCCAACAAGGAGATGTTCCTGGGGCGGATGTGGAAGCTGATCACCCCCTTTATCCAGATCGGCGTGTACTGGCTGGTCTTCGGTGTGGGACTGCGGAACGGCCGTCCGGTGGACGGGGTGCCCTTCGTGGTCTGGCTGGTCTGCGGCATCACCCCCTGGTTCATCATCAACTCCTCCATCACCAAGGGGGCAAACGCCATCTATTCCAAGGCGGCGGTGCTGTCCCGCTCCAATATCGCCTCCTATCTGCTGCCCATCAGCGCCGTCTGGGCGGAGTTCCTCAACTATTCCTGGACGATCCTGCTGATGCTGGTGATCTGCTTTGCCAACGGCTGCTACCCCACGATCACCTTCCTGGGCCTGTTCTACTACCTGTTCTGCACCGTGGCCCTCCTCTCCGCAGTGGGGCTGATCACCTCCGTGCTGGTGATGCTGGCCCGGGATTTCCAGATGGTGATCCAGATGACCATGCGCCTTCTGTTCTATGTCTGCCCGATCTTCTGGCAGGGCGGCGCGGCCATGCCGGGGGCCTTCCAGGTCTTTGACCGGCTGAATCTCATCGCCTATATCATCCGGGGCTTCCGGGGCAGCATCCTGTACGATACATGGTTTTTCCAGGATATCCCCATGATGGCGGTCTTCTGGGGGACGGTCCTGCTCCTCTACCTGATCGGCTCCGGCCTGCAGATGAAGCTGGGCCGGAATATCCTGGACTATCTGTAAGGAATGGGCGATATGGAAAAAACGATCATTGCGGACAAGGTGACCAAGGAATACCGCATCTATCACGGAGCCGCGGAAAAGTATCTGGATTTCTTCTTTTCCATCGGGAAAGGAGAGCGTTTTCAGGCCCTCCGGGAGATCAGCTTCTCCGTGGAGAAGGGGGAGAGCGTGGGGCTCATCGGCCTCAACGGCAGCGGGAAGAGCACCCTGGCCAACATCATTGCCGGTTCCTCCGAGCCCACCTCCGGCACCCTGACGGTGGAGGGCTCCGCCTCCATGACCTCCGTTTCCGGCGGCTTGGTGAGGAGCCTCACCGGCCTGGAGAACATCGTGCAGCAGGGACTGCTGCTGGGCCTCAGCCACAAGCAGATCCGGGAGATGACCCCGGGGATCATCGAGTTCGCCGACGTGGGGCCCTTCATCGACCAGCAGGTCAAGACCTATTCCAGCGGGATGAAGTCCAAGCTGGCCTTTGCCATCAACGTCAACATCGACCCGGATATCATGGTCATCGATGAAGCGCTTTCCGTCGGAGATCCGACGTTTACGGACAAGTGCCTGAAGAAGATGCGGGAATTCCGGGAGCGGGGGAAGACCATCGTATTCGTCAGCCACTCCATGCCCCAGATCCGGGATTTCTGCGACCGGGCGATCTGGCTGGAGGGGGGCGGCATGAAAATGGATGCCGCGGCGGAAGAAGTGGTGAAGGAATACAGCGCTTTTATCAAGACCTATAACGCCCTGACTCCGGAGGAAAAGAAAGAGTTTACCGCAAAGCTGCGGGCATCCCAGATGAAGCAGCCGCATACAGGGGGTTCCGAAGGAAAGTAAGAGGAGAAGATCATGGCACAATACCCGGTGATGGAGATCCTGTATGAGGAGCTTGGGGCGGAGCCCTTCCGCTGCGCAGAGCCCGCGATCTACGCGGTCCTGAAGGAAGGCGTCCGGTTCGAGTTCCTGGTGAAGCGTCAGCCGGAGAGCGCCCAGGCGGTGGTATTCGGTACCGGGAGGCTGACCCTTCCCCGGGAAAAATGGCCCTTCTTTTCCCGGCACAGTTGGATGAGAAGTATCCCCTGCAGCTGCGTGTTCTATTTCGATCCTACGCTGTATCTCGGCGATATCGACCTGGGCTGGTGTTACGGAACGAACGATCGCTGGTATCTGGAGGAGATTGCCGGGATCCTGGCCGTTATCTTGAGAAAGCTGGGAGTCTCCCCGGAAAACGCGGTGATGACCGGTTCCTCCGGCGGCGGCTTCACCTCCATTCTGCTGGCGACACTGCTGCGCAGCCGCTGTCTGGCCATCAATCCCCAGACGGATTTCCGACAGTACTGGAAAAGATATGTCGACCTTCTGGCGGAGACGGTGCTCCTGCCGGGGGAAAGCTGGATCGAGGAACGAGTGAATGCCGCTGCGCTGATCCGGAGAGAAGGTTATTTCCCATATATTCATATCCTGCAGAATATTGACGTCAGAAGCGACCTGGACAATCATATCCTGCCGTTTGTTTCCGCCTTGAATCGTGTGAACATGAACAGCGGTTACAGAAAACTGAGAATCGAATTCTACAGTCATCCGGAAGGGCACAACGGCATGCCCCCCAACGATGCCTGCGTCGCCGCGATCCTGGAGGATCTGCAGGCGTCGTACCTGGATACGATCCCCGTGGAGGAGAAGACCGTGCAGCCGGTCTCGGCGGAATATCGCCTCTCAGGCCGGGATCTGACGGTGTGCCTGAAACCCGGATCGGATCCCCCGAGCCGAACAACCTTTGCCTTTTATCTGTACCGGAACGGACAGGTACTGGATAAAACCGGGTATGCCCGGGAGACGGAAAAGATCTATCGTGATCTGGCCCCGGGTCGGTACCAGGTGAAGTACTTCGTGAAGACCGGGGAGCGGAAGCAGGGTTTTCCCCTGGAGGAGATCGACATTTCCTGAGGAACGTAACGGGAGATCGGAGAAACAAGAAAGGAGTGCGCCATGCCCCAGTATCCGGTTCGGGAGATCCGATATGAGGATCTGCCCCGGGAGCCCTTCCGCTGCGCAGAGCCCACGATCTATGCGGTCCTGAAGGCAGGCGTCCGGTTCGAGTTCCTGGTGAAGCGTCAGCCGCGGAGCGGCCGGGCGGTGGTGTTCGGCACCGGGACCATGTCCTTTCCCCGGGAGGATTGGCCCTGTTTTTCCCGCCACACCTGGATGGGCAGCGTTCCCGAAAACTGCATCTTCTATTTCGACCCCACCCTTTACCTGGGTGCGGTGGAGCTGGCCTGGGGCTACGGGACGAACGAGCGCTGGTTCCTGGCGGAGATCGGGGAGATCCTGAGCGTCATCCTGGATAAGCTCGGCGTCCGGAGGGAGGATACCCTGATGATGGGCTCCTCCGGCGGCGGCTTCACCTCCATCCTGCTGGCGACGCTGCTGCGGACGCGGTGCCAGGCCATCAACCCCCAGATCGATTTCCGCCGGTACAAGGAGTCCGCTGTGAAGCGCCTGGGAAAGGCCGTTCTGCAGCCCGGGGAGGAGTGGATCGAATCCCGGGCGGACGCCGTCGCGCTCATGCGGGCGGAGCAGTATATCCCGTATCTGCACATCATCCAGAATATCCTGGTGGAGGAGGATATCGCGGATCATATCCTTCCCCTGATCAATGAGCTCTGCGGAAAGCATATGGCCTGCGGATATGACCGGATCCGCCTGGACTTTTACCACAACATCGAGGGACATAACGGCATGCCCCCCAAGGATAAATGCCTGAACTATATCCGGCAGGATCTGGAGGCGCCCTTTCCCGAGGCGAGCGCCGGCCCGCTGGAGATCGTCCCGGTCGAGCCGGTCCCCGCAGAGGACGCGGAGCCGGTGCGGTTCGAGTGCACGGGAGAATACCTGCTTTCCGGCCGGGATCTGACGGTGCTGCTGACCTCCCGCACCAGGAAGAAATACGGGGAGCGGTACGCCTACTACCTGTATCGGGACGGGCAGATCCTGGAGAGGACGGGATACTTCGACCGGATGAAGATCACCTTCCGGGCGTTGGAACCGGGGAAATACAAGGTAAAGTACTTCGTCAAGGCCGGCGCCGCGAAGGAGAGCTTCATGATGGAGGAGATCGCCGTCTCCTGAACCCCATGGCAGAGCGCTGATCCCATCGGAACGGAGGAAAAGGGCATTGAAGGAAAAGAAAAAACGACTGCCGACGCTGGACGGCGTCCAGGAAATGCTTGGCCGGATCCCCAGGACCTGGATCCTGGCCTTCGCCGCGGCATGCGTGGTTTTTCTGGTCTTCCATGGGGGCTTTTTCGACGATCGGATGCTCAACGAGGATTTCCGCCATCTGATCGAGGTCAACCGCCAGCGATACGGCCTGGGCCGGTTCATCCACTTCCACCTCACCAACGATTACTGCAATTCCTGGGCGGCGGGCTGCGCGGCCTGCCTGTATGTGGCCATGATGACGGTGCTCACCGTGGACCTGCTCCGGATCCGGTCGAAGCTCTGCGTGGTGCTGACGGCAGCGCTGCTGGTGGGCATGCCCGCCTGGAGTTACATGTTCTCCTTCCTGTACAGCGCGGTAGTCTACGGGCGAGGGTATTTCCTGGTGGTCCTTGCCGTATGGCTCGCGGACCGGAAGCGCTGGGGCTTTATCCCCGGGATCTTTCTCCTCGGCATCTCTCTGGGGGTGCTTCAGTCCGCAGTGGTCCCGGCCGCGGTCCTCTGCGTGCTCGTCCTGCTCCGGGACATCCTCTTCTCCGAGGAGCTCAGCTATCGGGATGTGCTGAAGAAGACCCTGCGGTTCCTCATCATGGGGGTCGCGGGGGTGGTGTTCTACCTCCTCCTGTGGCGCTTCCTGCGGGAGGTGCACAACGAGGCGATCGCCACTTACCGGGGGATGGACAGGCTGGGACAGTTCGACCTCGGGCAGATCGCGGCCAAGGTGAAGCGGTGCTACAGCGACGTCTGGTCCTTCTTCTTCGGCGACCGGTTCTTCTATATGTCCAAGGTCCAGCGGGCCGCCTATGCCGTCCTGCTGCTGACCAGCGCCTTCGGCGCAGTGTACGCGATCGTCCGCAAGCCCCTCCGGGCGATCGGCCTGGCGGTGGGGATCCTGCTGCTGCCCCTGTGCCTGGGCTGCATCGCCATTCTGGTCCCGGAGATGGAGACTGACACCCATCTGATCTATTCCATCATCTTCTGCGTGGCCTTCTCCGTCCGTCTGGCGGAGAGCTCCATGCCGGACAACTGGCTGGGCAAGGCTTGCACCTGGCTCCTGCTTCTGGCCCTGTGCGCGACCCTCTTCAGCTACATGGACGTGACCAGCGCCTACTATGTCAAGGTGGAGACCTATCATGAGCAGACGGCGGCCTACGAGAACCGGCTGCTGAGCCGCATCGAGTCGACTCCCGGATATACCCCGGATATGCCCGTGGCCATCCACTGGGACAACACCAACGAGTACCGGGGCCTCTCCTCGGACGTCTTCACCCATGTGATCAACGACCGGGACCTGTGGTACAGCTATGTGGGCAGCTATACCAACGCCATGAAGAAGACCCTGGATCTCATCAAGGCGTATACCGGCGTCTCTCTGAAGAGCGCCACCGCCGCCCAGGTGCAGCAGACCCGGTATTCCGCCGCCTTCGGCGAGCTGACCGCCTATCCCATGGAGGGGAGCATCGCGGTCATCGACGGCATCCTCTGCGTCAACTGCGTTTATCGGGAGGTCACCCTGATGCAGGCGGACGAGCATACCCTCCTCCTCAGCTGCATCGACCATGTGCCCGGTGAAGCGGAGCGGACCTACGCCTGGTACGTTTATCGGGACGGAGAGAAGGACAATGCCCTGAGCCGGAATTACCGGTCGGCGCCGGAGCATCTCGTCACCCTGACCCAAGACGGAAGATATACCTTCAAGTGCTACATCCAGCGGGACGGCTCGGCGAAGACCGCCAACAGCTTTGCCGTCACGGTGGAGAACGGCGTCATCACGGCGGATCCGCGGCTCCGGCAGATCAGCATGGAGGAGGCGCAGGATATGGCGCTGCTTCCGGCAGAGGTGAGCGCCGAGGTCCTCGGGGAAATGGAGATCCTCCTCACAGCCCGGAACGGGGGAGAGGAGAACGAATACGCCTGGCGCGTGTACCGGGACGGAGAGCGGCTTCCGGAATACGACCGGGAGTTTTCCTCCGAGGACCGGTATACGGTCGCACTGACGGAGGAGGGAAACTACCGTTTCGAACTGCTCTTCCGGCGGGGAAGCACGGGCGAGGGCAGATCCGTCCTGAGCGGGGAGATCCCCGTCTTCCGGGAGCTGGAGCTCCTCCGGGCCGGGGAGAATACGGCCCTGCTGGGGAACATCGGGCCGGAGAGCAGAGACGGGAGCGGCAGCTTCGCCTGGTATGTGTACCGGGACGGGGAGCGGATCCCCGAGCTGGACAGAGGCTATCAGAAAAACTCCGCGTATACGGTGGAGCTGGAGCGGGACGGGGTCTATACCTTCAAGTGCTTCATCGAGGCCGGGGGAACGAAGCGGAGCGTCATGAGCTTCCCCGTTACCGTGAAGGGCGGGGTCATCGCGGCAGATCCGCGGCTGGAAGAGATCAGTCCGGAGGAAGCCGAAAGACGGTCCAGGCCGGAGATCGAGATCGCCGTGACCGTGGCGGGGGACCGGGCGGTCCGGCTGACGGTGATTGACAATTCCCTCAACGCCGGACCGGAATACACCTACGCCTGGTACGTTTTCCGGGACGGGGAGCGGCTGAAGGAATACGACCGGGGATATTACCCGGATCCGGAATACGATCTGATCCTGGCGGAGCCGGGAGAATATCAGTTCAAGCTGTTTTACCGCATCGGGGATACCAAGCGCTCCGTCATGAGCGAAACGGTCCTCCTGGGCGGCGCGCAGGAAAATGAGAACGCGGCGTAGACCGCGTAAGGAGAAAGAGTCATGATACCATTCAACATCCCACCCTATGTGGGCACGGAGCTCGACCATGTGAAGGCGGCCGTCGCCTCCCGCAAGATCTGCGGGGACGGGGCGTATACGAAGAAATGCAGCGAATGGATGGAACAGCGCTTCGGCGCCCGGAAGGCGCTGCTCACCACCAGCGGCTCCACCGCCCTGGATATGGCCGCCCTGCTCTGCGGCATCCGCCCGGGGGATGAGGTGATCCTGCCCAGCTTCACCTTCTCCAGCACCGCCAATTCCTTCGTCCTGGCGGGGGCGAAGCTGGTGTTCACGGACATCCGGCCGGATACCATGAACATCGACGAGAAGAAGATCGAGGCGGCGATCACGGAGAAGACCAGGGCGATCGTCGTGGTCCACTACGCGGGCGTGGCCTGCGAGATGGACAGCATCATGGAGATCGCCCGCCGCCGCGGCCTGAAGGTGGTGGAGGACGCCGCCCAGGGGGTCATGAGCACCTACAAGGGCAGAGCCCTGGGGACCATCGGGGACTTCGGCTGCTACTCCTTCCATGAGACGAAGAACTACTCCATGGGCGAGGGCGGCGCCATTCTCGTGAACGACCCGGCCTGCATCGAGCAGGCGGAGATCATCCGGGAAAAGGGGACGAACCGGTCCCGCTTCCTCCGGGGCCAGGTGGACAAGTACACCTGGGTGGATTTCGGGGACAGCTTTTTGCCCAGCGAGCTGAACGCCGCCTACCTCTGGGGGCAGCTGGAGCAGGCGGACAGGATCAACGAGGACCGTCTGGCCAGCTGGCAGCGGTATTACGACGGACTGAAGCCCCTGGCGGATGCGGGCAGGCTGGAGCTGCCGGTGATCCCGGAGGGCTGCGGCCACAACGCCCACATGTTCTATGTGAAGCTGCGGGATCTGGAGGAGAGGACACGCTTCATCGCCTTCCTGAAGGAGCAGGGCATCGTCAGCTCCTTCCACTATGTGCCCCTCCACTCCGCTCCCGCGGGGCTGAAGTTCGGCCGCTTCCACGGAACGGACGAGTATACCACCCGGGAGAGCGACCGTCTCACCCGTCTGCCCATGTATTACGGTCTGACGGAGGAGGAGAACGCCGCGGTGGTCAGGGCGATCAAGGCGTTTTTTGACCGGGGGCGCTGAACCCTCCGGCGGCAGCGGGGAAGAATGCCCCGCGCCCCAGACTTTGATTTCGGGAGCTGTACATGAACGAGACTGTGCTGATCACGGGGATCAACGGCTTCATCGGGCGGCATGCGGCAAAGGCCTTCCTGGACGCGGGGTACCGGGTCCTGGGGACCGATCTGCAGACCGGCTGCGGGATCCCGGAGGTGGAATACGTTTCCTGCGATCTGACGGACGAGGCACGGGCCGGAGAGGCCCTGGGGAGCCTGGACTGCGCCTGGGTGATCCATCTGGCGGCGGTGCTGGCCATGGATTCTGCCCAGACCCTGAGGATCAATACCATGGCGGCCTACCATATGCTGAAGCTGGCCCGGAGACTGGGATGCCGGGGCTTCCTCCATCTCTCCAGCGTGCCGGTGATCGGGAGGCCCCCGGCGGAGGGGCCGATCACGGAGCTGACGCCGGTGAACCCCGGGACCGCCTATCATGTTTCCAAGTACGCCGCGGAGCAGCTGGTGATGCTGCCGGAGTTTTCCGGGATGCTGCGGTATAATCTCCGGATCCCTTCCCCCATCGGCCCGGGGATGCCCCGAAGCTTCCTGCGGGTGATGCTGGAGAAGGCCCTGGCCGGAGATCCGCTGACGGTCTACGGCGCCGGGAGCCGGGTGCAGGATTATCTGGACGCCCGGGATATCGCCGGGGCGCTGGCCGCCGTCGTTCAGGCCGTGCCGGAGGAAGGCCTGTATCTCCTGGGGGGGGAGGCGATCTCCAATCTGGATGCGGTGAAGCTCTGCGGAGAGATCGCCGGAGGGAAGAGCGGGATCGTCATGAGCGGGCAGCCGGACCCCGCGGACGGGGAACGCTGGCTGGTGGATCCGGGCAAGGCCCGGGCGGCCTTCGGCTTTTCTCCGAAGTACGGTCTGCGCCGCTCCCTGGAGGACCTGGCGGAGGAGATCCGATGCGCTTACTGATCTTCAGCGACCTCCACGGGAATCAGTACGCTTGGAGGGCCTTTGCGGAAAGGCTCCGGGAGATCCGTTACGACCGGCTGGTCTTCCTGGGGGATATTTTCGGATACTACTACGGGCAGAAGGAGCTCCTGGAGGCGCTTTCCCTGCGGCAGGATCTGATCTGGCTCCGGGGGAACCACGATCAGTTCTTCCTGGACCTGCTGGCGGGAAAGCGGGAAGAGGAGACGCTCATCCCCCGGTACGGCAGCACCTATCATGCCGCCCGGCGGACATGCGCCTCGGCGGCGGAGAAGCTTCTGGCGTCAAGGGACTTCTCCCTTTCCCTGGAGCTGGACGGACGCAGGATCCTGTTCTGCCACGGCACGCCGGAGGATCCGGAGGCGGGACGGCTGTATCCCAAGGATCCCTGGACACCGGAGCTCTGCGGCGGGTACGACACGGTCATATGCGGCCATACCCACTTCCGCATGGTCCGGGAAGGGGGAGGAAAGCTCTGGCTGAACGCCGGATCCCTGGGCCAGCCCAGGGACGGGAATCCCAGCGGCGCGCTCCTCTTCGATACGGCGTCGGGCGCCTTTGCATACCTGGATATCCGCTATGACAAGACCCCGCTGTTCCGGGAGATCGAAGAGCGGGATCCGGAGCTGGACAAGCTGAAGGAGATCCTGGAGCGGGAAAGGAACGAGGGGAATGGCGGATAAGACCTTTATTTTCGGCGCGAGCGCCCTGGCAAAGGTCCTGCTCGCTTATCTGCGGCAGGAGGGAAAGCCCCCCGCGGGCTTCGTGGTGGATGATGCCTGGCGCCGGGAGGAGACCTTCTGCGGCCTGCCCCTGGTCCCCTTCAGCCAAATGCGGGAGCGCTTTCCCGCCGGCGAATACGGCGCCTATGTGGCCATCGGCTACGGGAAGATGAACGCCGGCCGCCGGGACGCCTTTCTGCGCCTGCGGGAGCTGGGCTACCGGATGCCGAATTATCTCCATGCCAGCGTGCTGAATGCCAGCGCCGCCATGGGGGAGGGGAACCTGGTCTTCCCCGGGGTGATCCTGGACGCTGGCAGCGGGCTCGGGGATGGGAACATCTTTTATCCCGCTGCGCTGCTCGCCCATGACAGCCGGATCGGCAGCTTTAACTTCTTCGCTCCCCGGTCCGCCCTGGCCGGGGACGTCACGGTGGGGGATCGGTGCTTCTTCGGACTGAACTGCTCCGTCAAGAACGGCCTCCGCATCGGGGATCGCTGCCTCATCGGCGCGGGAGCCTATGCTGCCGCCGATCTTCCGGAGGGGAGCGTGCTGGCGGCGGCGAGAAGCGTGCTTCTGGAAAAAGACAGTGAAACGATCATTGAAAAGGTGATGAAGAAATGACGCGGCTTTTGGTTACGGCGATCAGCGGGAACGTGGCGACCGGCATCCTGCGCAGCCTGGCGGGGTACGACTACCGCCTTTACGGCTGCGACGTAGGGGAGTATCCCGCGGGGATGGACCTGGTCTCCGACTGGTTCCGGGTGCCCTACGCCGTGGATGAGGCATATGTTCCCGCTCTCCTGCGGGAATGCGAAAAGCGGGAGATCCGCACGGTGATCCCGGCCAACGAATGGGAGCTGTTGGTGCTGGACAAGCACAGGGAGGAGTTTGCCGCCGCCGGGATCCGGCTGATCATGAATAGCTCCTTTATCCTGAACACCTGCATGGACAAGCTGGTGTGTATGCGGGAGCTGGAGAAGATCGGCGTCCCGGTGCCGAAGAGCGCCAGGCCGGAGGAGCTTTCCCCCGGGCCGGGGGACTACATCCTGAAGCCCTGCTTCGGCTGCGGCTCCAAGTTCCTCAAGCGGGTGGGCAGCGCGGAGGAGGCCCGGCGGGAGGAGGAGGCCTTCGGCAGCGCCCTGGTGGCCCAGGAATACCTGCCGGAGGAGGAAGGCGAATACACCATGGCCGTCTTTTCCGACGGGAGCGCCGCCCGCTGCATCGAGTTCCGGCGGAAGCTGAGCCACGGGTATTCCTCCTTCGTGGAGCTGGTGCATCTGCCGGAGATGGAAGCTCTGGGGGCCGCAGTGGCGGAGCATTGGAAGCTCCGGGGGAGCGTCAACCTGCAGATGCGGGTGAAAAACGGGGTCCCCCATGTGTTTGAGATCAATCCCCGCCTGTCCGGCACCTCCCATTTCCGGGCCATGCTGGGGTTCAACGACGCCATGTGGTGGTGTGAAACGGCCTTGGGAAGACCGCTCCCGGCTTATGTCCCGCTGTACAGCGAGGCCATCGGGATCCGCGAGACCGTGGAAAAATTCGTCCTGAAACGGCCGTGAAGGGAGAGAGCAGCTTGTCCGAAAAAATCACCGTCATCATTCCCTGCTACAACTCTGAGAAGACCCTGCCCTTTGTGATCCAGGATATCCGGGAGACCATGGGGGAGCTGGAGCCCCAGATCATTCTGGTGAACGATTGTTCCTCCGACCGGGTCTGGAACGTGATCGAAGGCTTCTGTGCGGAGGATCCCCGGATCATCGGCCTCTCCCTCTCCCGGAACTTCGGCCAGCAGTCCGCCCGGATGGCCGCCCTGCCCTATGTGGAGGGGGATTATGTGGTCTTCATGGACGACGACGGGCAGCATAAGGCTGCCGACGCCCTGCGGATGCTGGATAAGCTCCGGGAGGGATACGACATCGTCTACGCCTATTTCCGGAAAAAGAGGAAAAGCTCCTTCCGGATGCTGGGCAGCTACATCAACCGGAAAATGACCGACTGGCTGATGAACACCCCCAAGGGCGTCCATACCAGCAGCTTCTTCGTCACGAGACGCTATGTGGTGGATCACCTTCGGGAGTATACGAACCCGACGCCCTACACCTTCGGGTATTTCCTGCAGATCACCCGAAACGTCACCGACGTGGAGGCGGAGCACCACGACCGCCTCAGCGGACAGAGCGGGTATTCTCTGAAAAAGCTCCTGCGGCTGTGGATGGACGGTTTTACGGGCTTCTCCGTGATCCCTCTGCGGCTGTCCAGCGTGCTGGGGGTCCTTCTGGCCGTGATCGGCATCATCACGGGCATCGTCATCGTGATCCGGAAGCTGGTGGATCCCAGCGTTGCCGCCGGATACACCTCCACTATCGCCGTGCTGCTCTTCTGCAGCGGCATGATCCTGCTGATGCTGGGGATGCTGGGGGAGTACATCGGTCGGATCTTCATGAATCTGAACCATCTCCCGCAATACGTCGTCAAGGAAAAACGAAATACCGATGCTTTCATCGAACGATAATTTGGAGGTAGAAACATGTACGAGAAGATCAGCGAAGTCGAGAAGAAATTCAATATTACGGATTTTCCGCTGAACATCATTGTGGAACCCAGCAACTTCTGCAATCTGAACTGCACCACCTGCGCCAACAACAAGCTCACCCGGCCCCGGGGACATATGGACGTCCTGCTGTACAAAAAGATCATCGACGAGATCGCCCGGGAGAACCCCAACGCCCGGGTGTGGCTGGATTTCTACGGCGAGCCCCTGCTGGAGCGGTTCAAGCTCTTCTATATGATCGACTACGGAAAGCGCAGAGGACTGACCAACATCTGCGTGAATACCAACGGGACCCTGCTGAATAAGGAAATGGCGGAGATGCTCCTGGATTCCGGCATCGATTTCATCAGCATCGACTGCGACGGCTTCTCCAAGGAGGTCTATGAGAAGATCCGCATCAACGGAAAGCGGGACGTGACCTATGCGAACATCGAGTATTTCCTGCAGCGGAAGAAAGAGCGCGGCCTCTCCAAGCCCATCATCGAGGTGAAGGCCATGGAGATGGAAGAGAACAAGGGCGAGGTCGATCAGATCATCAATTACTGGCGGGAGCGGGGCGCCTGGACCACCACCCGTCGGCTCATCTCCTGGGCGGGCATGGTGGACGAGATCAAGCCCGAGATCCGGGACGACCGGATCGCCTGCGGCAACGCGGTGGGCACCATGGCCATCACCTGGGAGGGCAAGGTCTCCCTGTGCGTCATGGACGTGAACTGCGACTACCCCTGCGGCGACGCGAATACGGAATCCATCAAGGAGATCTGGCAGCGGCATAACCGGGAATTCGTGGCCCTGCATATGGAGCACCGTTTCGACGAGCTGCCGGATATCTGCAAAAACTGCACCGACTGGGAGATCATCGGCGAGGAACGGTATGACGAGAACGGCAACCGCATGGACAAGAGCTATGCGGAGAAGGACCAGATGCTCACCGCCGAGACCGGGACCAATGCCTGAGGCCCGGAAGAAAGGCTACGTCCTGCTGGCCGTCGCCCTGCTGCTGTTTTCCTTCAACTCCGCCTGCGGAAAGGCGGCTTCCGGCTATCCTTTCCTTTCCTGGCAGTTTATCGCGTTTTACGGGACCGGGGTCCTGTTCCTGGGCCTTTATGCTCTGCTCTGGCAGCTGGTGCTGAAGCGCTTCGACCTGTCTGCCGCCTATTCCGCGAAGCCCATCGCCCTTCTCCTCAGCATGGTCTGGGGCGTGCTGCTCTTCCGGGAGGAAGTGCGGTGGAACATGATCGTGGGCGCGGCGGTGATCCTGGTGGGGATCCGGATAGCGGTGACGGATCATGGATAAGAAGGTATTGCTGGGGATCGGGATCATCCTGCTGTCCAACCTGGTGGCAGCGGTGTCCCAGCTGCTGCTGAAGCAGGCGGCGAAGAAGACCTGGCCCAACTGGTGGCGGAGCTATCTGAACGTCAGGGTCATCCTGGCTTACGTCCTCTTTTTCTCCACCACGCTGTTCAGCGTTTACGCCCTGCGCTTCATCCCCCTGTCCCTCAGCGCAGCTCTGGGAGCCTCGGGGCAGATCTTCGTCCCCATCCTCAGCCGCCTGGTCCTCCATGAGGAGATCAGCAAACGGCGCGCTCTGGGGATGGTGATCATTGTGGCGGGGATCGTGGTCTTTTCCCTGTAAGCGCAGCGGAGCAGACAGATCATGGGAGTAACGGAAATGGAAACTGATGCCTCCAGGCGGACCGGGCTGCAGGCCCTGACCGGAAAGCCCCGCATCCTGGCCCTGCTGTTGGTCGTTTTATGCATGGCGGTCAGCCTCGCGCTGATCCCCCTGTCCTTCGAAACGGCCGAAGATGCGGGGATCATGGGCTACCTCTCCGGGGCCAGGACAGGCGGGCCCGAAGCGGATACGGTCTTCAGCCTTTTCCTCTGGGGAAGGCTTCAGGCGGGCTTGTACGGCCTGGCCCCCGGCGTGCCCTGGTACGCATCGTCGCTCCTGCTCCTGATGGGGATCGCCCAGTGGATCCTGTTTTCCGAACTGATCCGCATGACGGAAAAGGCCGGCAGACCCCTCTGGCTCGGCGTGCTGCTCTGCGTGGTCTGCCATGCGCTGCTGTTCCTCTATTACACGGTCCGGCTCCAGTATGCCGTGGTCTCCGCCTGCTGCGGGATGGGGGCGCTGACCCTGATGTTCGCCCGATGCAGGAAAGGAGACGGGAAAAAGCTGCTGCCCTGGGAAGCGGTCATCTTCATCCTGGCCCTGCTTTCCGTCAATATCCGCTCCAGGGTGGGCGTTTTACTCTTGATGAGCGCCTGCGCGGTCTGGGAGCTCGAGCTGGTGGAGCTGCTGATCTCCGGTTTTTCGGCGGAGCGCAGGCAGATCGTCCGAAACACCCTGGTGTCGTTCCTGGTGATCGCCGCCGCGGTGGGGATCTCCCTGGGGGCGGATCGGATCCATACCGCGCAGAACGGGCAATGGAAGGAATACCGCGCCTATCAGGCCCAGCGGGCCGCGCTTCCGGGTTATGACCAGTCGTCCTATGAGGACCATGAGGAGCTGTTCCGGTCGGTCGGCTGGGAGCAGGAGACGTACGACCTGATCGGACAGGACTGCTTCATCCACGAGGCGGCGACGGAAGAGACCTTCCGGAGGATCAATGCATATACGGCGGCCCAGGGGACTGCGGTGCAGAACACCGTGAGCGTCTGGTTCGACGGATTTGACGACGGCGGCATGATCGTTCTGCAGGCAGGGGTGTTTTTCGAGATCCTGATCCTCTTCGGGATCCTCTGCGTGGATTGGCGGAAGAAAGGCGCGGTCCGGGCGATCCTTTACCCCGCCGTCTGGTTCCTGGTGTTTCTTGCCGAGACGCTGTATTTTGCCGGGGAAGGGAATGCGGACCGGTGGATGTCGGAGGCTTCCCTGCTCCTCACGGCGATCCCCTCGCTCCTGACCATCGGCGTTTATCTGGCAGACCGAGAGAAGGACGATCCGGCGGGGAAAGCGGCAGGCAGGAGAGGGAGAAAGGCGGATACCGTTTTCGCGGTCAGCGCCGCCGCGGTGCTGATCCTGAGCCTCGTCCTGCCCGGCACGCCCTTCCGGCTCGCCTTCGGCCAAAGACACGCCGTAAAACAGGATATCCGGATCCGGGCCGCCATGGAAGGATACGCCATGGAGCACCCGGATGAGCTGTTTATCAGCGATAATACTCTTCCCGCGGGCGGAAGTCCCTGGACCGCGTATCCGGACCGTCAGCCCGTGAACCTGCTGTATTGGGGCGATCCGGGCTGCCATTCTCCGCTGTACGAAAAGCAGCTGGAGGAGAACGGGATCCGTTCGCTGGCGAGCAGGGACTATGTCGAGCCATGGCTCCGGTTCATGGGGCGGGATCGGGCGAACCCGGCCCTCACGCAGTATCTGACGGCAGGCTCACCGGGTACGGTGAGTCAGAAAACGGATACCGGCGAGGGCTTCTGCGTCTGCCGGTACTGCGACCTGCCCGTTCCGGCGCTCCGGATCGAGCCCACGGATACCAATTCGGTCAGACTGAGCTGGGACAAGGTGGAGGCAGCGGACGTGTACCGGATCTACTCCCGTCCGGAAGGCGGGGAAAAGTGGACCGGCCGGGGAGAGACCGGGGAGCTCAGCATCGAGATCCGCGCCGTTCCCGGAGAAACGAACGATTACCGGGTCCGGGCCTGCATCGGCGAGATCGGCGGCGCTTTTGATGAGACAGGGACGCGCTACACCCATCTTGAGGCGCCGGAGCTGAAGGTGGAGTACGCCGGGGAAAACCGGGCGGTGCTGACCTGGAACGCCCTGGATTGGGCGGAGAACTACCGGATCTACTCCCATAAAGAGGGGGAGGAAAAGTGGGTCGGCCGGGGCACCGTCACGGAGACAAGCTTTACGGACACGAAGGTGGAGCCCGGAGAGACGTACTATTATCGGATCCGCGCCTCCTTTGGGGACGTGGGAGGAGCCTATGACGAAGAAGGGGTCCGGTACACCCATGAGCCTCCCCAGACTTGACCGCGCCGGGAAGATCATGGACCGGGCGCATCGAACGATCCGGATATGGGAGCTGCCGGGATGAGATGGAATAAAAAAATGATCGCCCGTGCCGCAGCCCTCGGGCTGTGCATGGCCGTGTTGATCCTGCTGGCGTGGATCACTTACGCGCGCTATTTCTCCCTGCCCAACTCGGATATGCGTTCCCATATGCTCCGGGCGCTGGCGGGAGGCGGTTACTCCCTGAATTCGGTCCTGTATCGGTTTTTCGGCCTGTTCGGAACGGATACCGCCTATATCCTGTACAATCTCCTGCTGCTGCTGGGGACCGTCTTCGCCGCGGCCTTCGCCGCCAGGAAGTACAGCGCCCTGCAGTACGGCCAGACCTTTGCCCCGGGGCATTTCCTGCCCCTGAGCCTGAGCCTGCTGTTTCTCTGCACCCTCTATATCCCAGGAGCATACCCGTGGTTTTACCGCAACCGGGATTGCGCCGCCTGTTCCTCTCTGATCACGCAGCCGTGGCAGAGCGATACCTATAATCTCATGCGCCTGTTCGCCATCGGGGCGCTGACCGCGGCCTGCCTGCTGAAGAGCAGATACCGGGAGAAGTTCCCCTGGCTCACCGCAGGGGTATTCACGGTCACCCTGATCCTGGCCAATTACGCGAAGCCCTCCTTCGTGGTCTGCTTCGCACCGGCGCTGCTGGTTTTTCTGATCCGGGATTTCCTCCGGGACCGGGGGAGGACCGTGGGGAAGCAGGTGCTGTTCGGGCTCTGCGTGCTGATCTCCCTGCCGATCCTGCTGCTCCAGTACGATGTGCTGTACGGAGAGGAGACGGGAAGCGGGATCGTCGTCACCTTCTCCCGCATCCTGTCCGGGACCCCGGTGGACTGGCTGATGGTGACCGTCTCCGGCCTGGCGGTGCCGATCCTTTTTTCCGTCGTGCTCCTGCGCCGGAAGCAGTGGGAGGAGCAGCTCTCCATGATCTGGCTGGCCTACGCCGTCTCCCTGGTCATCCGGCTGTTCTTCGCGGAGACCGGCTACCGTGCAAGCCAGAACAACTTCGCCTGGGGGACGATGGTCTGCGCCTATCTGCTCTATCTGTTCCTGCTGCTCCGGCTGCACAGCGCGTATCACGGGGGAAAGCTTTCGGGCAGGACCTACGCCCTGCTGATGAATGCCTACGGGCTGAATGTCGTCTGCGGGATCCTGTATTTTCTGCGTATTTCCATAACAGGCGTGATCCGCCTGTGATGAACGCCGTCCGGAGAGATCTGAGGAAAGGAGGAGCGGAGGTTGGATACGCTCAGCGTCGGCAAAGAAAACAAAATACGGGCTATGCTGAAGCAGCCGCGGATCCTGGCCCTGCTGCTCCTGATCCTCTGCATGGCCGTGAGCATAGCCCTGGTACCCATCGCCTACGAGACCAACGACGATCCCGGGATGATGGGGAACGTGAACGGCGCAAAGACCGGGGAGCCGGAGGCGGACACGGTTTTCAGCCTCTTCCTGTGGGGAAAGCTCCTGGCGGTCCTCTACACGCTGATCCCTGGCTTTCCCTGGTATTCGGTCCTGTTCCTGGCGCTGATCGCCCTTTCCCAGTGGATCGTCTTCACGGAGATCATCCGGATGGGGAAGCGGATCGGCCGGCTCTGGCTCGGGGTGCTGTGCTCCGGGGCGCTTTACGCGCTGGTTTTCCTGTACAATACGGTGCGGCCGCAGTTCACCGTGGTCTCCGCCTTCTGCGGCCTTGCCGCACTTTCCCTGATGCTGACCCGGCGGGGGGAGGAGAAACCCCTGCCGCGGCTGGCTGCGATCTTTTTCCTCACGCTGTTTTCCGTGAATGTCCGCTCGAAGGTCGCTTATCTGGCGCTGGGGAGCGGCGCCGCCGCCTGCGGCATCGAGCTGCTGGGTCTGCTCTTCTCCCACGGTTCCGGGGAGCGGAAGCGCATCCTGCGCACTGCGCTTCTGACGCTCCTGGTGATGGCGGCCGCCGTGGGGATCTCCGTGGGCGTGAACCGGATCCACATGCAGCACAGCGAGGGTTGGGCGGAATTCCAGGAATACCACGTCCAGCGGGCGGCGTATACCGACTATGATAAGCCGCCGTATGCGGGAAACGAGGCCCTGTACCAGTCCATCGGGTGGAACGCAGACCTGTTCAGTCTGACCAGAAGCTGGTTCTTCATGGATGAGGCGGTGACGAAGGAAGCCTTCCAGACCATCAACGAATACAAGGCGGCGGAGGGACAATCCCCGTCGAAGGCCCTGGCCCTCTGGACGGAGAGCCTGGGAAAGAACAGAATGGTCACCTTCCAGGCGGGGATCTGGCTCATCCTGCTGCTGGGCTTTGCCGCATTCGGCGTCGATTGGCGGCGGAAGGGGGCGCTGCGGGATCTGTTTCGTCCGGCCGCCTGGTTCGCCCTTTTTCTGGCGGAGACCCTGTACTTCGCCTGGGGGGGCAGGATGGTCCAGCGGATCCTGGAGGCCTGTCTGTACCTCTCCGCGGTCCCCTCCCTCCTGGAGATGGGCGGATCCCTTGCGGAGCGGGGACGGCTGAAGGGAGCGGAGAAGGAGAAGTCCCGGCGGGGGCTCAACGCCGCGTCGGTCTGCTGTGTCATCGCTGCCGCGGTGCTGATCCTGAGCGTTGCCCTTCCCTTCGGGCCCTTCCGGAAGGCTGCCGCCGAGCGGGAGGACAAGGCGGAGCAGATCCGCCTCCGCACGGCGATGGAAGCCTACGCCATGGAGCATCCGGAGAACCTGTACGTTTATGACGGCTCTCTTACCAGGAGCACGGAAAGTCCCTGGGCCGCCTTTCCGGACCGTCGGCCCTCGAATCTGATCTTCTGGGGCGGTTCCGGCTACAATTCCCCCTTGTATTACAAGCAGCTGGCGGCAAACGGCTACGATTCTCTGTATACCGGGGATCTCCTGGACGGCCGGGTCTTCTTCATGGGGATGGAGGGGCCGAACAGCAGGCTGACCCGATACATAGCCACGAAATATCCCGGCGCCGTCTATGAGACCGCCGATACGGGGGAAGGCTTTATCGTCTACCGGTATTTCCGGCTGAATGCGCCGGAGATCCGGGTGGAGGCGGCGGGCGACGGTGAGGCGCTGCTGAGCTGGAACGCCGTGGAACGGGCGGACCGGTACAGGGTGACCCGGCGGCATGAGAGCGAAGAAAAATGGTCCATCCTGGGAGAGACCGCGGAGACCTCCTTCCCGGACGATTCCGTGCTTCCCGGAGAGACGTATTATTACCAGGTGCGCCCGGCCTTCGGCGCCGCCTGGGGTGCCTATGCCCAGGAGGGGATCGCCTATACCCACGCTCCCGCCCGGGAGCTGATGGCGGTGACCGTTGCCAGGGTGGGGGAGAACGCCGTCCTGCTGGAGTATACGGGCGCCGATGCAGGGGATGAGGAGGCGCGCTACGCCTGGTACGTTTACCGGGATGGGGAGAAGCTCGACGGGCTGTGCAAGGGCTACAGCGCCAGAAAGGGATATCTGCTTCCCCTGGAGGCGGACGGCAGATACGTCTTCCGGTGCTTCCGTAAGCTGGGGGAGGAACGGATCGTCTGTCCCTGCTACCCGGTCACCGTGGAAAACGGCGTCATCCTGCCGGATCCCGAGATCAGGGAGATCACGGCGGAGGAGGCGGCGCGGAGCCGGGCGCTGGTCTATTATCTGCCCGCTCCGGAGGCGCGGCTGGAGCCCGTCGGCGGCTCCAGCGTCCTGGTGAGCTGGGAAGCCTCCCTCCACGGGGAGAAGTATAAAGTCACCCGTCGGCATGAGGGAGAAGAGAGATGGCACCAGGTGGGAGAGACCGCCGGGACCTCCCTCCTGGATACGGCGGCCATCCCGGGGGAGACCTATTACTACAGGGTCCGGGCGGGGATAGACGACTACTGGGGGGAATATGACCCGGAGGGGACCGCGTACACCCATGAGCCGACGCCGGAGATGATGGAGGTCTCCGTCAGCCGGGCGGGGGAGAATGCCGTCCTGCTGGATTATATCGGCCCCGGAGCCGGGGAGGGCGGAGCGGCCTACGCCTGGTACGTGTTCCTGGATGGGAAAAAGGCCCCCGAGCTGTGCAGGGGATTTGCGGAAGAATCGGAATACCTGGTCTATCCGGAGGCGGACGGGAGCTATACCTTCCGCTGCTACCGCAGGGTGAACGGGGAGCTGTCCCAGTATACCGGGTACCGCATCACCGTGGAAAACGGCGTCATCCTGCCGGATCCCCGGATCGGGGAGATCAGCGAGGAGACCTTCCGGAGAGTCTTCCCGCCTGTGGAGGCTGTGGCGACCCTGATCGGCGAGCGCCGGATCAGGCTGACGATGAAGAACAACTGGCTGGACGCCGGAGCCGGGTACGCCTACGCCTGGTATGTGTACAAGGATGGGGAACGGTATCCGGAGCTGGACCGGCAGTATGCCGCGGATCCGACCTATGAGCTGACGCTGCCCGAGGACGGGATGTACCGCTTCAAGCTGTTCTACCGGAAGGGAGCCGAAAAGGACTCCCTGTGGAGCCGAACGATCACCGTCGGCGAAACCGGGGACTGAGCTCCTCCCGGCAGGAGGCCGGGGAATGCGCCGCCCCGGAGCAGGCGGAAAACGGAAAATGACCAATACATTTGATTGGGAGAGATAGACAGATGAAAGGAATCATTCTGGCCGGGGGCTCCGGCACCCGGCTGTATCCTGTGACCAAGAGCGTATCCAAGCAGCTGCTGCCGATCTACGACAAACCCATGATCTATTATCCCCTGTCCACCCTGATGCTGGCGGGGATCCGGGAGATCCTGATCATCTCCACCCCACGGGATCTGCCCTCCTTTCGGGAACTGCTGGGGGATGGGAGCCAGCTGGGCCTGTCTCTGCAGTATGCGGTGCAGGAGCACCCAAACGGGTTGGCAGAGGCTTTCATCATCGGCGAAACGTTCATCGGAAACGACCACGCCGCATTGGTCCTGGGGGACAACATATTCTATGCTCGGGGTTTTTCCGATATCCTTAACCGTGCGGTCTCTCATCAGGAAGGCGCCACCATTTTCGGATATCGGGTGACGAATCCCCAGGCCTTCGGCATTGTGGAATTCGACAAAGCGGGAAACGTCCTCTCCATTGAGGAGAAACCGGCGAAGCCCAAGTCCAATTACGCCGTACCCGGTCTGTATTTCTACGATAACCGGGTGGTGGAGATCGCCAAGAACGTGAAGCCCTCCGCCAGGGGAGAGCTGGAGATCACCTCCGTCAACAACGAATACCTGCGGATGGGCCTGCTGCGGGTGGAACTCTTCGGCCGGGGCATGGCCTGGCTGGACACGGGTACCCACGACAGCCTGCTGGAGGCTGCCCGTTTCGTGGAGATCGTCCAGAAGCGGCAGGGCCTGTACGTTTCCTGCATCGAGGAGATCGCCTATCGCAGAGGATACATCACCCGGGAACAACTGATCGAGCTGGCCCAGCCCATGCTGAAGACCGAGTACGGCCAGTATCTCATAAGCGTTGCGGAAAACGAGTGAGCGGGCAGAGGGACAGCAGGCGTCTCCTCCCAAACCGGACAAGGAGCTTTCCGTGCTTCTGCGTCGTTATGCCGCAGTGCAGGAGGATGGCTTCGCCATCGATCTTTCCTCCGCCCCCGGGCGCTGGGACCGCTGCCTGAAGCGGCTGGGCTCCCGGGTTGCCTGCGAGCAGATGGCTGCCGAGCTGTGCCGGGCCTACCAGGCGCGTTTCGGAGCGCCTTTCCTGCTGACCGAAGCCTGCGTTGCCTGGGAGATCCGCTATCACGCGGACGCCTATCTGGCAGCGGCGGGATACAAAGGGTATCGCCGCCATGCTTCTACGCTGCTGTTCAGCAAGGAAGACCTCGTCCGGCACTGCGGGGAAGTGAATATCTCCCTGGGTGATCTGACCGATCTGAAGCAGAGACTGATGTTTCGATACCGGCAGGGGATCCGGGCCTGCTACCGTCATACGGAGAAGGACCCGTTTCATCGATAAACGCAAATCATAACCGATCATCAAGCAGTGAGGTAAGCATATGAAAAACATTCTGGTCACCGGCGGAGCCGGTTTCATCGGATCCAATTTCATCCATTACGTGCTGGCGCATTACCGGGATATCCTCCTGGTGAATCTGGACGCCCTGACCTACGCGGGCAATCCGGAAAACCTGACGGATGCGGAAAAGGACCCCCGCTATGTGTTCGCCAAAGGGGACATCCGGGACAAGGACCTGGTGGAGGAGCTCTTTGCCCGATATGACTTCGATACCGTCGTCCATTTCGCGGCGGAGAGCCACGTGGACCGCAGCATCCTGGAGCCGGAGCTGTTCCTCACCACCAACGTGGTGGGGACCCAGACCCTGCTGGACGCCGCAAAGCGCCATTGGAAGACGGAGCCGGACAATAAATATACCCGGGACTACCGCCCGGGGGTGCGCTATCTCCAGGTCTCCACGGACGAGGTCTACGGCGCCCTGGGGAAGACCGGCATGTTTACGGAGACCACGCCCCTTTCCCCCAACAGTCCCTATTCCGCCTCCAAGGCCGGGGCGGATCTGATGGTCCGGGCTTATCATGAGACCTATGGGATGCCCGTGAGCATCACCCGCTGTTCGAACAACTACGGGCCTTATCAGTTCCCGGAGAAGCTCATCCCCCTGATGGTGCACAATGCGCTGGAGGACAAGCCTCTGCCGGTGTACGGGGACGGGATGCAGATCCGGGACTGGCTCCATGTCTCCGACCACTGCTCCGCCATCTGCACCGTGCTGGAGAAGGGCGTGCCCGGGGAGGTCTACAACATCGGCGGGAACAACGAAAAGGCGAATATCGAGATCGTGAAGCTGATCCTGGCGGAGCTGGGGAAGCCGGAGAGCCTGATCACCCATGTGCAGGACCGCCCGGGACACGACCGGCGCTACGCCATCGACAACACCAAGATCACCACCGCCCTGGGCTGGAAGCCCGCCTATACCTTCGAGGAGGGCATTCGGGAGACCATCCGGTGGTATCTGGAGCATCAGGACTGGGTGAAGAACATCACCAGCGGCGATTACCGGAATTACTATCGGAACATGTACGGCATCGAAGGCTGAGTCCGCACGTCCGGCGCTTTTGCAAGGCTGCCGCGGACGGACACCGGATACGGATCAAAGATAAGGAGGATGTGCCCGATGAAAAAGAGACTGTTTACGCTTCTGCTGGCCCTGGTGCTGATCTTCTCCGCGCTTCCGGGGGTCGCTTCCGCGGCAGGGATCCGGGAAGACGGGCTCCCCGCAGCCGAAACGCGGAACGAAAGCACGGTTTTTGCCCATGCTTTTTCCCGGCTGCACAACCTGGGCCGTCTCACCGGGACAGAGACCTATGAGATCTCGGCGGCAACCAGAGCGGCGGTCACCGCCAAGATCGTGAACGGGCTGAAAAACTGGTCCGAATCGATCGATCTGCGCTCGTACAACCTGTCCCTTACCGACGCATACGACTGCTTCTGCAGCGTATTGGATTCCCACTATGAGTTCTTCTATGTCGAGTACTACTTTGAACCCGATGGGAATGCCGATCAGTGTACGGCGATTTACCCGAGCTACGACGAAGCGTATACCCAGAGCGACACCAATGCGTTCAACAGCATCTGCGCATCCGTCATCGCCGGGATGCCCAACGGTACGGATTCGGAAAAGCTCCTGTACCTCCATGACTGGCTGGTGACCCACTGCGAATACGACCTGACCTACAACAAGGTGACTGCCTACAACGCCATGGTGGAGGGCAGAGCGGTGTGCGACGGGTACGCGAAGGCCTATAAGCACCTCTGCAACCTGGCCGGGCTGGACTGCGAGTACGTTTCCAGCAACACGATCAACCATGCCTGGAATATGGTCATGCTGAGCGAGGGTGGTTTGTCACCTGCCTATTACTACATCGACTGCACCTGGGACGATCCGACGTACGGGTCGGGCCTGACGGCGGAGATGAACTGCGATCATACGTTCTTCCTGCAGAGCAAACAAGAGATGATGGAAACTCATCACGGTATTACCGCCTGGTACAACAAACAGAATGCGGATGTTTCAGATAAAACTTCCACAACATATTACCGAGATGTTGTCAACTGGTGGAAGAACCTGAACCGGCCGGTGCAGTGGGTCGGCACCAAAATGTGCTACGCAAAGCCTTCGGAAAACGGCAAGGTGTACTTCCGGAGTTCCGGCTCTGCGACGGAGACCGCCATGGCGATCCCCGGGGGCGGGACCCCCTGGTACGTGTTCGGGGGCGGCGGGAGCTACTGGACAGAGGCTTACATCACTCCGGCTTCCCTTGGCGGCGCCTTCTATTTTACGACCCCCACACAGATCTATAAGCTCACGACCGATGGCACCATGAGCCTGGTCTATACCCTGACCTCCGCCCAGCAGGCCAAGGGATATCTCTACGGCATCCAGGCAGGCAGCGCGGGCATCACCTACTACATCGGCGAGGATCCCCGCTACCCCAGCGTCGCCACCGGGACCCTGACCTTCCCCCCTGCGGTGGACAGCGTCACGGCCAACAAGACCAGCGCGAAGGTGGGGGATGCGATCACCTGGACGGCAGCGGCCAGCGGCGGAAGCGGCACGCTGAAGTACTGCTTCTATATCTACAGAGATGGGACGAAGGTCGCTTCCAACAGTTACGGCTCTGCAAAGACCTACACGTATACCCCCACGGAGCCGGGGACCTATACCGCCAAGGCCTTCGTGAAGGACGGCGCGGGAAAAACGGACAGCAAGACGAGCGCGGGCGTCGCGGTGACGGCAGCCGGAGCTTCCGTCACCATCGGCACCGTCACCGCCAACAAGACGAGCGCGAACACAGGGGAGCAGATCACCTGGACGGCGACGGCTTCCGGCGGAAGCGGCACGCTGCAGTACTGCTTCTATATTTACAAGGGCAGCGCAGTGGTGAAGAAAGGCAGCTACACTTCCGCGAAGACCTACTCCTATACCCCCACGGAGGCCGGGACCTACAAGGCCAAGGTCTTCGTGAAGGACAGCTCGAACCCCGCCGTCAGCAAAACGGGCGGGGAGGTGACGGTCACGGCGCCCATCACCATCGCGGGCATCACCGCCAACAAGACGAGCGCAAGCACGGGGGAGCAGATCACCTGGACGGCAGCGGCTTCCGGCGGGAGCGGCACGCTGAAATATTGCTTCTATATCTACAAGGGAAGCACGGTGGTGGAGAAGGGCAGCTACACCACGGGGAAAACCTACTCCTACACCCCCACGGAGGCCGGGACCTATAAGGCAAAGGTCTTCGTGAAGGATACCGCCGGCCAGACCGCCAGCAAGGTGAGCGGGAATACGGCGGTGACTGCAGCAGCAGCTCTCGCCGTCACGGGCATCACCGCAGACAAAACCAGCGCCAACGTGGGAGAGAAGATCATCTGGACCGCCGCAGCTTCCGGCGGCACCGGGGCGCTGCAGTACTGCTTCACCTATTACCGGGACGGCACCTATGCGGGCAGGAGCGGCTTCATCAGCACCAACAGCGCCGCGTTCACCCCTACGACGAGCGGCAGCTACAAATGCAAGGTCGAGGTGAAGGACGCCAAGGGGACGTCGGTGACCAAGACGAGCACCGCCGTCAAGGTCGTGGTGCCCATCACCGTCACCAGCCTGAGCGCCAACTACCTCTGCGTCAGCACCGGGAGCGAGATCATCTGGAATGCGACCGCCATGGGCGGCACCGGGACGGTGAAGTTCTGCTTCTACGTCTACCGGGACAACGTCTACGTCTGGAACAGCGGGTACAGTACCTCCCAGATCGTCAGGTATACGCCCACGACGGTGGGGAACTACAAATGCAAGGTCGTGGTGAAGGATACCGTCGGTGCCACGGCGGACAAAACCGGCGCCCCCGTCGCGGCGGTCGAGCCCGGTACGCTTGCGGTGAGCAACCTCTATGCGGATTCCACCTGGGTGCTCGTCACCATGCCGATCACCTGGTATGCGGATTCCATCGGCGGCGTCGGGACGGTGAAGTATTGCTTCTATGTGTATAAGGACAACGTCTATTTGAAGAACAGCGGGTATACCACCAGCAACACCTACTCCTTCACGCCTACGGATCTCGGGGCCTACAAGGTAAAGGTCATCGTGAAGGACAGCGAGGGGAATACGGTCAGCCTGACTTGCGCGAACGTCACTCACGTCGGCGGCGCATAAGCCCGGCTCTGAAGGAAAAGGTCAGCGCATCCGTTCGGATGCGCTGACCTGAGCGTGTCGACAAAGTCGACACGCTTCGACCGGGACCCACTTCGTTGGGCTCCCGGTCGATTTGGCTTGCACTTCGCTCCCCGCACTTCGTCGAAGCACGCTGCGCTCGTTCCGTTTCCGCGGTTTGCGTAAGCGCCGCGAAAACTGCATATCGCTTGCGGCTTCTCCTCTTTTCCCAAAGCTGCCGCTTTGGGAAAGCATGGATCTCCACCCGCTTAT
>JAEEGL010732801.1_pt1 | contig 38124 bp, 32 predicted proteins | sample 9134231 | NCBI WGS metagenome assembly JAEEGL01 (sample SAMN16246548, study PRJNA631951) | gut metagenome | biome: gut microbiome; feature: rumen; material: fiber-attached | host: Bos | place: Iran: Karaj | collected 2018-10
CGTAGAGACGCACGGACGTGCGTGTAATAATCAATGCGTGAATTAATTCATAATGCATAATGCATAATTCGTAATTGTTAGGAAATACATCTGTGGCATTGGATTTGACGTTTGGGCGATACATTGGAAAATTCATAATTCATAATGCATAATGCATAATTGTTGGGAAATACATCTGTGGCATTGGATTTGACGTTTGGGACGATCCCTTGTGGTCGCCCAGATCTGAAATAAAAGAAGAGACGTCGTATCACGGCGTCTCTTCTTTGTATTACGACATCTCTACAAAATATTCATATTGGTATAATCACGATTTCATAAATTGTGTTTTGACACACCCTCTTTTTATTATGTTAGATAGCAACTTTATGATAAATAATAGAAATATCATTTGGAAAAAAGAGTAGTCATAGATAAATTTGTTAGAAAGATAAGATAAAAACAAAAATCTCATCTGAAACTACAATTTGAATATTAACTAAAAAGGGTAAAGATATGTCACACAGTATTATCGACATCGAAGGCGTAGGAGAAGCTTACGCAAAGAAGCTACAGAAAGCAGGAATCCGCACAACAGAAGCACTACTTGAGGCATGCGCTTCTCCAAAGGGAAGAAAAGAAATGGCAGAAAAGACAGGTATCGCAGATGCTTTGATCTTGAAGTGGACAAACCACGCAGACCTATTCCGCATCACAGGTATCGCAGGACAGTTTGCAGAATTGCTTGAGGCAGCTGGTGTAGACACAATCAAAGAGTTGCGCCACCGTAAAGCAGAGAACCTACACGCAAAGATGGAGGAGGTCAATGCAGAGAAGAAGCTTACTCGCCGTATCCCTTCAGTTGGTCAGCTAGAGGCTATGATTGAGCAGGCTGGCAAACTAGAGCCAAAGATGACTTATTAATCTTACTCAGATTTCAAAATTAAGAAAAGAAACACCGCAGGATTGTGGTGTTTCTTTCTATTTAATATGGGAAAATTCAACATAAGTGTACCGACAGCGATAGGAATATTAGCAATCATCACTATCTCTGCATTTTATGGTTTATACCGTTTCCTTACAAAACCAGTAGTGCAGCCACACGAAATCGATTGCGTGGTTATCAACAAATATATTTATCATACGACTACTGTATCCAAACATTTCGGCGGACACCCAAGCAGTGTTCCATACGTAGTGTATAAGAACATTGAAACAGATGAGTTCATCCCATGTGAGGTGAATCCCGATATTTATAAATGTCTCTCAACTGGCGACACATGTGTTTTATGGTATTCAATGGGAAACTATACATATAAATCTAGAAAACGAAAATGAAAAAAGCCACATACATACTCACAATAATCATTCTGTCTCTTCTTTCTGTGGGAGCGACGGTGCAAGCTCAATTTTTAGAATACGAAAATACATTAAAATTATCCGTATCGCCATACAGTATTGATACAGGACATGATTTTAGATTCGTACAAGACAATCCTCTAGAGGAATACTTTGTCAATATCGACGGTGTCATACGAATTGGCGATAATAGTATTAAACTCAAAAAGAAATATCAACCTCATGCAAGAATAAGAATTGAAGTTAACAAAGGCAGACTTAAATTAGGAGGATATACAAAAGAGAAAAGACCTAAATATAGAGGTAGTGAAGGGAAATTGGACATCCCTGTTGACATCAGAAGTTGGTACGTCGATAGTTTAAGCATAGAGGACAAAGACATCACCATCAGCATCTACGATAATAATACAGGACAACTATTAGAAGAGAAGACATACAAGCTAAAACCAGACTCTGTTGATTGTTGTTATTATCCAAAGTTGTGTTACACAAATTTGGATGGTAAAGAAGTCAAGGTTGAGTACTTAAAATTCAAAGTAGATGACGATATCGATTACAGCAAACCTATGAAAATAGTAGTCGAGAACATATGGGGAAAAACATACAAAGTATGCTCACATTGTGTAGATTATAGAGATTATAGTATGCATAATATTATGATGCCCTCAGATGGAGATACTCTTACAGAAAAAGAAAAGTCTGTTATACGAGAATTACCCAAAGGAAAATTTATCTACATAAGCGATATAATTGCCGAGCAAAATGGGAAAAAATATAATAAATCACCCATTGAAATACGTAAGTGACAATCATCTAAAATAGTCATCTGAAATTTCTTAAAGAGCCCTGCGATAATAACAAAACATTAACCACGGCAACAACCATTTTTCCAACCGTGGAAACGGTTGCTACACAAGCCCATGGTTGATTTTTGAGCATTGCGAAAAAATCTACCGTGGGATGATGGAACAAATTCATAATGCATAATTCGTAATTATGTCAGACCACGGTAGACAACCGTCTTCGACGTTTGCCTACCATGGCCTGGATTGATAACCGTTGCCACGGTAACAAACATTTTCCTACCTTGGGATGATGTAACAAAATGATCTCGCAAATAATTATAGAATGATGATTTTTTTCAAAAGAATTCCATAAATTAGCATAAAACAAATCAGATTTTATGAAAAAAACATTCTACATACTCTCATTGATCATTATGTCTCTCCTATCATCTGGAGCGACGGTGCATGGGCAGACAAAACAAAATGACGAAAAATCTTCCTTCGATATAAATCCAGACGGAAGTTATTCCGGAGAATTTAATAGCATTATCGATGAAACTAACAATATCGGAAGACTCTTCTTCTCTAAAATAAATGGAATCAAAAAAGTTGATGATAAGACACTGTTGATAATAAAACGTAATGGCTATATGACATATCCTATTAGGATTGAAGTGGACAGAGGACGACTCTGTTGCAGTGTGCTTAACGAATGAGGAATGAGCGTTTTGTAAGGATAATAGATGGCAAAATTAAGGAAGACAAAATAATCGAGCCTGCAATATTAGACTCATGGATTGTGAGTGACCTTGACGAAAACGACAAGGACTTCACAATAAGAATATATCTTGTAAAAACTAATCTACTTCTAGCGGAGAAAACATTTTTTATAAAAGATGCAATACCAGCATGTTATCCACAATTGACGTATACAGATCTTAATGGAAAAGAACATACCGCAAGTCATAATATACAGCTAAAAGACGTCTCCATAAATTATGATATACCTTTTAGAGTTTCAGTTTGTGGATTTGGAAATATAAAATATAAAGTGTTAAGTTTTACACAAGACCATTCTGAAGGGATGGGAAACACAATTTATGAGACTAGTCCAGACAGTGTATTTACTACTAAACAAATGGTTTCTATAAGAAGATACTACCAATCTAATAAAAAAGATCTATATTGGATCACAGGGATATCCTATATCGATTCAGAAGGTAAAAGAAGATTTACTAAAGAGCCTTTTATTATATATAAATAACCGACAAATTGATTGAATGTATAATTCAAGCTTGTCGAACTTAATAATATAATTTGATTCCTATGCAAAAGACATTTTACATACTCTCGATCATTCTGTCTCTCCTCTCTTTTGGAGCGACGGTGCATGGGCAGACAGCAAGCAACGACTCTATATTGCCACTAAAAGGCACATCTTTAATGACAAAAGATACCTGTTGCTATACAGACAATGATATATACAGACTCTTTTCTGAATCGCAACTCAAAGACACATACAATGAGACATATGTCAATGATTTATTCAGGAGAACATCTGTACGAAGAATCAACGATACTATCCTGATACTATCGTCGACAAAGGATTCCACTCAATTCAAACTGACTTCATCAAAAGGTTATCTATATTTTCAAGAAGACAATTACAGTTCTCTTATAAAAGCAAAAAGATGGAAAGTAAAGAATCTAAAGAAAGAGGATAAAGAGATCACTCTCAATATCTATAACAACAAAACAAATGAACTTTTATGCAATAAAAGATATTCTCTTATACCTGATCCAAAGGGAGGTGATCCAAAAGATTATAAGGCTAGAAGTCTCAAAAGGAATTTTCGTATTGAATTGCACTATTTAGACAGAACCGGCAAAGAACAAGTCTACGACGGAGAACCTCTTTCTACGCTTCCTGTCAATTATAATTTTCCTATGAAAGTGGTTGTCAAAGACAGATGGGATGTCACACACAGAATTGAAGGGAGCAACGTAATGGTCAAGACTTCAGCAGGCGATATGGTTCTAATCTGTAGAAATGTGGGCAACGGTATTTCACCTAAAGCGATGGAAAGAATCAAAGCATTAAAGCCCAATGAAAGTTTAATAATATCTAACGTCGCACTGTGCGAGAGTTTTTATATCGGCATAAAAACTTATATTGAACCAGCTGAATTTATCAAATAAAAATAGTAGAGACGCAAGGACATGCGTGTTTTATCAATCAATTCATCACAACACTCAAACAAGTCATAATAACAATCATTTCCAACATTGAGTCTGTTCGCAAATGACAGAGGAAATGACTTATCAAAAATCAGATATTATGATAGAATATAAATACAACAATCAGATGTTGATGTTGGCAAAGAAAAATCATTTGTCATTTGAGAATCATTATAATGCGATACGGCTACCAAAGATCTTGATTGACGTTTTACAAAGCGGCATTCAGGAAATGGACGAAAAAGGAAACGTATATTACATGTTAAACAAAACGAGTTTCTTAAATCAACTAGGAGAAGAAACTAATAAATTCGAATTCTTTTATGATGATCTGACAGGCAATGAGTTCACTAATAACAAGGTTATTTTTAAAATTGTCAAATTTGACAAAATCACATTAAAAAGAGCTATTTCATTTTGTCATAAACTTTCCAACATATTGCCCCACTCTCACAACTTTTGTATCATAATGAGTGTGGATGAAAATTATGTCACTATTTCTTTTCACATGGAAAGAAAAGGAGAAACATGGTTGGGAGACGATTTAGAGGTATATAAATCAGATGCCATTCTTGTCATGAATGTAAAAAACGAGTCTAATTCAAAATAATGGAGACGTGATACATCCCGTCTCCACATAGCTATCCAAACAATTTCTTGATGATATCCGCTCTTCCCAAACTTTTCAAATCACGGATAATCTCCTGTTTATACTCTTTCTTATACCAGAAGAAGAATTTACGCTGGTCTTCCTTGTCTTTCTTTGTTCGTGGAGTGTAAACTTTCTCCAACGTGTATGGATTTATACCTGTATAATACATCTCTGTAGCAAAAGTCATCGGTGTAGGTGTGAAATCCTGCACCTGCTCCAGATTGAATCCCATGGCTTTCGTGCGTGCAGCCAACATCGCCATGTCTACGCGATGGCATCCCGGATGTGAACTGATGAAATACGGTATTATCTGCTGACGTAAACCTGCCTTGCCACAAATCCTGTCAAACTCTTTCTTGAACTTCTCAAACTGTGAAAAACTTGGTTTGCGGATCAAACACAAAACTTCGTCCTCCGTATGCTCCGGAGCCACTTTCAAACGTCCGCTCACATGATTGGTGATAAGTTCCTCCGCATACGCCTGATGGCTGGCATTGGCTTTGGGATCCTTATCTTCATGGAGAATCAGATCATAACGCACACCACTACCTATAAAAGATTTCTTGATCTTATGCAGTTTATCCACCTCTTTATAAAGGGCGATAAGCGACGAATGGTCTGTATTCATATTCGGACACACCTTCGGAAAAGCGCAACTTGGTCTTTTACACTTCTTGCACAACTCCTGATTTCGTCCACGCATCTCATACATATTCGCGCTCGGTCCTCCAAGATCCGACAGATAGCCTTTGAATTCAGGATGTTCGCACACCTCCTTCACCTCCCTCATGATACTCTCCTTGCTTCGTGACGTAATATGTTTGCCCTGATGCGCACTGATCGCGCAGAACGAGCAACCTCCGAAACAGCCTCTGTGGATATTGATACTGAACTTGATCATATCATAGGCAGGGATTCTCTTGCCTTTATATTTAGGATGAGGAAGACGTGTGTATGGCAGATCAAACGATGCATCCAAATCCTTCGACTCCATCACAGGGAATGGAGGATTGACCACCGTTATATGATTCTTATCAATACGTTGCACGAGACGACGTGCCTCCATCTTATTACTCTCCTCCTCTATCACACGGAAATTCTTTGCCTGTTTCATTTTATCCTTCACACACTCAAAATGCGGAAACAGTTCAAAAGTCTCACCGTCGTATTCGGGAATCTTATTCCCTTCAATAATGTACGAAGTCTGAGGCACATCGTGCATTCCAAACACACTCTCGCCTCTCTTGCATCGGGTCGCTATCTCTTTAAGTGGCAACTCTCCCATTCCATAGATCAACAAGTCAGCTCCACAGGTGGCCAAAATAGTCGGCATCAATGTGTCATCCCAGTAATCATAATGGGTAAGACGACGGAGACTCGCCTCCAATCCGCCGATCACAACCGGCACATCCGGATAAAGTTCTTTCAATATCTTCGTGTAGACGGTGGTGCAACGATCCGGACGAAAACCCGCCTTTCCATCGGGAGAATAGGCGTCGTCACTACGTTTTCTCAATCCAGCGGTATAATGGTTCACCATCGAATCCATACAGCCAGAAGAGACTGCGAAAAACATCCGTGGTTTACCAAATTTCTTAAAATCACGGTAATCACCATGCCAATCAGGTTGCGGCACAAGAGCCACTCGCAATCCGTACGACTCCAAACATCTGCCGACCACAGCCCCTGCAAATGAAGGGTGGTCAACATACGCGTCTCCAGAGAACAAGACTACATCCACGTAATCCCATCCTCTCAAATCTGTCTCTTTCTTTGTCGTAGGCAGAAAATCCGTAAGTCTGTACTCTTTTGGCATAATATATTATTTATCATTTGCGGGATGGTTTGAAACCATCCCCTACAAAATTATTTACATCGGGTCGACATCAATCTGCACAAACACACTTTTGTGACGAAGCAGAAGATTATCGACACATTGTTTCATAATCTGTTTCGACGGTGCGATATTAGTGTTGGCATCAAGCTTGATCATGATCTTACGTATATGCAACGTCTGTATCCTTGTGATGACAGGAAGATCCGGGCCATACACAAACTGACCGAAGTGTGAACGCAGCACCGTCGCCAACTCATACGCTGCAGCTTCTGTCTTATCCACGTCTTTTCCCTTGACCATAAGATTAATCAGGCGATAGAATGGCGGATAACGGAACGCTGTACGCTCATTCAGCTGCGACAAATACATGCTTCGATAAGAGTTATGGCACACTTGATCCACAACAGGATGATTCACATCACTTGTTTGCAGCACTACCAAGCCTCGCTTGCCATGTCTGCCGGCTCGTCCTCCCACCTGCGATATCAACTGGAAAGCTCGTTCATGAGCACGAAAATCTGGATAATGAAGCATTGAATCCGCACTAAGGATTCCCACTACCCTAACCTTCTCAAAATCCAATCCCTTGGAAATCATCTGAGTGCCGACAAGGATATCTGTCTTGCCACGCTCAAAATCAGAGATTATAGACTCGTAGCTCTTGCGTGATTTTGCCACATCCAGATCAAGACGAGCCACTTTAGCGGAAGGAAAAATCTTGCCGATCTCCTCTTCTGCCTTTTCCGTACCGAATCCACGGTTGCTAAGTGTGGGATTGCCACACGATGGACAGAATTGTGGAACTGGAATCGTATAACCACAATAATGGCAGACAAGCGAATCATCGTTGCGATGGAGAGTCAGACTCACATCACAGTAGATGCAGCGAGGCACGTAGGCACAACTCCTGCATTCCATATATGGAGAATATCCACGTCGGTTCTGAAATAAGATTATCTGCTCATGATTAGCGATGGCACGTGTCATCTCATCAATCAGTTTCTGGCTGAACAATCCCGTCATCTTCTTCTGCAGACGCTCCGTCTTCACGTCGACTACATCTATCTCTGGCAACTGGATATCCGCATAACGAGTCAATAGCTCCACAAAACCATATTTTTTGCTCTGTGTGGCATGGAAATAACTCTCTATCGACGGAGTTGCTGAGCCAAGCAAAACCTTTGCGTTATGTATTTTCGCTAGAACCACCGCAGCATTACGGGCATGATAACGAGGTGCAGGATCATATTGTTTGTAGGTATTCTCGTGTTCCTCATCCACAATCACAATTCCTAGATTGCGGAATGGAAGGAAAATTGACGAGCGTACACCAAGAATCACCTTGTATTCTTTATCCGGCGACAACATGTTCTGCCAGACCTCAACCCTCTCATTATCAGAGAATTTAGAATGATATATACCAAGTTGTTCTCCAAACACACGTCTTAAACGAGTGGTGAGCTGAGTAGTAAGAGCGATTTCAGGAAGAAGGAACAAAGCCTGTTTGCCACTCGCTATAGCTTCATCAATAAGTTTGATATAAATCTCCGTCTTTCCGCAAGAAGTCACGCCATGCAATAAGACGACATCCTTCTGCTGAAAATTGGAAATTATCTCATCATATGCTTTATTCTGGGCATCAGTGAGCGGATATCGATCCACAACATTAGCATATTTGCTGTTGTCGATTCTACCTATTTCCTTGTCGTAAAGACGGAAAATATCCTTCTTTATCAATCCTTGTAAGACGGCAGGTGACGCATCCGCTTTTGCAAGAAGATCCTTTTTAGTCACCTCCTTCTGCTCCCCCTTCACATAAAGACTCGACATAGAAAGGAATTTGAGCAGAAGTTCAAGTTGTTTGGGTGAACGTTCCAGCTCAGCCGCAGCCTTATTCATGGAGTCTGTATCAAGCAGACGGTCGGAGACGGTGACATAAGTCTCCAGTTTCGGTTTATAGCCATCCTTCAGCTGTTCATTCAACGTGATAGCCCCCTTAGCGAGAAGCGACTGCATAGTAGGAAGAAGGTTTTTCACCTTAACCAACCTGCTAAGTTCCTCTATACTCGTCTGTTTGGAAGAAGAAAGGTTTTCCATCACAGCCAATTCCGTCTTCTTGAGCGGCTCTACCTCCTCAAAATCCTCATTTGCGGCGACGAGGGTTTCACTCTCCATCTTCAGTCCAGAAGGCAAAGCAGCTTTCATCACCTCACCAAGGCTACAGATATAATACTCTGCGATCCATTTCCAAAGATTAAGTTGAAGCTGAGTGACGACTGGATTACGGTCGAGAACAGAGATGACCTCCTTAATCTCAATATCATCTTCGAAGTCATCGAAGAGTTGGAAAACAATACCAGTGTAAAGCTTCTTTTTTCCAACAGGCACCACAACCCTGCCACCGACAATCACGTCGGCAGCCAGCTCATCAGGCACTGCGTAAGTCAGCACACGGTTGAGAGCAAGCGGAAGAATAACACTGACATATTTCATCTATGATAGGAATCAAAATGTTATGCGAAGATACAGAAAATTATTCATAATTAAGAATGCATGATTCACAATGTAGAAGACGTCAGGAAAAGTAATGGAAACATTAATCTCACTACATGTAAGCATTTAACGAATGCGAATCACTCACAGATTTTCTGGAATAGAAACCTGTCAATCCAAAGGTTTGGATTTGCCTTACAGCATATCCAAATCTTAATTTTTCATATTCAAATACAGAGTAATGATATTAATTAATTATCGGGAACTTAACGATGAATGTCGTGCCAACGCCTTCCTCAGTCTCAAATGAGATATCACCCTTACATGCAGTGACGATGCTCTTGGTGATAGCGAGACCAAGACCCATTCCACTATTCTTAGTAGTGAAATTAGGTTCAAACATACGTTTCTGTATATCTGGTTTGACACCCGTTCCATTATCCTTTATACGCACCTCCACATTCATGTCAGTTGTAGAGAGCGAAACATTGACGAATCCCATCTGATCCTCTGGGATTGCCTGAATTGCGTTACGAATAAGATTGTTGAACACCTGCATCAACTGTTTCTCATTTCCAAGGATATATACAGGATGATTTACAGTAATGTCAGACTGGACAATCACACCTTCCGGATTATGCAAATACAGAGCGACAGCATTACGCAATCGCACGACGATGTCAACTCTCTCTGGCTCCACCGCCGTCACCTTCGCAAAATCAGAGAATTCAGTGGCGATACGGGCGAGATTCTCAATCTGCTCAACAAGCAGATCAGCTGTATGGTTGAAATACTCCTCAAAATGTTCTGGATCCACCTCCTGCTTTCGTTGCGCTGCCTGAATAGACAGTTTCATAGGAGTAAGCGGATTTTTGATTTCATGAGCGATCGACCTAGCCATATCACGCCATGCCGTCTCACGCTCACTACGTGCCAGTTTCTCTGCAGACACCACAAGCTCGTCGACCATCGCATTGTATCTTGACACCAACTGTCCGATCTCATCATTCTTATTTGAATAATAGATCTTCTCATTGGCATTTGTCAATTGGAGACGCTGCAATTTATTACTTATCTCATAAATAGGAGCAGAGATTCTCATGTTGATCCACCATACAACCAAGAAGGAAAGTGTAATAACAATCAAGAAAGCGTCAAGCACAAACACAATATAGTTGAACACATCTGAATTTCTGTTTTTATCCAAAACATTGTTCAACACCTGGACATATCCGACCTGAACATTATTCGCATTATAAAGATAAGCATACTCTGTGGCGTACTTCTTACCAAGTATCGATTCAACAGTTTTCGGGAATTTAGTGAGGTCACATTTCGAGTTAGCATTCATAATATGCGACGCATTTTCATTCTTACGTCGTGCTCCCAAACCTTTCAAGTCACTACTTGAAGCAGAATGCTGGAAACCATTTGAATCGTATATTATAATATCTGAGTGTAGCACCATCGAATATTCCTGAAGAATATAGTCAAGATTGCCAGACGAGATCATCTCCAAATCAGAATGCGTACCAAGTTTTTCCTGTAAAGCCGACTGCAATGTCATGATCTTCGTATTGCTATTATACTGTATCTCCTGCTCATACTGACGGAGGAAAAACGTAAATGACAACCATGCCGTCGCAATAAAGGCTATAGCAAGAGGAGCCAACAGCCACAAAAGCATTCTTGAGAAAATCGAGTTTCTGATACTCTTGTTTTTCAGATACATGGTAATGTAGTACAAAACGACCCAGAAAAGGAAAATTCCAAATATGGTAGAAACAAGAATCAAATGCATATTGATTGTTATTTCCGGAAGGCTGCAGACAATGTAGCCACCCTTTCCAAACGAACGGACATAGTGGTGATAACCGTTTATATTATACGAATAAGCATGTTCACCACGACGCAGACTTGTGCTGTGAGGCGGATAGTGGTAATCACCAGTCCACATTTGAAGCTCTCCATCATAATATTTTGCCAAAGCAAGATTATTCCATTGAGACGTATAGCTGCTATACTTAAGGTTGTTTGTTTCAGACGACAAACGGTTGTACAGAAGCGACGGATAAAACTTCACATACATATCTATCCCCTGATAGTGGAATTTAGCCAAATAGACAAGAGACAGTGCAGCGTCTGCATTGATATAGAAATTATGGTTATGAATTCTTCTACAGCTGTTTTTAACAAACGATGGAGGCACTGTAGTGTATTTCAATGAATTACGGTCTCGCAAATGAATTGGAGAACCTGGACGTGACAACTGGATATCAAAATCATACTTTCTCCAATAATCTGTGAAATATTTCTCACGCAGACGAGTCTCAATCTCCAATTGTCTGTCAACAGTGTCCACAAGATAAGCCTTCAGCACCACATCCTGACGGAATTTACTTTCAACGTTATCCATCAACTGCTCCAACGTCGAATCTGAATTCATCAATGCGTTCGATTCTATTTTGCTAGCTAAATTACTGATTTTAAACTCATTTCTGGCAGAACTCAATTTGATCAACAAAGCGACCGCAAAATTCAAAATCAAGAACGCCATCAATCCTATGAATATATTTCTTGACTGAATCTTGTAGAAAAAGAAAATGTCTTTCACCAACAGCATTGCTATCATCCATGGGAAAGTGTATTTGACGGAATCATCGTCAACCAGAAATACGACGAAAAAGAATACTGAAAAATTAATGATACGTATTAAAATAGCAGACTTTATCGCCAGATTTTTCTGCGTAAGATTCATCAGATGGGCAACGACATTCGCATACAAGACAATCCATACGACAAAGACAAACAGAGCCAAAACTGTCTCTTTGGATATATCCTGCACATATGGCACCGCCAAATCCACATTCGACCGGCTATAAATAAAAACCCTCGCCATTGCATAGACAACGACTCCAAGAGTAATTATCAAGACATGGCCAAGATAAGCGATCAAAAAATGCCACTTGTCTCCAGAAAAAGACAATGTGTGCGGAAGAAGTCGTTTGATAACAAGCGAGTAATAGAGAATTATAAGAAGGGTATAAAGCAAGACGACACCAAGTGGAGTACCTGAACTATCGTCAAACAGGCTTCCTCCAAATATATATGCCGGCTGGCGAATGGAACCGCAGAACAAAATAAACAGCAAAACACATCCTACAATTCCAGCGAAATATAGTTTGGATAATTTTCCGTCGTTATATCTTAAGAATATAATACGGAGCAAGAAATACATGAATATTCCGAATATGATCCAACTGAACAGACATATCCGCTTACATAACTGGTTTGGCACAGAAATCGTGATATTCTGCAAGCGGAACAATTCTGCTCCATTATTGCCATTCACCACAATGGCATCAAGATTATCCGTTCCGACAAACCTCACATGGTTAGGCAAATCAAAGCCATCACAAAACTTATCCACCTTCATTTCGTGCGGATAATAGAATGTTTTGACTTTTATAAGAGCGATATAGTGATACTCTCCTGACGAAATTTTTGAGCCGACGGTATGGTAATTGGCTGCACAATAATAGAATTCCGACTTGTCTGGGATAGCAGATAACGAGTCAACATTTATCTCATTGTCTGTCCAATAAATAAGGTTGTTATTCCGATAGACACGACACTCTATACCGTTATCCTCGGACTGTTTGATATAAAATGGATTTTTTTGAAGTTTCTCTAAATTACCTCCCGTCTCCTGCATCATTTTGGTAAGCAAATCCATAGCGATTGTTTGTTTCTTATGGAGAGTATTGTTGAACTCTGTAAGATCCAAACTTTTCTGGCTTCGTGTGTAACTGATATAGTCAGACACCAACGCTATTGTCGCCGTCAGGACAAGGACAGCGAGAACCACATATATATTGGAAACAAGTTTTTTTATAATTTCAATAAAATCTTTTCTCATAATCACTCATGATGATACGGTTCCCCTCTCAATATGGTGAAAGCTCGATAAATCTGCTCCACGAAAATAAGTCTTATCATCTGGTGCGAAAAGGTCATTTTTGACAGTGATACTTTTCCATTTGCACGTTTGTAGACATTAGGGGAGAAACCATAAGGACCGCCAATCAAGAAAACCAAACGTTTTCCGCCAGCATTCATTTTCTTCTGTAAATACTCTGAAAATCCGACAGATGTGAATTCTGAGCCATGCTCATCAAGAAGAATCAGCTCATCGTTGTCTGAAATTGCCTGCATAATGAGTTCTTCCTCTTTTTGCTTCTGCTGGTCTTCACTAAGATTCTTCGTATTCTTCAGTTCAGGAATCTCTATGAATGAAAATTGAGCATAGTGCGACAATCTATTAACATATTCCTTAATAGACGCAATAAAATTCTTATCAACGGTTTTGCCAACTGCTACGAGATCAATTTTCATACTAATTCATTATCAATTATAGTCAGACGCGAGTTACCGCATCTTAACAGGATTCTTCATTTCATACAATCGTGGCAAAGTTAACTAATTACAGCTAAATCAACAAAGTTTAATACGCTTAAATAGTTCCCACATCACGATACCAGCAGTGACAGAAACATTCAGTGAGTGTTTTGTGCCAAACTGAGGGATTTCTATCACACCGTCACTCTCATCAACAACGTCCTGGCGTACACCCTTGACTTCATTTCCCATCACAATAGCAAATCCTGGTTTGCCCTCTGGCAAAGACAAGTCGTTAAGCATCTCACTTCTCTCAACTTGTTCTATCGAGTAGACATGATAGCCCTGTTTTTTCAACTGTCTGACAGCATCCAAAGTGTCTTCCGCATACTCCCAGTCAACAGTCAGTTCAGCGCCTAACGCACTTTTATGAATCTCTGCGTTGGGCGGGCACGACGTGATTCCACACAGCACAATCTTCTCCACAATGAAAGCGTCAGCTGTGCGGAACACTGCACCCACATTGTGCATACTTCTAACATTATCGAGCACTACAACCAAAGGAATCTTCTTCGTCTGTTTGAACTCCTCTGGAGTGATTCTGTTAAGATCTTCTATTGTAAGTTTTTTCATTTCTTCTTCACTATATAGTCACACGCAGTTTCTATAATACTATCCAATTTTTTTCTGTAAGCAAGTTCCTCATCCAAATGCACTTCTATATCCGGATCCACACCGAACTCTGTGATCTGCATGTTTTTATCATAACACGGATTAGCCGAGAAACGTACTTTCCAACCACATGGCAATTCAGTAGTGAACGGCATGCCACATCCGCCACCTGTCTTTCCTCCAAGAATCTTGACGCGAGGCAGACCCTTCATCGCATACACAAATTCATTCGTAGCGCTGAAACAACGGCTATTTGTAAGCACATATACAGGCTTTCTATATATAACTCCATCTTTGACAGGAGCAACTTTCTCCGCGACAGGTGATGAAAAATCAGAATGTCCCGGACCAATTTTGTTGACTCGGTATCCGATCACCGTCGTCTCATCAATAAAATGAGACACCAACAAATTAACGTTGGCAATCGATCCTCCTCCATTATTTCTCACATCTATAATCAAGCCGTCGGTATCCTCAAACGAATCCAATATATTGTTTATATTGCCATTTGAGAAAGATGAAGAAAAACTGCCATAATAAACATACCCTACCTTCCCGTCACGTAATGTCTTATATCTGAGGCCACTAACACTTCGAGTATCTTTACCCAAATATCTGTCATTATAATTAACTACATTATAATCGAAGTCAATAGGAGTATTGTCAGCGAAATCATATCTTGAGACATCAAATGAAGTATAAAGGTTGACATGACCATCCTTCAATTCACCTAACATTTCAGCAAGGATATCAAAATATTCAGTGACAGAGGTGCAATTATAATAAACTTTAGGCAAATATTTATCATAAACCAGATCCCATCTCATGATACTATCCTTCTTATAATCAAAGAAACAGTATTTTTCATCTATCTCTTTCCAAAGGAAATTGAAGTTCTCCACGACATCAAAATCCTCGTATTTCAAGTCGTCATCACATGAAATAAAAAGAGACGACACAGCCACAGAAATTATAGCAAATATTTTTTTCATAACCCCTTATTCAAATACAGTTGTAAATCGGGAATCCCTATTAAGTCTTCCTTTAAGATTATAATAGTCGTACGACCATCCGACAAGAGCCTGAACACTAGTCGTACGATTGTCTATCATATTAATCATGGATTTTGATCGTTCAAACAACATTCCAAGACGCAATGTCGTTTTACGAAGTGGCAATTCTACCATCAGTTTGTTTGAAAAACGAAATTTCTCCGAAAAAGAATTAAAATCAAAGAACTCAGATTTATCATACTCTTCCAACGTCAAATCGTAATAAAGCTGAGTGTATGTAGGGGAGAATACGACTCCTGCCAGACGAAGATCCAACTGATCGGAGAATTTGATCAGACGACGTTTTGTCCGGACGCATAATGTAGGGCGAAACGACAAGCCCAACAGGCTCAAATCAGCACGTATGTAAACAGGATTATTTGAATTGCTGAACAACAGGTCCGCTCCAAACTCAAACCCTGCGTATGGGCCACAAAGCATGTGGAATTTCGGAGTAAGTTTCCAATCATAAAAATGGTGATATTCAAACACATCATAGTAGGAGCTCATCTCCGTCGACTCACTGGTAGGCATCATATAAGTCATGCTGACGCGATTGTTCACCAGACTATAGAAATCACATTTTCCAACTGACTGATGTTTGATTGTCTCATTCCAAAACTCATACGTAGTACCAGAATAAAGCAATGGAGAAAGGAATGAAACATGATGTGTTTCTCTACCAATGCCCAATCCAAAAGCACGATTTCCAAGTCTGACAGATGCTGAATCCGACGTCTCCGCATGCAACGTCGTCAGAAAGAAAAATATGAATGAGATTATAAAAACAAAATTCCTCATTTCTAAAAAAAATCAAATACACAACAAAATTAGTGTTTTTCCAAGAAATAAAAAAATGGCTTTTTTTCATATCGTTACTGATATTGCGCAATAAATATAAAAATCAATCACAACGGGCAATCAATCCTATCTGAAACTTTTTAATAATTTGCTATATAGTTTGAGGATTTTTGTATATTAATCATATCATTCCCAACAATTTATAAAATTGCTTCTCACTTATCAAAACTTATCAAATTCCCGAGCACACAACAACTCATATCAGAATAAGGCTCACGGCTGGCTAAACAATCTTATAAAAAAAGTTAAAAAGCAACATTTTTCTTTCTTAAACATAGACACCTTTTAACTAAGCTTTCTCTTTTCACTATCTTTGTATAAACATTAAAATTTTCTATTATGAGCGATGATATTTTTATAGAGGATCTTCAGTTGACGAAGCAGTTCGTCATGAAGGAGCTTGCAAGAACCGGCAACTATGCAGTGGTAGAGCCAGGGAAGGATGCCATCTACATCAATAAGGTGGATGCGAAAATGAAGGAGGAAACGGAGAAACTAGTGATGCGGACTATCAATAGCGCATCCTTCATTTCAGACTATGAGAACAATCCCGAATCAAACGATGACGGAATAAAGAAAGAAATTTCTGAAGCCACAAAGGACATCTACAAGACGGTGGTCACTGTGGATACTGTGGATGGCAAAAGACTTTACATTTTGTATTAATCATCACTTCGGTAAAAGTTATAGAAATATTGTCAAATCTTTACTTTAAAATAAAAAACGCTGGAGAATCTCTTTTTAAGAAAGTCTCCAGCGTTTTCTGAAAAACACACTCTAACTATCGGTTATTTAACAACACCTACTATATAATCACAAGCTGTCTCAATAATATTGTCCAATCCTTGAGAGTCAGCCAAATCCTTGTCCAGATGCAGTTCAATATCCGGATCCACACCAAATTCAGTGATCTGCTTGTCTTTATCCAAAAGAATTGTTCCAGAAAAACGGGCTGTCCAACCGTTAGGCAGTTCAGTCACCATTGGTGCACCAGCTCCACCACCCGTCTTTCCTCCAAGGAGAGTCACTCGTGGCAATCCCTTTATCGAAAATGCGAAACAGTTTGTGGCACTGAAACAACCTCTGTCGACAAGCACATAAACAGGTTTTCTATAGATGACTCCATTATTGGCTGGATAGATCGTATTGGATACCGGAGAAGAAAAATCAAAATGACCTACTCCTTTTTTATAGATTGTATGATACGCAAGATAAGGTTCGTCGACAAAATGAGACACAAGGTCATCTACATTTTTAACGGCTCCACCATAGTTGCTTCTGACATCTATTATCAAGCCATCTGTATTTTCAAACGAATTCAATATAAAATCCAATTGTGATGATGTGAAATCCTCATTAAAATCAGCATATCTTATATATCCGACCTTTCCATCTCGCAAAGTCTTATACTTAAAACCTGCGCTGCGACGACTGTTTTTTCCAAGGTATCTGTCGTTGGACAATACACCACCATCTATGTCGGATGGATAATTGTCTTCAAAATCATAACTTGAAATATCAAACGAAGACAACAGATTGACATGTCCGTCTTTAAGTTCATTCAGCATAGCCGCCAACACATCGAACAACTCAACCTCGTTCTTACAGTTTCTAACATATCTCAGATATTCATCATGGACAGCATTCCAATCCTTAATCGAATCTTTCTTGTAGCCGAACAAGCTATACTTCTGATCGAACTCTTTCCATAGGAACTCGAAATTGGTCTCGTAATCGTAGACGGTGTCCATGTCATATTTTAAATCATCATCGCATGCGACGAAAGTGGATACGACAGCCACTAAAATACCAACAAATATCTTTTTCATGATTCTTACTCAAAAATTGTTTTAAACTCTGATTTTTTATTAAGTCTTCCTGATTTTGTCAGATAGTCGAATGAGAAACCGACAAGAGCCTGAACATTCAAAGTACGATTGTCGATCAAATTAATATTCGACTTGGAACGTTCAACCAACATACCAAGACGTAACGTCGTCTTACGAAGCGGCAGATCAACAGTGAATTTATTTGAGAAACGGATTTTTTCAGAGAATGAATTAAAATCTATATACTCCGACAAATCATTATCATCCATGTAAAGCTGAGTATATGTAGGAGTATAAGTCAAGCCAGCCAATCGGAGGTCGAACTGATTGGCGATCTTAATCACACGACGTTTTGTCTTAACACACAAAGTTGGACGGAAAGACAAACCCAAAAGATTAACTTCTGCACGAATATAAGTTGGGTTGTTACCAACCCATAACTTAGACATCATCAAATCAGCTCCAAATTCTCCACCTGAATACGCTCCACAGAGCATATGGAAATTAGGAGCCAGTTTCCAATCATAAAAATAATGATATTCAAATGTAATATGACTGGCTTCCATCTCATTCTCTTTATTTGATGCAGAAAGACTACTTCTATGTAAACGAAGATTAGTCAAACTAAAGAAGTCCTTGTCTCCCTTTATCTTCCTATTTATTCTTTCCGCCCATATTTCAGTAGGCTTGCCAGAATAGAGCAATGGAGAAAGATACGAAACATGATGATTCTCTCGTCCAAAGCCCAAACCAAACGAAAAATTCTTGGACAACCCAATGTCACTCTTTACAGACAAAGAATCGGGGGTCTCTTCTGCAAACACAGTTGTCAAAAAGACTAAGCAAAATGACAAAACACAAACAATTCTTTCCATTTTTAATGTCAAAAATAAAATTAAACAAACTCAATATTTCTTCATTAAAAAAAGGTCAATAGTACTATATCTCTTTCTAACATTAAAACGGAAACAGTCTAAAAAATATTGTGGGAGAAAAATCAAATGTGAGGAAAAAATTCAGATATGTGAGTTATATTTTTATTCACAAATTGAATTATTCAGAAATACATTCAGCAAAATACAAATTATAAAAATAATAGGCAGTAAATGATGGCTTGGTTATATCTACCTTATAATGAGCAACATGCATTACTTCTTCATTATAAAGCATTTTTGAAGTACTCAATTTAATATCACAAGCATATCCTTCTATTTCATACAAAACATAAACATAATGCGGATCCGATTTCATATAATAATTACAAACAGGAGGTAACTTCTTGACTCTAACAATGGAATCTAAACATTCATAATCTATTGGTTTTTCCTCATTTATTAAATAAACGACATCTTCTCCTGAAGATTGATTATTTTTAATTGAATTAATTACCGAATCTCTGTCCATTCCGGAATTCAATTCATAACAAAAGTTGAACCATCCATAATCACATATTGAACCATCATCCTCTTTTAAAAATCTGACTTCAAAAAAGCCATGTACTAATTTTTGAGAAAAACATTCTCCACAAAGTACAAATAATAACATCAAACAAAAAATTCTCATAGAAAGTGTATCTATTAATTATGACATAAACACTTATTCATTTTCATAGTCAAATATAAATCTTTTTACTAAACAAAATTTATTTTTTTGCTCTATTTCTACTATATCCACATGACATCTATACACTTCCCAATAAAAAAACCGTTTCTGAGTCAAAATCAAATGATTAATCTCAAAAACGGTTATAAATATGGTAATTCTCGATTATCTTTTGTTGATTATCAACAGATTGAATCAAGACATACCGTCGTCATACCAAAATCACAATAAATTTTTCTTTTTGAAAAAGAGCAGTACGACTATCGATGCAATCAGCATTATTCCAATTGAGAGCCAGAATCCATACGGATTATCTGCCATCGGGATAATATTGAAATTCATACCAAAAATACTTGCGATCCAAGTAGGTGGCATAAAAAGGACACTCACAATCGTAAATATCTTGATGATCTTATTCTGCTCAATGTTGACCAAACCTAGGAATGTATCCTGCAAATAGTCAAGACGGTCGAAACCAAACTTTGTATGTTCGATCAAAGAATTTATATCCTTGATGACCATACTCATTCTAGGCAGCAACTCTTTCGAGAACAACTCACTACGAAGAATATTCGAGACGACACGCTGTTTATCAATGGAATTTTCTCGCAGATGCATGATTTTTTCCTGAAGGTTCTTGATTTCCAAAAGGATGTCCTCATCAATATCTTCAGCCACAGTCATCGTTTTTGAAAGCTCAGAAATCTCATTCGTCACATTCTCGATCATATCGGCATCATAGTCGACTCGCGTCTCCATAAGAGCACAAAGAATATGATCGCCCGACGGGAAATTACGCGGATTAGCAAACATCTTCTTGACGGTCTCATCAAAAGATTTTAGTTTGTTGTCACGCACCGAAACAAGAATCTTGTTTTTCAGGATGAAAGATACCGGCTCATTCTCAAACGAATCAAGCATAAAATTCGAGTTGGCGACGAGTGTATCCTGCGTCTCAATAAAACGAGAAGAAATCTCGATCTCTTCAATCTCTTCTTCCTCCTGGATATAGATTTTCAAGAAATGCTCAAGTTCACTCTCCGTTTCAGGAGCTACATTTACAAGGTCAATCCAAACAAAATCTGAAAGAGGAATCTCCTTCAAAATTTTAATATCCTTTGCTACTTTCAAGCGATTGTTCTCGAAATAAAACAATCTAACCTCAGAAACTGGCATAACAATTTGTTTTACAAACCACTGCGACGCTGCAACAGTTTGAATTAATCAATTAGATTTGCGCTCTCTAATTGTCGGTCGAGACACCGACATGAAATCAGGCATTGATATTCTTAGCGATAAGGTTTGTGAGATCCACAAACTCAGCCACACTAAGTTGTTCGGGACGCTTCATAAAGACTGGCTCTGCAAGCAAAGGATGTCCTTGGCCAAGCATAGCCTGCAACGAATTACGCATCATCTTGCGTCGTTGGTTGAATGCTGTCTTCACGACTTTAATGAACAAATCCTCATCACAATCGATTTTCTTTGTGTCATTGCGTCGCATTCTAATCACTGCCGATTTGACTTTCGGGGGTGGGTCGAACACATTCTCGTGAACTGTAAACAGATATTCTATATCATAGTATGCCTGCACAAGCACACTCAATATTCCGTAAGCCTTAGTACCAGGCTTCGACGCCATTCGCTCTGCCACCTCCTTCTGAATCATTCCCGCACAAATGGGAATCTTGTCCTTGTGATCAAGGACCTTGAAGAAAATCTGGCTTGAAATGTTATAAGGAAAATTCCCAATCACACAGAACTGTCCCTTATACATCTCGTCAAGGTTCATTTTAAGGAAGTCACCCTCTATTATGCGGCCATTAAGTTCTGGGAAATTGGCTAAAAGATAAGTCACTGATTCTGAATCCAACTCCACACAAGTAAGATCAATCTCCTTGTTCTGAAGCAAAAACTGAGTGAGCACACCCATGCCTGGACCGATTTCCAACACCGGCATTCCACCTCCAAGATCAATCGTCTCAGCAATGCGTTGAGCAATGTTGAGATCTTTTAGGAAGTGCTGTCCAAGAGCTTTTTTTGGTGTAACTTTCATCTTTTTCAGAATTGCGGTGCAAAGATAATATAATTTGCGGAAAACCACAAAAAAAGAGACGTCACACGCAACGTCTCTTTAATATTTATTTTCCTTTCATCACAACCAATGGCAAGAATATCTCCTCCATCGACACGCCTCCATGCTGGAATGTGTTCTTATAGTATGAGACGTAATAGTTGTAATTGTTAGGATATGCGAAGAAATCTGAATTACATGCGAAAATATATGCTGAACTTACATTAGGTGATGGAAGTCCTATTGATTCTGGTTTACGTATCTCAAAAACCTCTTTCGGATTATAATTCAAGTTTTTGCCGACCTTGTAACGCAAATTAGTATTGGTGTTCTTGTCTCCCACCACTTTTATCGCATTACGCACATGGATGGTTCCGTGGTCTGTAGTCAGCACCACTTTATAGCCCATATTCTTCACTGCCTCAAAGAACTCTTTGATTGCTGAATGCTGGAACCATGTCTTTGTCAATGATCTGTAAGCGGCATCAGTCGACGCGAGTTCACGAATCATCTTACTGTCTGTTCTGGCATGTGAAAGCATATCGACGAAGTTGAACACAGTCACATTCAAATCGTTGTCTTTCAATTTTTTCAATTCTGAAACATATTTGGATGCGAATGCAGAATCCACAATCTTCGCGTATGAATATTTGAATTTGCGACGGTAGCGTTGGAAGAACGTACCTATCAACTCCTCCTCAAACTTGTTCTTGCTATCTTCATCATCTTCCTCCACCCAGTACTGTGGATACATCTCTTTAATCTGCAATGGCAACAAACCGGAGAAAATCGCATTACGGCTGTACTGAGTGCTTGTTGGCAGCATACTGCAATACAAATCCTCCGTCTCCACAACAAAATCTGCGCTGAGCAGTTCACGTATGATTCTCCACTGGTCGAAACGGAAATTATCCAACACTACGAAGAATACCTTCTCTCCATTGTCGAGCAACGGCAACACCTTCGTCTTGAATACATCCTGGCTCATCAATGGTCGGTTTGAATCATCCTTAAACCAACTTTCGTAATTCTTTTTTATAAACTTAACAAAAGCACTGTTGGCCTCCTCCTTCTGCATAAGAAGGATCTCATCCATATCCGCGGCAGACTCAGATAGTTGCAACTCCCAGAAAACGAGTTTCTTGTAGACTTCCATATAATCCTCCACAGATGAAGAGTCGTTGATCTGCAAACCGATTTTTCCGAACTCCGAACGATAGCCATCAGTTGTGGCTTCGGAAATAATCTGACGTGCCTTGATATTCTTTTTTAAAGTAAGCAGAATCTGATTAGGATTGACAGGTTTGATCAGATAGTCGGCGATTTTAGCACCGATAGCCTGATTCATAATATCCTCCTCCTCACTCTTCGTTATCATCACCACAGGGATTGTGCTGTCGATCTCCTTAATCTGCTGAAGTGCCTCCAGACCATTCATGCCGGGCATATTCTCGTCAAGGAAAACAATGTCATAATGACGATTTCTACACGCCTCCACAGCATCCTGACCATTATTCACACAGTCTGTCTCATATCCCTTCTGCTTCAAAAAAATGATGTGTGCCTTTAGCAGATCGATCTCATCGTCTGCCCATAATATTGTTCCCTGTAATGTATCCATAATTAAACTTTATTAACGGCCAAGATAACCTTTCTTGAACAACTCCATATAAACATTAAGATTTCCCGACTGACGCAAAGCATCAAGATTATCTTTAGAAATAATAACACTATTATAAGAGACATTCTGTAATCTTTGTTTCAAGGCATCTGATTTCACAATACCTTTCAAATAATCCATCGCTACAGAGGAGTTTTCAAACAAACCTACCGTGACAATCAAAGTGAAATTTTTACCATCTGTTTTCTCCACTTTCAATTCTCCTCCGGGCCACTCTTCATTAGCATTAACCAAAACCTGCATCAACTTCTCTGAATCAACAGCACCTCTTGTGATAAGAAGAGCGAAATAATGCTCTGCCGTACGGTCGAGCGTATAAAGATTCTTGTATTTCTTCAACTCTTTCTTCGGAGCAGCGTCGACTTTCTTTTCTTCTACCTTATTGGCTTCTGGCTTTGTCTCCGCAGGCTTGACTGCTTCCGTTTTTTTCTCGTCTGTTGTTTTTTCGTCACTGTTTACACTCTTCGAATCCTGCTTTGCCTCGGTTTTAGCTTCAGATTTTATTGATGGAGCAATTTTCGACTGAGACATGTTATTCAGGTCATCACCCTCTTTGATTTGCACAGGAGCAGCAGGAGCATCATTACCAATAAGTTCGATATTGATCTTCTTCTTGTTATCCTGCTTACGGTTGAGAATATTCTTCTCATAGAACACCTTATATTGTTCAAGTGTGTATCCACGACCAATCAAACGACTGTTCTCTTCTGAGATCACCAACAAAGTATAGTCAGTACCCTTAAGAAGATTCATAATTCCGTCGCTCTCCTTCACACCTTTCTGATACCAAAGAGCCTCGTCAAGATTGTCCAATCCAGATACAGAAACCAATCCAGGTCTGACTTTCAAATCGTAATCCTTAACCAAGAATTTCGAGAAGTTGTATGTAGCGACCTCAAACAACAATCTGTTCTGATCAACCTTATCAGCCTGAGATATGATATAGAAATGGTAAGCACTCTTATCACTATATCTGAATCCTACAGTATCAACCACACCAGTCTGGATATTCTCCTCAAGCAATATCTGCTCTCTCTGCGACGCGAGTGATGCCGTAGTTCCTTTCGACGAAACATTACCCTGCTCTATCAATGCCAAGATATCTTTTGCCATCGTCGCCACATCACTCTTTGGATACTCAGCCACAAGTGTTCCCAAAGAAGTCTTCAAAGAATCGTGCTGACCAAGTTTACCATACGACAATGATCTCAGCAACATGAACTTAGGCATCAGCGACGACATCTTATAGTTCTTTTGCATATAATCCGCATTAGACAGAACAGTCATGTATTCAGATGCATGATAAGCGTTATATGTAGCTCTATAGATCGAATCCTCCACATTTGCCATTCTTACCAACTTATTTGCGTAGTCAGGATCGCTCAACACCTGCGAATACTTGCTGTTAGGATACTTAGACACAAGTTCATCCTTGTATTTCACAGCCAAAGCATTGTCGTTCATCTTCTCAGCCACACGGTAAGAGTTGAATAAGACATCAGCATCCTTGTCTGCTTTTTCACCACCAAAACGACGCATCCACTCATCATAAGTCTGGATCGCCATATCGTAGTCTCTGATCTTCTCGTCGAAAACAACAGCCTCATTATATAATGAAGTGCGAACCTGGTTAAGGGCAAGAGCCTTTGCTTCTGGAGTCTTAGGAATCTGATTCAGATAATATCCAAGTGTAAGTTCAGGCATATCCTGTCCATTTGCGAAACGTTCAGAATCAGAACCTCGATCCTCGAACTCAGGCGCGTTTTGACTATTATTTGCAGTATCATTAATAGCGACCTCCTCAGAAATCATCATCAACTGTTTGTTCTTTCTGTTCCAGTTATCCTCAAGACGACGATCGCCCCATTTGTTCTTAAAGCTGATTTTACCCTTTGATACAGCCTGTGCATTGTAGAAATACCAATTAGAGCCTTTGATTGAATTAACATTCTTTGACACGACAGTCTCAATCTCCATTCCTGCTATGCGAGCGTTAAGAGAATCCTGCTCTCTCTTCTCCTGCTCTTTCTGTAAACGAGCTTTTACTTTGTCGACCTCACGTTGCGCAGCTGCTATACGTTCGGCATCTGATGCCTCCGACAATGCCAGCAAAGAGTCTTGAAGATGGACAACCTCGTAATTCTGTTTCAATTCAGTAAGATTCTTCGCTTTAGTAAAAATCTCATTATAATCCGGATGATCATTTGAAAGAATCGATGATGCCTCAGCATAACAAGGCTCTGCATCTATATAATTTCTTTTTTGATAGTAAAGCTGACCAAGTTTCATCAAAGTAACAGCCTTTTCAATACCGTTTCTTGTGCTGCTTTCTGCCGAAATAATATAATTCTTTATTGCGCTGGCAGTATCCCCCTTAGTCAAATATATATTACCGATCGCATAATAAATCTGATCAAGATAATCCTTGTTTTTTGAAGATTTAGCCTCTTTTTTTAGTTTAGCAACAATACGGTTCGATTTTTCCATATCCCCAGAGACCACCTCTGACTGACGAATTCTGGCATTGAATTGCATCTCATAGTCAGGACATTTGCGTATTACAGAATCATAATATGCGTATGCGACGTCGTCATGTCCTAAATCCTGATTAAGCTGAGCCGCAATAAAATAAAATCGAGTCTTTTCTTTTCTGTTTTCAGCCGACGGAATTGCCTGTTTCAAATACTTCAATGCCTCAACTTTCTCATTTTGTTTCAAACGAAGATTAGCCATTGCAGCCGCATAAAAATCCTGATTTTCAAAAGTCAAGTCATCATCACTGATGTTGGACAAAATCTCGTCTGCTTCATAAAGCCAATCCATCTCCATAAGAGCTCTGGCTCTCCAGATCAAAGCTTTAACTACAAGGTCTTTATGGACAGAAAAATGTTTTTCAACGTATGTGAAAGTAGCTGCTGCGCCAAGGAAATCCTCATTGTAGTATTTGGATTCTCCCATAAGCATCCACACGTCATCCATTTTAGGATTAAATTCCTCCTGAGCATAGAAAGCAGCATAATCAGGATCCTTCATCTTGCCCGGTTTCTTCACAGGCTTTTTTCGCATGGAATGTAGTTTGATGGCAGTCTGACACTTATCCAAAGCTCTGTTACACTGTGAAAAAGCGGCTCCTTTTGTGGATTTATCACCCACAGGATACATTTTCAGAATCTGTGAATAATCAGGTTTATAGGCGTTTTCGATATTCTCCTTTCCTTTTTCCAATGATTCCCTACCATTATAGTAGACATTATAACGCGTGGTCATCGCCTGGTAACCACGGGAAATAGCTGTATTCTTCTTGTTGGAACAGCCAAGCATCGTCAACACAAAGAGCGACAACGCAGATATATATATTAAAAAGTACTTCTTGTCCATTTGAGCACAAATTTACAGTTTAAACGATTAAAATGCAAATTTATTGTGTAGATGAAGCTAAAAATAAAAGTATAGGCAAGCTCTTACGCACTTGCCTATACTTATTCTTGAAATCAGTCTGTTTTTTTTGATATGACAAACAAATCAGACTATATTATTCTCCGTCTTTCTCAAGTTCTATTTCAGATCTTTGTTCAAGCTGACCTGTCACTCTGTTCTTTACAAAAGCATATACAGTCTCCTTCTTGGCTGTCTTCGCATCACCCTCATAAACGTACTTAATTTGGTGCTCTATGCCTTCTGTCTTATTGATGTACAGCAATGTCAACTCATATACATCTGTTCCTTCCTGATGGTTATAAATCACTTTCGACACGTGCATTCCCCAGAACGCTCCGAATGAGTCGAAACCCACCAAAGCACCCAACCCAAATGCACCATCTCCTTTATACTTGTTGTGTACACCTAGGAAATCAGCTGCCTGAATCCACTCGTATCTGTTTGGGACCTGCTGCAAATGAGACACAAAATCGTAAAATGAATTTACAAAATTCTCGCCAGACGAGTAGAACATTCCTGTACGCTTCAAACGATTGTCGTGATTGCTAAATCTGTAAACGCCCTCTTCATCTTTTGTTTTCCATGCAAAAGCACAAGAGTCGTCGCTATAGTATGCTATCACACTCTTGTATCTGTAATTACTCTCCTTCTGTAAAACTAGACTTTTATGCTTCCATTTCTTGTAGGAATCAGGAGTACTACCTTTTGCATTTATGTTAGACATGCCCAAAACTGAAAGCAAGCCTAACAAACAAAACATTTTCTTCATAATGAATTTTTTATTTGAATTTAGACGCAAAAATACTAAAACAAAGATAATATATATCAAAAAGAGGTTGTTTTTTCTCACAAAACAACAGTATCCCCTTTTCATAAATTTTTATAACAAATAGACAAAAAGAGAAAATAAGAAAACAAAATAAAATGTAAAAAAGGCTGAAACCTCTAAACGGGATTCAGCCTCTTTTTGATTATCTCATATTCATACAATAGATCTAAAATACCAACAAACATTTTAGCGGACGAAAAAATCGTAACACTAAAATATACATTCCTAAAATAGACAAACTATTAACGAACACAGAATAAAATAATTGCAGACATATTTTATATATGATATATCAAGCAATTATATTAGCCAAAACAGCACAAATAATAGCACCAACAAAAACTATTACATATAGACATAATAAAGTAATCGAAAGAATACCTAAATATCTAAGAACAGAATAATAATTAGATGATGCTTCTTCAAGAGACATTTGCGAATCAAATGTCAATGCTTCACGTGTATTCTTGATTTGAGCAAAAGTCTTGCTAATTGGATAATAATATACACCGGCCAAAATGATATATAAAGTGCCTAAAGCAGCACTAGGAATACCATTAGAAGGCATATCAACAACAAGAAACACAAGCCCCAAAATCACCATAAACACCATACTAATAACTCCTAGCACAGCAAAATACTTCAACCACTTCATTGAAGCCAACAAGTCGTTTTTGATTTTTTCTGTAATCAAAAGAGTTTTTTCAGAACTAAAAACAGTGTTCTCTACAGCCGAAAGATTTTCCATATTTTTATAATTTAATTAATATTTCAGAATTCACGAATCAAATATACAAACATTCTCTCTACAAAAAAAAACACAAACAGATTTTTCACACCGAAATCAACTTTTTCGTCTCAAAACTGACAATAATTTACAACAAAAAGAAAGGCAAAAACACTAATATTATCCACAATCGTTAAAAGATATCGAATCGTCATCTTATTTGTTCTTGAAAATGTTTTCGCATTATTGCATGAGGTCAATAACAAAAGGAAAAATATTTTAATCTATTCTTCACCAAACTTAATATAAAAAAAGAGAGAAAAAAGAGACGCACGTCCGTGCGTCTCTAAAAATATTAATAGACTAAGAATTATGCCTTCTTGATCCAATCTACCAACCAATCACCAACTTCCTTAGTACCATACTTAGCACCACCGGCAACCTGGATTTCTGGAGTACGTACGTTCTGATCCAAAGATGCGTCTACTGCCTTACGGATCAACTCGCCTTCCTTCTTAAGATCAAAATACTCAAACAACATTGCTACAGAAAGAACCTGTGCAAGTGGGTTTGCGATATTCAAGCCCTTTGCCTGTGGCCATGAACCGTGGATTGGCTCGAACACTGGAGTGTGCTCACCTGTAGATGCTGATGGAAGAAGACCCATTGAACCTGTGATACAAGAACCCTCATCTGTAAGGATATCACCGAATGTGTTCTCAGTTACCATAACGTCAAAGAACTTAGGCTCCTGAATCATTCTCATTGCAGCGTTATCAACGTACATGAAGTCAGTTGTAACATCTGGATAGTTAGGTGCCATCTCCTGAGCAACCTTTCTCCATAGACGTGAAGAAGCAAGAACGTTAGCCTTATCTACAACTGTCACGTGCTTGTTACGCTTGCGTGCGTAGTCGTAAGCTACCTTCAAGATTCTCTCGATCTCTGGACGTGTATATGCGTTTGTATCGTAAGCCTTCTCGTCGTCCTGATACTTCTCACCGAAGTACATACCACCAGTCAACTCACGGATACAGATGAAATCAGCTCCCTTTACAAGCTCATCCTTCAATGGTGACTTGTGTACAAGGCAGTCGAATGTCTGTACTGGACGGATGTTTGCGAACAAACCAAGTTTCTTTCTCATTGCAAGAAGACCCTGCTCTGGACGTACCTTTGCTGATGGGTTGTTGTCGAACTTAGGATCACCTACTGCAGAGAATAGAACTGCGTCTGCAGCCATACACTTCTTGAATGTATCCTCTGGGAATGGATCACCAACTTCGTCGATTGCATGAGCTCCACAAATAGCATACTCATAGCTTACTTTGTGTCCGAACTTCTCACATACAGCAGACATCACATCAACACCTACTGCTGAAATCTCTGGTCCAATGCCGTCTCCAGCAAGGACTGCTATCTTTAATTCCATATTCTGTTTTATTATTTAATTCAATTTGTATAGACGGGAATAACTCCATCCAAATTCTAAACTTTTACATTGTTTCGATCAAGTTAAGCATCTTGACTGTCGCTTTGATCGCCGCCTCTGTCTGGTCGGCATCCAAACCATGAGTCTTGAACACTTTATTCTTGAACTTCCAAGTAATGGTGTTGTGAACCAATGCGTCAGTGTTTCCACCAGGAGGGATGACAACCGAATAGTCTAGCAATTCCGGCGTCTCCTTACCCAACTCTTTATACACTTTCCAAAGTGCTTTAGAGAATGCATCATACTGACCGTCTCCAGCTTCTGTCTGTTGGTATCTCTTACCATCAATCTCAATCAATATAGTTGCGACCGGACGAAGATTGTGAGTCAAGTTCAAAGCATAATTGACAACCTTGATTGTCTGCTTCACTTCTCCATGTCCAAGCACATCCTTGATGATGAATGGAAGATCCTCAGGAGTCACAAGCTGTTTCTTGTCTCCAAGCTCGATAATTCTCTGAGTCACCTTCAGCATCGACTTTTCATCCAACTCTATACCCAATGTCTCAAGATTCTTGCGGATATTAGCCTTACCGGATGTCTTACCAAGTGCATATTCACGCTTTCTTCCGAATCTTTCCGGACGTAAGTCGTTGCAATACAGATTGTTTTTCTGATCTCCGTCGGCATGCACACCAGCTACCTGCGTGAAGACATTGTCTCCAATAATCGGCTTGTTGGCTGGAATACGTACTCCCGAATAGGTCTCCACAAGTTTTGAGCCATCATACATCTTCTGCTCGTTGATCTTTGTCTTGATGCCAAGTTGGTCGTGAAGTACGGCCAAAACACTCGTAAGTGGAGCATTTCCTGCACGTTCTCCAAGTCCATTTATTGTAGTGTGGATACCACTGATTCCAGAATTCACAGCAGCAAACACATTGGATACAGCAAGATCATAATCATTATGGGCATGGAAATCGAACTTCAGATTTGGATATCTTTTCACCATCTGAGTGCAGAAATCAGCAGTCAAAAGCGGATTAAGTATACCCAAAGTGTCTGGAAGCATAAATCTGTTCACTCCCTCACCACACAATGCGTCGACCATATCAAACACATAAGAAGGGGAATTTTTCATTCCGTTGCTCCAATCCTCCAAATATAGGTTGACGGAGATATTCTTCTTATGAGCCAAATCAATAGCTCGTTTGATATCATCGATATGAGCCTGAGGAGTCTTTCTCAACTGTTCAGTGACATGGCGCAATGAACCTTTAGTAAGAAGGTTGATCACCTTTCCACCGACACTTTCAATCCAATTGAGGGATGTTTCTCCGTCGACGAAGCCCAAAACTTCAATTTTCGGAAGAAAGCCAGCCTTGTCAGCCCATTCTGTGATTTTCTTCACAGTCTGAAGCTCTCCTTCCGACACTCTTGCTGAAGCGATTTCTATTCTGTCAACACCTAATTCAGAGAGCAAGAATTTGGCAATACCGAGTTTTTCCTGTTGAGAGAAAGAGACACCAGATGTCTGTTCTCCATCTCTCAATGTTGTATCCATTATTTCGATCATATCCTCACTCTCAAATTTGGATTATTTTTTAGACTCGTAAGCCTCAATTTTATCCTTGTTAGACAACAAATAATCAATATCATCATAACCGTTCAACAAGCAATACTTCTTGTAGCCATTGATATCGAATTTCTCAGAGTGTCCTGTAGCCTCATTAGTCACAGTCTGATTTGGAACATCAACAGTAACAATAGTGTTAGGATCCTTGTCGATTGAAGCAAGAAGCTCCTGACGGAAATCCTCACTTACAATAACTGGCAATACGAAGCAGTTAAGAAGGTTGTTACGGTGGATATCAGCGAAAGATGAGCTGATAACAACACGTATTCCATAACCTGCGATTGCCCATGCAGCGTGCTCACGGCTTGAACCAGAACCCCAGTTCTTACCACCGATGATAATTTCACGCTTGCCCTCAGCAGGAGTCTCGTTGAATGGAGCGATATTCATCACGAAATCAGCAACTGGCTTATTGTTTGCATCGAAGCGGATATCATGCATGAAAGCATCACCATAGAACTTAGGATCACGTGTTGTGAACGCCAAGTAACGAGCTGGGATGATATTATCTGTATTGTTGTTATCGATATTGATTGGCAAGCAAGTAGACTTAACTACGTTGAATGCTTTGTGTACAGACTTAGCTCCATCAGCAGCCTGTGCACCTGCTGTAGCACCGAATGCGCAGTTAGGACAATCCTGTGGTTTAGAATCCACTACCTTAGTCACCTCAGCAGCCTTGATAGGTGAAGACTGAAGTGTACGTGGGTCTGTAACGACACCAGTAATTGCGCTGGCAGCCACTGTAAGTGGAGAAGCCAAGATTGTACGTGCGCCAGGACCCTGACGACCTACGAAGTTACGGTTACTTGTTGAGATTGAAAGTTTACCTGCTGGCACCTTGTCTGGGTTCATAGCCAAACATGATGAACAAGATGGCAAACGAAGTTCGAATCCAGCATCCTTAAGGATCTTATCGATTCCCTCCTCGATAATCTGCTGACGAACCAACCATGAACCAGGAACCAACCAAGCAACTACATTAGGAGCCTTCTTCTTTCCCTTAACAATTGAAGCGAAAGCACGGAAGTCTTCGATACGACCGTTTGTACAAGCTCCAAGGAAACAGTAGTCAACAGGAATTCCCTCTAGTTTCTGTCCTGGCTTGAACTGCATATAGTCAAGCTGAGCCTTCAACTGAGCAGCATCAGCCTCACTCATTCCGTCGTATGTTGGAATAGTACCGTCGATTGCGATACCTGCACCTGGGTTTGTACCGAAAGTGATACGAGGCTTGATATCCTCTGCCTTGAATGTCAACTCTTTGTCGAACACAGCATTGTCGTCGCTCTTCAACTGACGCCACTTAGCGACAGCTGCATCCCACTCAGCACCCTTAGGAGCGTACTCACGATCCTTTAGGTAAGCGAAAGTGATCTCGTCTGGAGCGATAAGACCAGCACGTGAACCCATCTCAATAGAAAGGTTAGATAGAGTCAAACGACCCTCCATGCTCATATTGCGGATAGCAGAACCTGCGTACTCAACAGCATAACCAGTAGCACCAGATGTTGTAACCTGGGCCATGATGTATAGAGCGACGTCCTTTGCAGTGACACCTGGCTGAAGCTCGCCCTCAATGTTGATACGCATTGTCTTTGGCTTGCTCTGTAGAATACACTGTGAAGCTAGTACCTGAGCGACCTCAGAAGTACCGATACCCATTGCGATAGCACCGACAGCACCGTGAGTAGATGTATGAGAGTCACCACATACGATTGTCATACCTGGCAATGAAAGACCTTTCTCTGGACCAACAACATGGATGATACCATTGTCCTTAGTACCCATAGCGAAATGCTTGATACCGAATGCAGCACAGTTAGACGAAAGAGTATCAACCTGCTTGCAACCGATTGGATCGCTGATCTCCTTCTGCTGATCAGAAGGTGTGTTATGGTCTGGCATTGCTACAACATGGTCAGGACGGAAAGCCTTGATTCCCTTGTCACGCAATGTATCAAATGCCTGAGGTGAAGTTACCTCGTGGCAGTAAAGACGATCAATGTACAATTGAGTTGGGCCATCCTGCACATTCTGCACAACATGAGAATCCCAAATCTTGTCAAATAGTGTATTCATAATTTTGCTTTTTCTTCTTTAAAGTCTTAGTTCTTGAATTTGTTTATAGCATCGATATACGCATCAATTGTAGCTGACACGATATCTGTATTAGCCGCGAAACCATAATAGATCACGCCCTCTGTCTCAACCTGCACATGTACCTTACATGCATCGTCAGATCCACGTGTGATGGCCTGGATCAAAAGCTCTTTAAGCTCCATCTTTCTGTCGATGATCTTCTTTAGAGCCTTGACAGCAGCGTCGACAGGACCGTTTCCTGAAGCAGTAGCCTCAAACTTCTCACCGGCGATGTTCAAACCGATAATTGCGACTGGAGTGACACCGACTCCTGATGTAGTCTGCAAATACTCAAGTTTAATATGATGAGCACTTGTACGCTCCTGTCCAGCAAGCATCAACAAATCGTCGTCGCAGATCTCCTTCTTCTGGTCAGCCAAACGAAGGAATGCCTCGTAGATAGTGTTAAGCTTATCGCCATCCACCTCAACACCAAGAACACTTAATCTGTGACGTACAGCCGCACGACCACTTCTTGCAGTCAATACGATTGCATTGTCGTCGATACCTACATCCTTAGGATTCATGATCTCGTAAGTCTGAAGATTCTTCAACACACCATCCTGGTGGATACCAGATGAGTGAGCGAACGCATTCTTACCAACGATAGCCTTATTAGGCTGAACTGGCATATTCATCAAGTTAGAGACTAATCTTGAAGTAGACGCGATTTTCTGAGTGTTGATGTTTGTATCGATGCCAAGGTGTTTGTGACACTTTAAGATCATAGCAACCTCTTCAAGAGAAGTGTTGCCGGCACGCTCACCGATTCCGTTGATTGTAACCTCAACCTGACGGACACCGTTCATCACACCAGAGATAGTGTTGGCAGTCGCCATACCTAAGTCGTTATGACAGTGGCTTGAGATGATTGCCTTATCAATTCCGTCGACGTGATCGAAAAGATACTTGATCTTCTCTCCATATTCAACAGGCAAGCAATAACCAGTTGTATCAGGAATATTCACTACAGTAGCACCAGCCTTGATGACAGCCTCTACGACACGAGCCAAATACTCATTGTCTGTACGACCAGCGTCTTCACAATAGAATTCAACATCATCCACAAATCTGCGGGCATACTTAACAGCAGCTACTGCACGTTCAAGGATCTCCTCAGGAGTGGAATTGAATTTATATTTGATATGGCTTTCACTTGTTCCTATACCAGTGTGAATACGCTTTCTCTTGGCATACTGGAGGGCTTCCGCAGCTACGTCAATATCCTTCTGAACACTACGAGTCAGGGCACAGATAGTAGGCCATGTAACAGCCTTTGATATCTCTACTACTGAATTAAAGTCTCCTGGACTTGAGATTGGGAATCCTGCCTCAATCACATCCACGCCAAGCGTCTCAAGAGCCTTAGCAACCTGTATCTTCTCAATTGTATTCAACTGACATCCAGGCACTTGCTCTCCATCACGCAAAGTGGTATCAAAAACGTATAATCTATCTGCCATAAAAATAAATTTTTAGCGTTGTTTCACAATAAAAATAAAAAGAGCCTTTTCACATCTTTATTGAAGTGAGAAAGCTCAATCGTTGTCTTATATAAAAATAATCTCGACCACACACAATCTCACTGCATCATCCTATGAGCAGCAAACCAATGAGTTGAATGTATGTAGTTCCAATATTTTTCATCGTCTATAGTTTCTTTGTCTATATCTTCTTAATTATGTTGCAAAATTACAAAAAATTAAGACTATACAAACAAAACCATAAGATTTTTTTGCAAAAAAACTATGATTTGAAAGAGAATTGAGAAAATTACAGAAGAGAAACAATAATTTTCGTCCATTTGCATCCCAACAGACCAATCTGCTTAAAACTCGATTGAAAATCTGATATAAAAATTATAACTCTGTTTCTTATATGTCACTGTCTCATATCGATAATAGAGATGATCCCTATATTGTATGTAATCTTTGTCTTCACCCGGCAGAGTTTCCACTCCTGCAGAAATAGAAAAGCGTCTCATCCTGCTACCAAACGAGAAATCGCCATAGAATCCAGAACTACCTTCTAACGCGCAAACAACTCCAACTCTAGCTTCAACAAATGGAGTGATTCTCTCTTCTAAAAAATCAGATCTGAAATCCAAAAACAATGGCACTGACATGTGTAAACCATAGTAATCATCAGCGACACAGAAACCTGTACCAGCACCTAAAAATATATTTTTATTAATTTGCACACCATGCACAGTTGTCCATTTCAAACCAGACATTTTTCCTGCCATCAAATCTAATGACAACAAAAATCTATACCCCTTTTCTGGAGCAATGTAACTTGAATGATCTTCTTTATCCTCACTAGAAAATATACTTTCTCGGGTAATCTTATCCACTTTCGTCAAATCATATACAAAAGTATCTCCTTCTACAGCTGCCATTGTGACTGATTTGGCAGGCATGATCCCCACGATGCTTCCTCTGACTTCATCCCCATTTTTCAAGTATACAGTCTCCCTATTATTTTGCGTAAACGCATATGTCTGCGTAATCAGCAAAAGAAGCAAAAACAATAGTTTCTTCATCATACGACAATAATTCGTTAAAACTCAATTGCCAATCTTGTAACAAAAGCAAACGCCCGATAATATTCAGGATACTCTACATAGTTGTCATAAGAATCATTAAACGAATCGTATTCATATCCATAATACATATCTGTACCTCGTAAAGTTTCCACACCTGTTGAAATAGAGAATCTCTTAAATCGGCATCCGAATGAACAGTTCCCATAAAATCCTGTAGATCCTTCGATAGCAAATGCGACACCAGCTCTTGCTTCTATAAATGGAGATGTCTTTTTAGGAAGGAAATCATAACGTAAATCGGCATAGACAGGAATGGACAAATAAGTTTCCCAATTTTTATCATCACTACCGACGCAAAAGCCGACACCACCACCCACAAAGAATTTATCATTTAATTGAGTGCCATGAGTTGTGGAGAATTTGAAAGCGGCAACATCTCCAATCATATGATCAGCAGAGAAAAAGAATCTGTATCCTTTTTTGGGTGCGACAAAAGCTGTCGATTGTTGATTTTCTAAATTTGCAGTTATGTTTCGAACAACCTTGTCTACATCTTCAAGTTTACATACAAATACACTATAGTCTGATGTAATAATCTTAACCGATTGGTTCGGAACATACTCTATGATTTCTCCATTAATCACACTTCCTGATTTCAAGTAAATTGTTTCAGGGCTAGATTGAGAGGATGCCGATATTGAAACTAACAGCACAAGAAATAGGAAAAACAGTTTTTTCATAATCACAAAAAATAAAATATGATATAAATAATATCACAAACATACAATTTTAAAATAGTTTCCCCAATTCTATAAAAATAAAATTACGTCTTTTCTTTAGAAAGCATGAAAAAATCATTTTTTTTTCGCAAATTTGCATAAATCAAAAACATCATATAATTATGTATACAATACGAAAAAGAATAGAAATATCTGCAGCTCACAGTCTGAAGACAACATATGAAAGCCAATGCAACAAACTTCATGGCCACAACTGGATCATCACAATCAGTTGCAGAAGCAAGGAGCTTAACGAGAATGGTATGGTAGAGGATTTCACCGCTATCAAGAGTATGCTACACCGTACTTTAGACCACACTTATCTAAATGATGTGTTGCCATTCAACCCTACAGCAGAAAATATCGCGAAGTGGATCTGCGACCAGATTCCTACAGCTTTCAGAGTGGAAGTAACTGAAAGCGAGAACAATACTGCAATCTACGAGGAAGATTAATCCACAATATTCCGACTATGAGGAAGATTAACGAAATCTTCTATTCGCTTCAAGGTGAGGGATTCCATACAGGAACCGCCGCAATCTTCATTCGTTTTTCCGGATGCAACCTGAAATGCGATTTTTGCGACACCATCCATGAATCCGGTGAATTCCTTTCCGACGAAGAGATACTACAAAGAATCTCCTCCTTCCAATCCAAGCATGTTGTGTTGACGGGAGGAGAGCCTTCATTGTGGATAGACGAGGAGTTTGTCGGCAAACTGAAATCTGCAGGATACTACGTGCAGATCGAAACAAACGGAACCCATGCTATCCCACAAAATGTGGATTGGATAACATGCAGTCCTAAAGAGGCTCCATTGGCTATCAACAAAGCTAATGAACTGAAAGTTGTGTTTACAAGTCCTTCTTTCGTAGAAAAATTCACAAACTTCAACAGCCAGCACCGTTTTCTGCAACCACTCTCATGTGGAAACACTGCTGAAGTAGTAGACTATATTCTAAAACATCCTCAGTGGAGAATGAGTCTGCAGACACACAAACTGATTGATATCCAATAGCAATCAACCTGTTGACGCAAAGAATCGCGTCTGAAAAACTAATTCTTAATATCGGGTAGATTATGA
>JAEEGL010440922.1_pt1 | contig 38123 bp, 20 predicted proteins | sample 9134231 | NCBI WGS metagenome assembly JAEEGL01 (sample SAMN16246548, study PRJNA631951) | gut metagenome | biome: gut microbiome; feature: rumen; material: fiber-attached | host: Bos | place: Iran: Karaj | collected 2018-10
ATGTCGGCTCGTCACATCCTGGGGCTGGAGAAGGTCCCAAGGGTTGGGCTGTTCGCCCATTAAAGTGGCACGCGAGCTGGGTTCAGAACGTCGTGAGACAGTTCGGTCTCTATCTATCGTGGGCGTTGGAGTTTTGAGTGGACCCGCCACTAGTACGAGAGGACCGTGGTGGACAGACCTCCGGTGAGCCGGTTGTGGCGCCAGCCGCACCGCCGGGTATCCGCGTCTGGCCGGGATAAGCGCTGAAAGCATCTAAGCGCGAAGCCCTCCGCGAGATGAGAGCTCCTTAGAGGGCCGTCGCAGACGACGACGTCGATAGGGCGCAGGTGTAAAGACGGTGACGTCAAAGCCGAGCGCTACTAATTGCCCGAAGACTTCATTTGGTCGCCGTGCTTTCAGCTGCACGGTTGGAGCGTTCGAAAGTTCAATACGGCTCTTGCCCCTGCATGTCCCCCATACGGCGTGAGCTATATTCGCGCCGATGTCATTCAGGTGGTTATTGCGGCGGTGTCCCACCTCTTCCCATCCCGAACAGAGAAGTTAAGCCCGCCTGCGCCGATGGTACTGCAATGCAATGCGGGAGAGTAGGTCGCCGCCTCCTTTTTTCATCCAGCGCGCCCGCCAGGCTCCATGAGCCGGCGGGCGCGCTACTTTTGTATATACAATATGGTATATTATTGTATATTGCTTCTTCTTTACGTTGATGGATTCTGTATCGCTACGTATCCAGTTCGTTGGCAACGATACATGTCAAAATCGAAAAGAAGAAAATATTTTTTGTAGGTTCAAAAAAAAATCGTATGTTTGCAACTCAGAATATCTGCCATGGCATTGTCTGCGACGATAGATTATTTGAAAAGAGCCGTGATATGGATGAGCAGGATCACTCATTGTAGAGGTTTTGGTGTGCAATCACCGGTAGATTACCGCTTCGTGAGATATGTGATCAATCAGCACAATCCTTATTATTCATATAATGACCTGAAGAAAAGAATCAACCATTCTTCACTGACGGAAAAAAGACTCTGCAAGCTCTATTTCCGACTGGCCAATTACTGTCAGGCTGATGTCTATATTGACTGTTTGCCACCTACAGATGCATATCAACAGTATGTGCATGCTGCATGTGCAAAGACATGGTTGATGAGCATCCATCGCCAGACAGGTCCTTTGGCACTCGACTCAGAGCAGGTCGTCCTTGCCCGATTGTCCTATGGGGAGGGAGTGGAGAAAATCTATCGGCAGATTTTGAGTATGTCGGCAGAGAAATCTGTCATCGTGATAGAGGGCATCAAGCGTGATAAAGGGGCTGCCCGATTATGGCAAGATGTCTGTAAGGAATCGCGCTTCGCAGCAACATACGACTTGTATGATTGTGGTGTGGCTGTCATCCTGCAGCGTCGTTATACAATGAATTATATTATTAACTTTTAAACATACGACTATGAAAATTACGAAGGTATATACCAAGACGGGTGATGAGGGATTGACCTCTCTCGTAGGAGGTTATCGTGTGAGCAAGACCAACGCACGCATTGAGGCCTATGGGACAGTAGATGAGTTGAGTGCCAATCTAGGGCTTCTGGCTTCCTATATGAAAGATGGTGATGACAAGACACTGATCATACGCACCCAGCGGAATCTCTTCACCGTTTGTTCCAACCTGGCTACAGACAAGTCGAAGATGAAGGTGGCCACATCCTATACACTTGATCCAGAAGAGGTGAAAATCCTTGAGGATGAAATAGACGCCATTAATGCCAACATCCCGCCACAGACGGCATTCATTTTGCCTGGTGGATCACATGAAGCGGCTTTTGCACATGTATGCCGTACGGTTTGCAGACGTGCGGAGAGACGTATTTTCTTCATGAATGAGTCTACTCCCGTGGATGCAGAAATTCTCCAATATATGAACAGACTTTCAGACTATCTTTTCGTGCTCGCTCGTAAATTAAATTTTATTGACGGTGTGAGAGAAAAAATATGGAAGAAACCTTTGAAATAAGAAAAAATATATTACTTTTGCGCATTATTTTGTAAATGTGTAAAATTTTCAGACTATGTATTGGACACTCGAATTGGCTTCTAAATTAGAAGATGCGCCCTGGCCCGCTACAAAAGAAGAATTGATTGACTATGCCATTAGGTCGGGAGCACCCCTCGAGGTGCTTGAGAATTTGCAGGAAATTGAGGATGAGGGTGATGTCTATGAAAACATCGAGGACATTTGGCCTGATTATCCGACAAAAGAAGATTTTTTGTTCAACGATGACGAATATTAAGCAAACAAGCGATGAAGCTCTGAGTTTCATCGCTTGTTTTGATTTATTCCCTTTTCGGCTAGGATCATCTAAATACTGTCCCTCCCCGACACCCGTCCCTTCAGCCCGTCCTTCTCCCCGTCTCGTATGTTGCGTTATCAACGCAACAAACCGAACATATAAAAATAATCACTTGACAATTCAACAATAAATAACCAATTGCGACGTTATAATAACGTGCTTAGACGAAAAATCCTTTTTTTGGTCATGTTGGCTCTTGCTCCTTTGGTGGCAAGCGCCCAATATGATGTGCCCTTTAGCCACTATTGGGTAATGGAGCCCTATTTCAACCCCGGTTCCGTTGGCAAGGAGGCTAAACTGAATCTTGCTGGTGCTTATGCGATGAATTTCGTGGGATTTGAACACAATCCCCGTTCGATGTATCTCAGTGGTGACATGCCCTTCATGCTCGGAAATGTGCATAGTGGTGCCGGTCTGCAACTGGTCAGTGATCAAATCGGTCTCTTCAATCACCAGAGGCTGTCTGCGCAATTTGCTTACAAGCATAAGCTTTTCGGCGGTCTGATTAGCGTGGGATTACAGGCAGGAATGATGATGGAGAATTTCGATGGAAGTAAGGTTGACCTGGAAGAAACGGGCGATCAAGCCTTCTCTACATCAGAAGTCAAAGGACAGGCGCTTGACCTGGGAGCTGGTATTTACTATACACACAAAAAATGGTATGCGGGATTTTCCGTGCAACATCTGACGTCACCGTTGGTTGAACTGGGTGAAACCAATGAACTGCAAGTAGATAGAACGTATTATTTGACAGGCGGATACAATATTCGATTGAGAAATCCGTTTCTTACTATACATCCCACCGTGCTTGTACGTAGCGATGGGGTGGCATACAGAGGAGATGTCACCGTAAGAGTGGCCTACAACAATGAAAACAAACATCTGTATGTCGGAGCGGGATACAGTCCCACCAATTCTGTCACGGCCATGATCGGCGGCTGTTTTCAAGGTATCCACGTAGGCTATAGCTATGAGTTCTATACCTCTGGACTCAGTCTGGGAAACGGCAGCCATGAATTGTTTATCAACTATCAGACCGACATCAATCTGGAAAGGAAAGGAAGAAACAAACATAAAAGTGTGAGAATTCTTTAAAGAGAAAATGAATATGAAAAATATCACCGCAGCCTTCTGCTGTACAATGCTCCTCGCACTCGCCGGATGCATGGGCGGAAAGTCGACGGCTTCCTCTGGAAGAGGTGGAGAAGTGGTCGGTGTCGGCGGAGCAAGGTCTTTCAAAGAACCAGCCCCCTATGGTATGACCATGATCAAGAGGGGATTCCTCAAAATGGGTATTGATCAAAAAGATAGCCTTTGGGGAAAGGAGACTCCTGTCAAGGAGATCTCCGTCGATGGCTTTTGGATGGATGAGACAGAAATCACCAACTCTAAGTACAAACAGTTTGTCTTCTGGGTGCGCGACTCCATTCTGCGTGAGCGACTGGCTGACCCTGCTTATGGTGGCGACGAGTCATATAAGATCACAGAAGATAAAAACGGTGATCCTGTCACACCACATCTTGATTGGAAGAAATCCCTTCCGCGCAAACCGAATGAAGATGAGCAGAGAGCCATCGAGAGTCTGTATGTCACTAATCCCGTGACAGGAGAGAAATCTCTTGACGCCAGTCAGATGAACTACCGCTATGAGATCTATGACTATACCACGGCTGCATTGAGGCGCAACAGACTCAGACCGGAAGAAAGAAACCTCAATACCGACTTGGTGGTCAATCCCGACGAGGTGGTGATGATATCAAAAGATACTGCCTATATCGATGACGAGGGGCGCATCGTGCGTGAGACGATCAACCGGCCGCTCTCTGGACCATGGGATTTCCTCAACACCTATATCGTCAACATCTACCCGGACACAACTTGTTGGGTGAACGATTTCCGCAATTCCGACAATGAGATGTACCTGCGCAACTATTTCAGCAACCCCACCTACAACGACTATCCCGTCGTGGGTGTGACATGGGAGCAAGCCAACGCATTCTGTGCATGGCGCACAGACTATCTTCTCAAAGGATTGGGACCGGAGGCCAGGTATGTGCAGCGTTATCGCCTCCCGACAGAGGCTGAATGGGAATATGCCGCCAGAGGAAAAGATGGAACGGAATTTCCCTGGGAAAACGAGAGTGTGAAAAGCGGTGATGGCTGTTTCTATGCCAATTTCAAACCCGACAAAGGTAATTATACCAAAGACGGCAACCTGATTACCAGTCGGGTAGGCATCTATTCCACCAACAGCAACGGCCTCTATGATATGGCCGGAAATGTGGCAGAATGGACAAGCACGATCTACACCGAAGCGGGAGTAGATGCGATGAATGACCTCAATCCACAATTGGAATATAAAGCGGCGAAAGAAGATCCTTACCGGCTGAAAAAGAAAAGTGTCAGAGGAGGATCCTGGAAAGACCCAGAGTCGTATATTCGCTCGGCATGGCGAACATGGGAATACCAAAACCAACCGCGTTCGTACATCGGATTCAGATGCGTGAGAAGCATCGCCACCTCATCGAGTGTGAAACAAAAAGCCAATAAGAAATAACATGACAAAGTACAGCAAATTCAATATTGTCTATATCCTCCAGAAATGGATGGATAGCGTGCCTGGACAGACATTCCTTAACTATGCCTACAGTTGGGGTGCTTCTATCGTGATCGCAGGTACTCTTTTCAAACTGACTCACTTGCCGGGAGCAAACCTCATGCTGTTTATTGGTATGGGTACTGAGGTGTTCGTGTTCTTCATCTCCGCATTTGACCGTCCCTTTGATAAAACCACCGACGGTATGGACCTGAAGACACACCTCACAGAAGATGAAGCACTGGCAGCACAAGGCGACAATGGTGAGGTGATCATCCCGGCTGCCGAAGGCCAAGGACAGACAGCAGCTGCCTATGGCAGCGGTGGTGGAATCCCCGGTGGTGTCATCGTCGGTGGCGGTGGCGGCGGTGTGGTCGTCGGCAATGGTGAAGGTGGCTTCATCGGTGATGGCACAGAAGGAACCTCTGCTGCCGGTGGCAGTGGCGGTACCATCATCATCGGCGGTGGCGGCGGTGTCATCGGCGGTGGCGGCGGAGTCATCGGTGGCGGTGGCGGAGTCATTGGAGATGGCGGTGGCGGAGTCATTGGAGATGGCGAAGCTGTTGGCGTGGAAGGAGCCATTCCTGCTGAAGGCAACATGGAAGGCGTGGCCACTAACCCACAAGTGATTCCTGGCGGTATGTCAACCGCATGGGTAGGACAACAGCAACAGGTATCGCCGGAAATGGCGGAAGCTACCGAGAAATATGTGGAAGAGTTGAAAAACCTCACAGAGATGTTAGGAAAAGTCAATGAACAAAGTGTCAGACTCACCCGCGACTCTGAGGAAATGGAAAACCTGAATCGTACGCTTACCGGCATCTGCAAGGTGTATGAGATGCAACTCAAAGGCGCCAGCCAGCAGATTGGTACCATTGACCAGATTAATGAACAGTCGAGAAAACTCGCACAGCAGATAGAACAACTCAACCAGATTTACGCCCGTATGATCGAGGCCATGACGGTCAACATGAGAGGGGCTACGCCCACGCAACCTACGGGCATCAACATGTAGTTGGTGAAATGACATGTAGTCTGTGAAATATTGATAGAATGGCTATAAAGAAAAGACCAGTCTCACCTCGCCAAAAGATGATCAACCTGATGTATGTCGTCTTGATGGCTATGCTTGCACTCAACATCTCCACTGAGGTGCTTGACGGATTCTCTATTGTGGAAGAGAGCCTCAAGCGCACCACGGCCAACTCCTCAAAGGAAAATCTGGCTATGATGGCTGACCTCGATGAGCAGATGAAAACCAACCCGGCCAAAGTAAGGGAGTGGTTTGAGAAGGCAAGAGGTGTGAAAGACATGAGCGACTCTCTTTACAATTTGGCTCAGGAACTCAAAGAGGCCATCGTGCGCGAAGCCGACGGACCGGAGGGCTCGCTTTCAAATATCCGCAACAAGGAAGACCTGGAGGCTGCCACACAGGTGATGCTCGCTCCTGGCTCGGGAAAAGGAAAAAAGCTCTATGATGCTGTCTGTTCCTATAGGGAGCGTATCCTCAAAATGGTCAACGACCCCAGACAGAGAGAGATCATCGCCAGCAACCTCGCTACCGACGTGCCGAAAAACGAAAACACCCTGGGGAAGAACTGGCAGGAATATATGTTTGAGGATATGCCTGTCGCAGCTGCCGTAACACTGCTCTCCAAACTGCAGAGTGATATCAGATATGCGGAGGGAGAGGTGCTCCACTCGTTGGTGGCCAATGTGGGCATCAAAGATATCCGAGTCAACAAACTCAATGCTTTCGTGGTGCCTGATAAAACCACCCTCTATCCCGGAGAACGGCTCACGGCCAACATCATCATGGCCGCCGTGGACACCACCCAACAACCGGAGATCTTTGTCAACGGTACAAGGATCAATACCAGCAATGGTACCTATTCCTTTACAGCCGGTGGCGTGGGAGAACATACCTTTGGCGGATATATCCTGATGAGAAATGCCGATGGAGAAGTGATCCGCAGAGATTTCAAGCAAAAATACAACGTTATCTCACCCCCTTCTGGCGCAACAGTCGCTGCTGACCTGATGAATGTGCTCTATGCTGGTTTCCAAAACCCCATCAGCGTCAGTTGCTCGGGAATACCCCAAAACTCGGTCTCACTTTCCATGAGTGGCGGAACACTCACCTCACAGGGGAACGGACACTATATCGCCGTACCTTCTGCCGTAGGACAGGACGTCACCTTTACCGTCACAGGAACGGATAAAGGCACCTCCCGCACCATGGGGTCCGCTACTTTTCATGTGCGCAAACTGCCCGATCCGACCGCATATATCGCTATGGGTACCGACCGATTCAAGGGGGGTAGATTGCAAAAGGCCTCACTCATGAGCGTCAACAATCTCAGGGCTGCCATCGATGACGGTCTGCTCGACATTGAGTTCAAAGTGCTGAGTTTTGAGACCGTGTTCTATGACAATATGGGTAATGCTGTGCCTATGGCCTCAGCAGGAGCCGCCTTCACTGAGCGACAGAAGGATGCCTTTAGAAAATTATCACGCAACAAGCGCTTCTATATCACCAACGTGACAGCTTCAGGACCCGACGGCATCACCAGAAAATTGCCGCAGGCCATGGAAGTCATCGTGAATTAAAAACTATTGTCGAACAGAAGTTTTCAGAAAATGAGACGCATATTGACCTTATTGCTCGTGGTTTGCATGGTGCAGGGCGCTATGGCGCAGCCTCAGGCACGACGCAACCAACAGGCACAACAAGCACAGAAGTCGAACGCCAACAATATCACGACAAGGGCAAGAATAGGATTCCCTACCTCAGAAACCATGTCGGAAGATGTGGTGTGGCGACGTGACATCTATAGGGAGATGAGCCTCGAGGATGATGCCAATGCCGGACTTTATTATCCCGTGGAACCCATGGGCACGCAGATGAACCTCTTCACCTATCTCTTCAAACTCATGATGAGCGGGAATGTGAAGGTGTATGAGTACAGGCTCGACGGAAATGAGGTGTTCAACGAGGCGGCTGTCGTCAATAGAAAGGCCTTCCTTGACAATTATCATATCTATTATGAAAGGACAGACGGAAAGGTGAGGGTCGACAACAGCGACATTCCATCCCGAGAGGTCAAGAGCTATTATATCAAGGAAAGCGCCTATTATGACCAGGGCACTTCAACCTTTCACAGAAAGGTGCTCGCGCTCTGTCCTATCATGATGCGTGAGGATGATTTTGGCGACGGAGCAACCAAATATCCGCTGTTCTGGGTGAAATATGACGATGTCGCTCCCTTCCTCAGCAAACAGATGATCATGACCAGCAACCTCAATAATGCGGCCATGATGAGCATTGACGACTTTTTCACGATGAACCGGTATAAGGGTAAGATCTATAAAACCACCAACATGCTGGGACGCACGCTGGCACAATATTGTCCTGATGACTCGGCCATGGTAAAGGAGCAAAACCGCATCGAAAAGGAACTGCTTGACTTCGAAAACAATATTTTTGGTGATAAAGCCAAGAGAGATTCCCTCGACAGCATCGCCAAGAAAGAGGCTGACACCAAAACAAAAAAGGTCAAGAAAAACCGGCGCTCTTCTCAGTCGGATGAAGATAAGGAAGAGAAAGTATCGCGTAAGCGCTCCAAGTCCACCTCTTCCGCTGTCACGCCAGCTCGCGTGTCGGTAAGAAGACAACGACACTAAGCCTTCTTTTTTATGAGGAAATCCTTCCTTCTGACGTTGCTTGCCGTATTCCTGCCATTGACGGTTTCGGCAGACTTTCCACTCAAATTGGGCATCAGAGGGGGAATGAACGTGACGAATGTATCCGTCGACAAAGAAGCCTTGTCGGTGGGAAGCGGAAATGGGTTTTTCGTGGGACCGATCATACATCTCCGCTTGCCCTTGATCGGCCTGGGGGTGGAGACAGCGGTGCTTTATGACCAAAGAAAGGTTAACGTGACTGAACCGGAAACAGACCTGCTGATCAAGACCGTCTCCGTACCGCTTCATCTGAGATTCGATTTTTTCAGCAATTGGCCGGTCAGTTGCTTCGTCTTTGCGGGGCCTCAGTTTGGCTTCAATCTCAACGACAAGGAAAAGGTGCTGGATACGGCTCGCGAATGGCGATTCAAAGATTCCACTATGAGCGTGGATATAGGTGCAGGAGTCACTTTCTTGCAACGGACACAACTCTCTGTCAATTATAATTTCACCAGCGGAAAAACGGCTGATGTGACGTTTGAGGGCGTGAGAGAACAACTCAAATCATTCGACGCCAAGACGAATACATGGCAGATCGCCTTGACCCTCTATTTCTGATACCAACCATAGGATCTATACCTTCTTATTGACCGCTTACCATGTATGTAGATGTTATTCTGCCACTCCCGTTGGAGGGCCTTTTCACTTATTCCTTGCCCGATGACCTGTTGGGAAAGGTGGTGGCTGGCATGCGTGTGGTGGTGCCCTTGGGCAAAGGAAAGACTTATTATGGGATTGTGGATCAGGTGCACGATAAAAAGCCGTCTTTTCCGACCAGACAGGTGATGTCACTTCCCGATGATCGTCCCGTACTCCTGGACGTGCAACTGAGATTGTGGAAATGGATTGCTGATTATTATATGTCACCTTTGGGTGAGGTATATAATGCTGCCTTGCCAGCCGGATTGAAAGACGACTCCTATCATCCGAAATATGAGACGTGCGTCACGCTTTCTCCTGCTTTTAGAAGCGAACAGGCCCTGCATGTGGCTTTTGACATGCTCGGACGTTCCTCTGTTTCCCAGAAAGTGTTTGCGGATTATCTGGCCTTGTCGAATTATGAAAACATCTCTGGTACAAAGTGTCCGGAGGTAGTGGAGGTCTCACGGGATGAACTGGTCAACTACACTCATTGTCGGACATCAGTGGTCAAAACATTGGTGGGGAAAGGTATTCTCACACTTTACCAGCGTGAGGTGGGAAGGCTGAATCAAGGTGGAGAGCCCCACCCGGAACGTATGCAACAGTTGAATCCTATCCAGCAGGATGCTTATAACCACATTCTCTTGGAGATGATGAGAAAGCAGGTCGTATTGCTGCATGGGGTGACCTCAAGCGGAAAGACAGAGATTTACATCCATCTGATAGAAAAGACCTTGGCAGAGCATAAGCAGGTGCTCTACCTATTGCCCGAAATCGCGCTCACCGTGCAGATGACACAACGTTTGCAGCGGGTCTTCGGACATCGGTTGGGAATCTATCATTCAAAATACAGTGATGCCGAAAGGGTGGAAATCTGGAAAAAGCAACTCTCCGAATGTCCCTATGATGTGGTGTTGGGCGCCAGAAGTGCCGTTCTCCTTCCTTTCCAGCGCTTGGGACTGGTGATCGTGGATGAGGAGCACGAGACTTCGTTCAAACAACAGGATCCGGCACCGAGATATCATGCCAGATCGGTGGCCATCATGCTCGCACACATGACTGGTGCCAAAGTGCTGTTGGGCACTGCGACTCCTTCTGCGGAGTCTTACTATAATGCGCTTCAGGGAAAATATGGACTGGTGAAATTGCAGCAGCGCTTTGGCAATATGGAATTGCCGACAGTAGAGGTGGTCGACGTGCGTGACCTGCAAAAACGCAAGATGATGAACGGAGCCTTCTCTCCCCAACTGTTGGCCGCGGTCAGAGAGGCGCTCGACCGGGGTGAACAGGCCATCCTTTTCCAAAACAGAAGAGGGTTCTCACCCATGGTGGAATGCCATGTGTGTGGTTGGGTGCCCAAATGCCAGAATTGTGATGTGTCGCTGACCCTCCACCGGACCATGAATGCGCTGACTTGTCACTATTGTGGTTATGTTTATCCCGTGCCGCATCATTGTCCCAGTTGTGAGAGCGATGATCTGAGAGGAAGGGGATTCGGCACGGAGAAGGTGGAAGATGACATCGCCAATATCTTTCCTCAGGCCAAGATCGCACGGATGGATCTTGACACGACCCGAAGCAGGTCGGCTTATAACCGGTTGATCAATGATTTCTCCCAGGGACGCACCAACCTGCTGATAGGAACACAGATGGTGACCAAAGGACTCGACTTCGACCGGGTGAGTGTTGTGGGTATCCTTCATGCTGACAGCATGCTGAACGTGCCTGACTTCCGGGCCGCAGAACACGCATTTATGATGATGTCGCAGGTGAGTGGCAGGGCAGGAAGAAAAGGACGGCAGGGCAGGGTCATCCTACAGACCAAGAATGTGGATACTGCTGTCATCAGACATGTGGTCAACCATGATTTTGAGACGATGATCCAGGAAGTGATGGAAGAACGGAAGGCCTTCCGGTATCCGCCATTCAGCCATATTGTCAATGTGTTTGTGAAGCACAAGGATGAGGCTGTCGTAGAGTCTGCTGCAATCTTGCTCGGAGGCCTTCTCAGGCAGTTGTTGTCCAATAGGATTCTTGGACCCGACAAACCTGCTGTGGCCCGGGTGAAATCTCTCTGCATCAGAAAACTGGTTGTCAAACTGGAAACAGGCGTTCCTCTCCAACAGGCAAGACAATGTCTGCACAAGGCGCAGGAACAGCTTCTCGCTGATAACCGTTACCGCCTTGTGCAGATGTATTATGATGTTGACCCTTTGTAAGAGCGGGTTAGAAATCGATGTCTAATCCTACGCCAAAGACTTTATTGGTACGGGTAAAATCATCCGTGCACTCAGCGGTGATGGTTTTACCGGCAGCTTCAAAAGTTTGGCTGTATTCTTTGTGAAATGTGTCGTAGAATGTCTGGAAATAGGCCACATTCAATTTCATATTGTTGGCTACCTGTATCTTGGCGCCTATACCCAACGAATAACTGCTGGTGACAAAACTCATATCATTGAGAAACGAACCATCACCCAGTCCGTAGTTGGTCTTCTGGAAACCCGTACTTACCAGCAATTTGTCGCTGATATCGTATTCCACACCAGCATTCCATTCCCATGTGTTGTGAGAGAGTCTTTTCTGTTTCTCATCGGCCATGTGAGCATTTTTGTCGAAATAGTAGTGGGCTCCAGCCATCACCCGTAACGAAGGAAGGACCTCGTATTGCGCACCAAGGGTGGCGATACCCGGCATATCACCAGGTGTGTTGACACCGTCGGCAAACAATCCTGTATCATCGATCTTGGTGTCGTTCTGTATGTTGAAATGGGTGGTGAATTCCAGACGAGCACCGATATTTACTTTCCCATATTTGAAATCGGCACCGATAATCGGACAGATGGCCCAGCCGCGCTGTGTACAGTCGAGGTATTTGTCACCCACCAGTTGGCTGAGTTCAGAGATGCCTTCCAGTCCCTTGGCTCCTGCAGCGTAGTTTTGGGCGGCTGCGGCAGCAGCTTGCGAGGTGGCTGGGTCTATGCCGGCTGTCTGCTCAGCGATGGCGGCATAGTTTTGGGCACGTTGCTCCAGAAGGAGGCCCAATTGTGAGATCTTGCCTGCATTGGCTTCCATGTATTTCACCAGGTTTTGGTTTTGTCCGTCTATATTCACACTGATGTTGCGGATGTTGCCCTCATATTTGTTGTAGATATAGTTGAACCGGAAACCACCATAGACAGACAGATGCTCCGAGAGCTTGTAGGAGGTGCCAAGTTGGAGTCCGAACACATATTGCTGACCATGGATATAGCTCTCGACAGCGTATCCCGGAGTCGTGGTGCCAAGCCCTAATCCTACACCGGCAAGTTCGGGAAACTGTGCATATTGTGCATTGGTCTGGGCAATGACTGCCGGCAAGAGTGAGATGGTGCGCTCAAAAGAACCAAGACCGTGGTTGAAAGAGCATTTTCCACCGCCACCCACAAGGGCGAAGTTGCCTTGAAAGGTCCATCTATCTTTGACGTATGCCACTTGGGCGGAAGGGAGGATGGGAGCGGTGGCTTCACCTTTGAATTCTTTCTTGCCCTCATTGTTGCCGCCGTTTAGTTTGAATGGCTGGTAGAATGGGGTTCCTTGAAGGGAAGGAATCGAGATGCCACTCTCAATGGTTCGTGTCTGGAAAACACTCTGGTTATTGATGGAAAGATGCCATCCTTGAGGCATGAAGGCGATACCTGCGGGATTGGAGTATACTCCGTCGATGGCAATCACACCATCGCGGGCAAAATTTCGGTTGAATGCAATGTTGGTGTTGGTGTTGGTGAGAATACCACCTGCCATGATATCTCCTGAAAACATGATGGCAATAGCCATCAGAAAGTTTTTGATTTTACACATTTTAATTTGTTTTTGCTAAAATTGTTTGCAAAAGTATATAAATTGGTCAATATTTCCGTTAGTGTTGACCAAATAATTAATATATGTTAACAATTTTAGGGCCGTTTTATGCACAAAAACGAGGAAATGTGCAAAAAATATGCGTTGTGTGCGCTAACAATCCGCAAGATTGTTGAATAATATGTTAAAATGATGGTTTGATTATTCTTTTGCCTTGAGTTGCGGGTATTGGATGCGTGTATGGTAGATGCTTTTGAGTCTTTCGATGAGCACCTGTTTGGCAGTGGTGATGTCGCGGAAGGTGATTGGGCATTCTTCAAAGAATCCGTTTTCTACCTGTCGGTCGATGAGTTGGTTGACCTTCTGCGTGATGATCTCATCATTGTAGGTCTCCAGTGATTTGGTAGCGGCCTCCACGGTGTCGGCCATCATGAGAATAGCCTGTTCGCGGGTTTGAGGATTGGGGCCAGGGTATGAGAAGGATGAGATGTCCACCTCCTCGTCAGGATGCTCATTTTTGTATTTCACATAGAAAAATCCAGTGGCTCCTCTGCCATGATGGGTGAGGATGAAACTTTTAATGGCATCAGGAAGGTTGTATTTCTCCGCCAGCCGCTGTCCTTCTGTCACATGGCTGATGATGATGCGGGCACTCTCCTTTTCTGGCAGTTTGTCGTGTGGATTGACGCCGGCTTGGTTTTCTGAGAAAAACACAGGATTTTCCATCTTTCCGATGTCGTGGTAGAGTGCTCCTGTTCTCACCAGCAGCGCGTTGGCTCCGATCCGTTTGGCGATCTCACTGGCAAGATTACCCACGGTGGCAGAATGGGCGAACGTGCCGGGGGCTTTCTCACTGAGCATGCGCAACAGTTCTTGGTTGGTGTCAGAGAGTTCAAAATAGGTGATATTGGAGATAAAGCCGAAAATTTTCTCGATGAGATACATGAGGGGATAGGCAAGTAGCAGAAGAACGCCACTGGTAGCCAGGTAAGCATACATGCTCAGGTCATTGGGTTTAATCTCATCGTTCTGGATCATGTTGATGGCATAGTAGATGATGGCAGAACTCATGGTGGCCATGATGGCTGCCATGAAAAGTTGCGACCGTTTCGACATGTCGTTGAGGGAGTAGATGGCGGCCATGCCTCCAGCCATCTCAATGGCGAGAAACTCGTATTGGTGTCTCACGGCAATGGCCGAGATGAGCAGCGTGGTGACATAGGTGACGAAGGCTGTACGCGAGTCGAGAAAGACCTGCACGATCATCGGTACGATGGCAAAGGGCAGGATATAGATGTTGAAGAATGTGTTTCTCATCATGAGCGACACCATGATGGGAAAGATGATGATGATGAAAAACAGCATGAGGATGTTTCTGGGCTTCTCATAAAAATTTGGCCTGTACACGATCAGGTAAATGGCGAAGAGCGTGACAAAGATGAGCACATAGATGCCTTGGCCGAGCAACAGACTGAGTTGGTCGTCCTTGCCAGAGCTGTCTTGCCTGATCTTCTCTTCCAGAGATTGTATTTTCAGATGGGTAAGAGGGGTGACCACCTCACCGCGGTCGATGATCTTCTCACTTTTCTCCACACGCCCCAGACTGGTGGGGATCTCTCTGGTCAATTCGTCGATGCCGATGCTGTTGCGCTCCTCATCATAGGTCAGGTTACTGTTGATGAGGGTCTGCAAGTTGAGGGAGTTGAGTATTTTTTCTTTGGAAGCCAACTGCTCGTCATTGAGAAAAATCTCATAATATGCTTTCTTTTCTGTCAGGACCGAACTGATGTTGAAGGTGGAGTCAGTGTTGTCGGTGATGATTCTGATGTCGGTATGGATGTTGCTGTATTTTTCGTAGTCGGCATCGCTCATCACTCCCTCACGGTAGAGTTTCCTGATCTTTTCCTCTATGGCGGCCTTACGTGGTGCAAGGGTGTTGGTCGTGTCTCTGATGATGATTTCCTCCAGTTGGCTGATGGTTTTCTCTGCCGTTTCCTCGTTAAGGATGAAAAATGGCTTGAACTCCCTGATCAGCCGTTCCTTCTCGGCCTCGATGTCTTTATCGGGACGTATGATGTCGAAAGCAAAGTCGGCTGTGAGTGTTTTCCACATCCACGGCATGTTGATCTTATAGTCAAACAGTTGGTGAGACTTTCTGGGAAGTGACCAAACGATGATGACGGTGGTGAGCGCAATCAGCACAACATGGGTTAACAGCGACAACAGCCTTTTTTTCTTGGTATCTTTGTTGAGTGCCATTTTCGGTTATTGAACGATTAGATGTGGCGAAATTACGAAATTTTCCCTTATCTTGCAAGAGTAGAGGATGTTTTATATCCTTTGGGGACAATCTTCATTAGCTTTATTTCATCTTCTATGGGATGAAAACATGACCAAAATGTGCGGATTCTCAAAAAAAACATTAATTTTGCAGAAAATATTATTGTTTTATGTCAGAGAAAAACGTGAGAGTGCGCTTCGCACCAAGTCCTACCGGACCATTGCATATCGGCGGTGTACGTACTGCCTTGTATAATTACCTGTTTGCCAAGCAACATGGAGGTAGTCTGATCCTGAGAATCGAGGATACCGACTCCACCAGATTGGTGCCGGGAGCAGAAGAGTATATCCTTGAGTCATTCAGATGGTTGGGCATCAAGTTTGACGAGGGTGTGTCCATCGGAGGCGACTATGGCCCTTATAAACAGAGTGAGCGACGGAAGATCTACCGCCGTTATGTGGATGATCTGCTGGAGAAAGGAAAGGCTTACATCGCTTTTGATACCCCACAGGAACTGGAGGCCAAGCGTGCTGAGTTCCCCAATTTTCAGTATGACGCCCGGACACGCGGCATGATGCGCAACTCACTCACGTTGCCAGCAGAAGAGGTGGAGGCTCTCATTGATGATGGCACACAATATGTGGTCCGTTTCAAGGTGACGCCTGGTGAAGAGGTGCACATCGACGACATGATACGGGGTGATGTGAAATTTATGAGTGATGTGGTCGATGACAAGGTCTTGTTTAAGAGTGCCGATGAACTGCCAACTTATCACTTGGCCAATATCGTGGACGACCACCTCATGGAAGTCACCCATGTCATCCGTGGTGAGGAGTGGCTGCCCAGTTCACCGTTACATGTGTTACTCTATCAGGCTTTGGGCTGGGAAGACACGATGCCCCGTTTTGCTCATCTTCCTCTTCTGTTGAAACCAGAGGGTAAAGGTAAGTTGTCGAAACGTGATGGCGACAGACTTGGTTTTCCTGTTTTCCCATTGGAGTGGCATGATCCCAAGAGTGAGGAAGTGTCGGCCGGCTACAGGGAGAATGGATATTTCCCGGAGGCTGTCCTCAATTTCCTGGCTCTCCTGGGTTGGAATCCCGGTACGGAGCAGGAGGTCTTTGACCTGCCCACGCTGGTGAAACTCTTCGACTTGTCGAAGTGCTCCAAGTCGGGTGCCCGTTTCGATTACCAGAAATGTATCTGGTTCAACCACGAGTATATGCTTCATAAGAGCAGCGAGGAGGTGGCTGGCATGTTCGCCCCCATCGTAGCAGGAAATGGGATTGATGAACCCATGTCGCGTATCATCGAGGTAGTGTCGATGATGAAGGATCGTGTCAACTTCGTCAAGGAGTTGTGGCCTCTCTGCTCCTTCTTCTTCCTCCCGCCCACAGAATATGATGAGAAGACGGTGCGTAAACGCTGGAAGGCTGACTCAGCGCAGGTGATGGGCGAACTGGCAGATGTGCTGCAGTCCTTGGATGATTTCTCTTTGGAGAACCAAGAACGTGAAGTGATGGCATGGATTGAGCGCAAAGGCTATAAGTTGGGCGACGTGATGAATGCGTTCCGGTTGGCGCTGGTAGGCATCGGCAAGGGACCTGGCATGTTTGACATCTCTACCTTCTTGGGAAAAGAAGAGACATTGCGTCGTCTTCGCAGGGCAATAGCCGTTTTGAAATGACCAATCTCTGATTAGGATTGTATAACATCTTTATATATTTATATCTGGCGGGTGTGGCTATCTATAGCCTCTTCGATAAGAAGGTTCGTAAGATGTGGCGGGGTGAGCGTGAGGCTTTCAGTATACTCAAAGCAAATGTGCACCCTGAGGAAGAATACATATGGTTTCATGCTGCATCTTTGGGGGAGTTTGAGCAGGGTCGGCCGTTGATGGAGATGATGCGTGAACGTCATCCCGAATACAAGATCTTGCTCACCTTCTTTTCTCCTTCTGGTTATGAGGTGAGAAAAAACTATGAGGGTGCGGATATCATCTGTTATCTTCCTATTGACACACCAGTCCATGCTCGCCGCTTCCTGAGATTGATAAGACCGGTCAAGGCCTTCTTCATCAAATATGAGTTCTGGTACAATTATATGCATATTCTCCGCCATCGGAATGTGCCGGTCTATAGTGTATCAAGCATCTTCCGCCGTGACCAGATCTTTTTCCAGTGGTATGGACGTGAATATGCTCGTGTGCTGAGGTGTGTGACGCGTTTCTTCGTACAGAATGAGGAGAGCCGACGCTTGCTCTCCATCATAGGCATTGATGATGTGGAGGTGGTGGGCGACACCCGCTTCGACAGGGTTTCCCAGATCAAGGCTGCTGCCAAGCAGTTGCCTATTGTGGAGGCTTTCAGCAAGGGGCACCGGGTTTTTGTGGCTGGTTCCAGTTGGCCGCCAGACGAAGATATCTTTATCCCTTACTTCAATGAACATCGCGACTGGAAACTGATCATCGCACCTCATGTGATAGGTGATGACCATCTGCAGAGTATCATGTCGCAACTGAAGTTGAAGACGGTGCTGTATTCTTCTACCACACCAGAGGAGGCTGCCGAAGCCGATTGTCTGATTATTAATTGTTTCGGTCTGCTGTCAAGTATCTACGGCTATGGTGAGGTGGCTTATGTGGGTGGCGGCTTTGGTGTCGGAATCCACAATGTGCTGGAGGCTGCTGTATGGGATATGCCCGTCATCTTTGGTCCCAACAATAAAAACTTCCAGGAGGCCTTGGGCCTGCTGGAAGCGAAGGGTGGGTATGAGATCCTCGATGAGGACGATTTCTCACATTTGATGGACAAATTGTCTGAAGACCATCAGTTATTGAAGGAGGTAAGCCAGAACGCAGGTGCTTTTGTGAACAGCCAGATAGGCGCCACAGACAAGGTGATGGCATCTGTTGGCCTGTAGGCCTTGGCGGTTATTTCTGGCTGTCTTCTTCCAAATACCATTTTGAATATCCCACATAGTGGGCGGCGAAACTCTCGGCTTGGTCGGGCTGTGTCTTCTTGATGAATTTTGCCGGTACTCCTCCCCATATCTCATGATCGCCGATCTTCGTGCCTTGTAGGACCAGTGCTCCTGCCGCTACGATGGCGCCCTCGCCCACCACAGCATTGTCGAGGACGGTGGCGCCCATGCCGATCAAGGCACCACGCCGGATGGTACAGGCATGTACGGTAGCGTTATGGCCGATCGACACATCGTCTTCAATGATCGTGGGGCCCACTTGGTTGGTGACGTGCACGCATGCTCCGTCTTGTACGTTGACGCGGTTGCCCATGTGGATATAGGCCACATCGCCTCTGACGACGGCGTTGAACCAGATAGAGCATTCATCACCCATTACTACTTCGCCTACAATGGTGGCGTTCTCACTGAAATAACAGTCTTTTCCCCATTGGGGAGTCAGTCCTTTGACTGATTTGATTAGTGCCATAAATAACTTGTGTTTATGTTGGTCGGATGTTCTTTAATGTGTCACAAATACGTTGGAGTGCCTCTTCCAGTTGACTTCTCGGGCATGCGATATTGATGCGGATGAAACCTTCGCCTGCTGTCGTGCCATACATCGTGCCGCTGTTGACGAGCACTTTGCCGGTGTCGAGCAGCAGACGTGTGACTGCATCGGAACTGATGCCGAGGGGGCGGATATCAAGCCATACAAGATAAGTCCCCTCCAGTCGGGTGACCGGTAGTTGAGGCAGCGCTTGGCGGATGGTTTTCTCAAGCAACAGATCATTTTCATGAAGATACTCGCACAGTTGGTCGATCCACCATCCGCTCTCATTGTAGGCTGCCATCAGGGCTTCGATACCGAAGGGGTTGACATCACATATCTCGTTGATGTTGATGGCCCGGTCGATACGTTCACGGATACGCTGGTTGTTGCAGATGATATTGGCGACCTGAAGTCCGGCGATGTTGAACGATTTGGATGGTGAATTGAGGATGATGGCGTTGTCGCGGCAGGCATCCGATACAGTGGCAAAGGGGGAGAAATGATAGCCGGGCATGACCAGTTCGCAATGGATCTCATCCGACACCACCCTTACGTCGTGGCGCAGGCAGATGTCGTTGATGGTGCGAAGCTCTTCCGGTGTCCACACACGCCCCACAGGATTGTGGGGATTGCAGAGGATGAGCAGTCTGGTCTTTGGGTCAGCGGCTTTCTGCTCCAGATCGGCATAGTCGATGTGGTAGGTGTGGCCGTCATAGATCAGCGGATTTTCCTCTACCTGACATCCATTGTTGCGTATCGATGAGAAAAAACAGTTGTATACGGGTGTCTGTATGAGAACCTTGTCGCCAGGCAAGGTAAGAGCCTTGATGACAGCCGACATCGCCGGCACCACTCCTGTCGTGTAGATGATCCATTCACGGTCGATGGTCCATGCATGTCGGCTTTCAAACCAACGGATGATGGCATCGTAATAGCTGTCGGGCACTTGCACATATCCGAAAATTCCATGTTCAACACGGCGTCGCAGTGCTTCGGTGATGGGGGTGGCTACCTTGAAGTCCATGTCTGCCACCCACATGGGGATGGCTTCTCGGGCCTCTTCGCAGTCCCATTTCACACAATGGGTGCCTCGGCGGTTGGCGGGGAGATCAAAGAGTTGGTTCATAAGGATGGTTTTTCATGCTGCTGACGGATGATGATCTGACAATCGGCAGGACCTTTGATGTTGTCGTCGAGAATGATCTCGTCAACGCCATCGGCGATGATGATGCCGCTGGCGGGATTCTTGATGCTGCGGATGCTGCCTCGGATGTCGGCTTTGACAGTAGAGTATTCAAATGCCCTGTCGCAAGCCGGGTCGAAGGTGCAGTTCTCCAGAACCAAGTCGTGGGCATAACAGAGGGGTTGCTCGCCACCGATGTGGCAGTTGACAAGCCGCAAGTTTTTGGAGTGCCAACCAAGGTATTCTCCATCCAGCAACGAGTCATAGATGGTCACGTCCTCCACTTCCCAGAAGGCATCCTTCGTCGTGATGTGGGCATGATGGATTTCCACGTCTTTCACATATTGAAAGACATACTTGCTGTCGCTTGTGAGACGGTCGATGCGGATGTGGCGGCTTCCCATAAAAGGATAAGTGCCTTCGTGGAGGGTCACGTCCTGGAGCGTCAGACCATCGATGTTCCAGAAGGTCTCGTCGGCATCATTGATGGTCACACGCGAGAGTATCAGGTTGCGCATCTCGCGAAAAAACTTGGGAGCATCAATCACGCAGTCACGCATCTGCATGTCGTTGGAATACCAGATGGCGGAGCGCGATCCTGGAGCGAAATAGCAGTGGGTGATGACGCTGCGGTCGACATGCCATAAAGGATATTTCCCCTCAAACCGGCAATGCTCGCATTCTATGTCACTGCATTCTTTGATTCCTGACTCTCCTTCGGCAATCGTGACATTTTCCAATCTCAGATGATGGGATTCAAAAAGAGGTCGCTCGCCTCCAAAAGACTGGTTTTTGATGATTTCCATGTGTGTAGGTTTCTTGTGTGAGATGAGATCTGAAACGACAGATCATCTGAGGTGTTGAGTAAAAAACTATCAAAGAGAAGGCTGTGTCTGACAGACACAGCCTCCTGTTCGATCATGTCTAAATCATTAGAGGTTGGGGTTGAGCTTGCTCCACTCCGAGATAGGAGGCACGATTTCAAGTGTGACAAGCTCGTCACGCATCTTGCACAGGTGCTCGTAGCTGGAGTCGAGTTTGGCGTTCTCCTCTGGAGTGCCCTCTGGTACCTCGAATGTGGCTCCCTCAGGAGTGAGGGTGGTCTTCATGGCCATCATGATGTGGTCATATTTGTCGGTTTTCACATAGGTTCCCACAGGGAAACGGAACGGCTCGCCACCCATGGCTGCGCGGATCATCTCGACAGAAAGATAAGATGGGCTTTGGAAAGAGGAACGGCCACGGAGCTTGATGATGCGGGCTCCACCTTGGGTCACTTCTTTCTTCATCTGCTCCCATTCCTCTTCGGGGAACTCTTCTGTGCCAATGATGTCGACAAGTTTACGGCCGGCGATCACTACATGACTGCCGAAGACTGCCATCTGCTCACCATGACCGCCATAAGTGGCGCAACCGGTGATCTCATCCTGCATCACATTGAATTTCTTGGCAAGGGCAGACTGCAGACGGGTGGTGTCGAGACCGGCAAGGGTTGTCACCTGACCGGGTTTCAGACCAGAATAGAGCAATGTCACCAGACCAGTGAGGTCTGCAGGGTTGAAGATGATGACCACATGCTTTACATCAGGGCAGTATTTCTTGATGTTGAGACCCAGTTCCTCAGCGATCTTGCAGTTGCCGGCAAGCAGGTCTTCGCGGGTCATACCCTCCTTTCGGGGAGCGCCACCACTGGAGATGATATACTTGGCGTTGGTGAATGCCTCTGCGGCGTCGGTGGTGGCGGTGATGTTCACATTGCCAAAACCACTCTGGCGCATTTCCTCTGCCACACCCTCTGGTGAGAAGACGTCATAGAGACAGATGTCGTTTGTCAGACCCATCATCAGGGCTGTCTGTACCATGTTGGAGCCAATCATGCCGGCTGCGCCGACAATTGTCAGTTTCTCGTTTGTCAAAAATGCCATAACTGCTGTAGTATTAAAATTAAAAGTGATTGATTTGACCGCAAAGTTAAACAAACTTCCATAAAGCACCAACTTTTAAGCGGTCAAATCCACCATCTTAACGATAAAAAAACAAGGCGGTCAAAAAAACAAGGCTGATGATGTCTCGCTTTTGGAAAAAAAATGTAAGTTTGCCGAAAAAAGAAATGATGACTGATATGAAAGTAAACGAGAAATTGACATTGCTGCGCTCGGTGATGCTTGAAAAGCATCTCGATGCGTTCATTTTTCCCAGCACGGATCCGCACAACGGTGAATATGTGCCCGATCATTGGAAAGGTAGAGAATGGGTGTCGGGGTTTGACGGTTCGGCGGGTACGGCTGTCGTGACGTTGGGACAGGCTGCCTTATGGACTGATTCCCGCTATTTCATTGCTGCCGCACAACAGTTGGCGGATACAGAGTATGTGCTCATGCGTGAGCGGATACCTGGAACTCCTTCTGTGGCCGAATGGCTTTCTGCGTGCCTCGGTGGGGAGGGACGTGTCGGCATCGATGGTATGGTCAACAGTGAGGCGGCTGTCGAGGCATTGCAGGACGAGCTGTCGGCAAATGGCCATTTCTCACTGGTGACAGATGTGGATCTGTTGCAGACCGTGTGGACCGACAGACCACCGCTGCCTGGCGGTAGGGTGGAGATACACCCGCTGATGTATGCCGGAGAACCTGCCCGCGACAAAATCCTTCGTATCCGTGAGGCGTTGTCGGCCGTGCATGCTGACTCCATCCTGGTGACAGCACTCGATGACATCGCATGGACACTCAACTTGCGTGGCAGCGATGTACATTGTAACCCTGTGTTTGTGGCTTACCTCTTGATTTCTGATGAGGATGCAGTCTTGTTCATTGACAATGCCAAACTCTCTCCTGAGGTGATGGCTTATCTGCATGGAGAGGGTGTGTCGACAGAGAAATATAGTCAGGTGAGAGAATGCCTCAGTGAACTGCGTGACGGACGTATCATGCTTGATCCCACTGCTGTCAACCACACGCTCTTTGCGTCGGTCGGGTGTGATGTGCTACCGCTTCCTTCTCCGATTCCTGCCATGAAGGCGATGAAAAACAGCGTGGAGATAGATGGCTTCAGGAAGGCGATGATAAAGGATGGTGTGGCGATGGTGAAGTTTCTGCATTGGTTGTTGCCTGCCGTGAGGGAGGGTGGACAGACAGAACTCACGATAGACCGGCAACTCACTCGGCTGAGGGCGGAACAGCCGCTCTTCCGTGGTCTGTCGTTTGATACGATAGCGGCCTATGGAGCACATGGGGCCATCGTTCATTATGAGGCGACAGAGGAAAGTGATGTGGCTCTCTTGCCAGAGGGCTTGCTGTTGCTCGACTCGGGGGCACAGTATCTTGATGGTACCACCGATATTACCCGCACCATTGCGCTCGGACCAGTGACAGCGCAGCAGCGGCGGGTATATACCTTGGTTCTGAAAGGACATATCCGATTGCAGATGTTGAAGTTTCCCGACGGCGCCTGTGGGTCGCAATTGGATGCCGTGGCAAGAAGTCCGCTCTGGGCGGAGGGACTCAATTTCCTCCACGGCACAGGCCATGGGGTAGGGTCTTATCTCAGCGTGCATGAAGGACCTCATCAGATAAGGATGGAGTGGAAACCGACACCGCTGCATGCAGGGATGACGGTGACCGATGAACCGGGTATCTATGTGGAGGGGGAGTTTGGTGTACGCATAGAGAACACCTTGCTCATCACACCTTATCAGACAACACCTTTCGGACAGTTCCTGCAGTTTGAACCTCTTACGTTATGTCCCATTGACCTGACACCGGCCGACCTGTCATTACTCGATGCAGAGGAGAAGGCATGGCTCAATGGCTATCACCAATTAGTGAGGGAGCGCCTGTCCCCATATCTGTCTGCAGAGGAACGGCAGTGGCTGAACGATGTAACACAAAGTGTTAACTGATTGATAACAAAAACTTTGTGAGATAGAGGGTGAAAAAATTTTTCACCCTTTTTTGCTTGTTTCAATTTCTTTTTTTTCCTATATTTGCAAAATAAAGCTCCGTCAGCATTGATTTATTAAGGGGCGCTATTTGGATCAGACATTTTTGTGTGCTTTGCTTACGCCAGACAATTTCCCGTTGTCTGTCCTTTTCTATGTAGGAAGCAGATGCGTAATTGATTGATAACCATGATATAACATAATTGTTCAATTGATATTCTTATGAAAAAAGTCGACATTTTTCAGGCGGCCAATAGGATAGGACAATTGTTGCTTTTCCTATTGTTGATGCTGTTGCCTTCATTGGCAATGGCTCAAAGCCAAAAGGGGAACATTCCTCAAATTCATGAGCTAAGGTCGTTTTATCATATCACCCGGCCTGAGTTACATGGTGTTCTCTCGAAACCTACACAACATTCTGACATGGAATTGTCAAAAACAAGAGGTGGGGCAGCTTCAAGGATGAATGTGCAGAAAAGAGTCAAAACGGTCCTTTCGGATAAAAATGCTTTCAAGAGGATGCCTTCCAAATTGAATAAGGCAACAACAAAGAGAGGCAATCTTGCGGATGAGTATTTCATGATGAAGAGGAAATATTTCGTCAACACAGTCAATGATTTTTATCTCAATTCTTTCTACTCACCTGAACGATTTAGTTATCAATATATTCTTTTTTCTTTGGATAATGGAGTCAACATTCGTATCCGCTATGATAATGCTAACTATTGGAATGACTCCTACGATAATTCTCATTTAGGCATATTTGTAGAAGTCAGTAACGGAAATCAATCAGAAGAATGGTATATTGCACCCCTTGTCAGAAATGAGTGGATCGACGAGAGAATCGTGGTCTACGGAAATGGTGACGTGCGTTATTACATGAATGGTGAAGACAAGGGTATTCACCACTTCAATATACTTGATTTCGAAGGAACTTCCAACCTCAGTGTGGACTGCGACCCTTACGGTTGGTGGTATACCCATTATCATTATATGGATGACTTGATGATTTCCACCCCGGCCACTGTCGTTCGCGACAGTTTTGACGATGGAGTTATCAACACCAATATATGGAAAACACCTGTCAATACAGATGGAGTAAGGGAAGAGGATGGTATCATGAAAATGGAACAACTCCGAACGGATCAAGATTTCCATTTACGTAGCCAACCCATCGCATTTATTGACGCCGATGGTTCAAATGTTGAGATACCGACAGAAGGGTTGGTTGCTTACTATCCTTTCAGCGGAAATGCGAATGACGAGAGTGGATATGAGAATCATGGCTCACCTACAAGTCAAGTGACACTGACAGAGGGTGTGAATGGTGATGAGAATGGTGCGTATCTCTTTGGTGGTTATGACAAACCTGGGCATATCTATGTGGCGAATTCAGAATCTCTCCAGTTTGATGATGGTGCATCCTTCTCACTATATATCAAACCTAACAGCTGGGAATCTATGGATGGCTGGGGTGGCAAAGTATCATCGGATGGTGGTCAATGCTTCTTAGCTAAAGAGCATGACAGAAGAGGTATTACGTTTACACTCGGCGGAAATGATGAAAAGTGCCATATTGCAATGGGTTCCATGGGCAATGAGTCTTGGGCTTCGCTAGATACCAAAGAACAATTGACTGGCAATTATCTCAACAAATGGACGCATGTGGTGTTCGCTTATGGAAACGGGGCAGCCAGACTTTTTATCGATGGTCAACTGGTTAATGAAAATGCATGCACTCCCGATTTCTCTAGAGTCAATGCACAAAATTTGTATTTCGGTAAATTTAGTGACTCTTGGTATCCGTTCAATGGCGTTATTGATGAGGTACGCATCTATAATCGTGCCTTGGACGACATGGAGGTCAAGGCGCTTGCTCGCTTTGCGGATAAAACACCCAACCCTCCCGAAGTCTCTCCTTTCAATATTCGTTTTGCTGACGGAAACGTGAAGGCGCTTTGTGTGGGGTATTGGGATACAGATGGCGATGGAGAACTGAGCTATGAGGAGGCAGCCGCCGTTACAAACCTTCAACATGTTTTCAGTTATAATACGTCGATAACCAGTTTTGATGAATTGCAATATTTCACAGGACTGACAACGATTGGAGATGAGGAATTTGAATCTTGCTACTATCTGAAATCCATCAAAATCCCCGGTTCCGTGACAAGCATCGGAAACTTTGCTTTTTATTATTGTGATGGCTTGACCTCCATTGACATCCCGGCTTCCGTGACTTCAATAGGCTATAACGCTTTTACCTGTTGTTATAACTTGGCGTCTATTTATGTGGAAGAAGGGAATATGTCTTATCGGTCTGAGGATGGTGTGCTGTTCGACAAGGATATGACCGTTCTCATCTGCTACCCTGCCGGCAAGCCAGATGTCTCATACTCCATCCCTGGCAGTGTAGAAGTGATCTATGGTTATGCTTTTGACAATCAAAACTATCTGACTTCCGTCGATATTCCCAACTCTGTGGAAATGATAGATTATTGTGCGTTCCGTTATTGTACAAGTCTGAAAAGTATTGATATTCCTGGTTCTGTGTCAGGGATAGGTAACGATGCTTTTGAGGGATGCATTAGTTTGGCTTCCATCCATGTGGAGGAAAGCAACATGACTTACCGGTCAGAAAATGGCGTGCTCTTCAGCAAGAATATGTTCAGTCTCATCTGCTATCCTGCCGGCAAACCAGACGTGTCATACAGCATTCCTGTGGGAGTGACGAGAATTGAGAGTTTGGCTATGGAATATTGTCAAGCCCTGACCTCTGTTGTGATTCCCAACACCGTGGAATGGATAGATGATAATGCTTTCTATTATTGTTCCAATTTAACCTCTGTAATCATCCCCAACTCTGTGACAGAATTTGGTTATGGGGCATTTTACGGATGTAAAAATCTCAACAAAGTGGTCTCCTTCATCGAAGAACCATTTGATATCGATGAAAGTGTATTCTATGTAGGCTATAATTGGGAAACAGACCAAAATATTTTCACTTCCGCTACACTTTATGTTCCTGTTGGCACGATTGATAAATATAGGGCAGCAGCAGGGTGGAACCGGTTTGAAAATATCTTAGAATTGGATGAAACCCTTCTTTCGGCCATTCAATTTGCTGACGCAAACGTGAAAGCACTTTGTGTGGAGAATTGGGATATCGATGGCGACGGGGAACTGAGTTATATGGAGGCGGCCGCTGTTACTGACCTTCGGCAAGTTTTCAGACATAATTCGTCGATAACCAGTTTTGATGAATTGCAATATTTCACTGGACTGACAGCGATCGGCTATGAGGAATTTGAATATTGCTACTACCTGGAATCCATCAAAATCCCCAGTTCCGTGACGAGTATCGGAACCTATGCTTTTTACTATTGTTACAATTTACCCTCCATCGACATCCCTGCTTCAGTGACATCAATAGGAAATTTTGTTTTTTCCAGATGTTATGATTTGGCATCTATTCATGTGGAAGAAGGGAATACGTCTTATCGGTCTGAGGATGGCGTGCTGTTCAGCAAAGACATGACAACGCTCATCTACTATCCCTCAGGAAAGCCAGAAGCCTCATACTCCATCCCGGGCAGTGTGACAGAGATCAATGGATATGCTTTTAGCAATCAATACTATCTGACTTCCGTCGATATCCCCAACTCTGTGACAAGTATCGGAAGTTCTGCGTTCAGCTATTGTACAAATCTGAACAGCATAGATATTCCCAATTCCGTGACATGGATAGGGTTCTATGCTTTTGACGGATGTTATAGTATGGCTTCCATCCATGTGGAGGAAAGCAATATGAATTACCGGTCGGAAGATGGCGTGCTGTTCGATAAGGACATGACCGTTCTCATCTGCTATCCTGCTGGAAAGCCAGATGTGTCTTACAGCATTCCTGTGGGAGTGACGAGAATTGAGAGTTGGGCTGTGGAATATTGCCAAGCCTTGACTTCTGTTGATATCTCCAACACAGTGGAACAGATTGGTGATTATGCTTTCTATGATTGTATCAATTTGACCTCTGTAGTCATCCCCAACTCTGTGACAGGCATTGATTATCGAGCATTTGATGGATGTGTAAATCTCAACAAAGTGGTCTCCTTCATCGAAGAACCATTTGATATCGAAGAGGATGTATTCTTTGTAGGCTATAATTGGGAAACAGACCAGGAAATATTCACTTCCGCCACACTTTATGTTCCGGTTGGCAAGGTCGATAATTATATGGCTGCTGGTGGTTGGAGCCGGTTCGAGAATATCGTTGAGATGTTAAACATGACGCCTCTGAAGGTGGCACCAAAAGATCCTTCAAAATGGAACGATTTGGAAAATCCGCTCCAACTCATCGTCGAAGGTTCATACGATAGTCCCGCAGACCTGCAATGTGTCATTGACTATATGGTGGAAAATGAGGAATGGACGGTACTGACAGGTACGCTGAACTCTGGTGACACATTCTCTGAGAGTATGGTGGCTCAGTTTGATCAATCCAAAGCGATTCATGGGATTAAGTTCAGAGCAAGAGATTTGATGGGGAACACCATCAATCTGGCTTCTTATGGGTATGATGATGTCAGCCACCTGTCTTTCTCGGGCATAGAGGACAAAGTCTATACAGGAGACTCTCTTTATCAGACCTCTATCAACTGCATCTATGGCACGCAGTCCATCATGATTGGGGAAGAATATTGGAAAGCAGGCCATTATAATAATAATGTGAATGTGGGAGTGGCTGATTTCGAGATAGAGGGTGTGTACCCATTCACTATTGGCAGGGTAGCTTACACTTTCAATATCACCCCTCAACCGTTGGCAGGTAGCATTTCTATCTTGGAAGACCAACTGGTGTTTAATGCCGATTACCAATATCCAGAATGGACATTTACAAACGAAGTTCTTGGTGCCTTGCAAGAAGAGCAAGACTATTATGTGGAATGGACGAATAATTTCCTTCCAGGAACAGCCACGTTGACCATCGAGGGTATAGGCAACTACAAAGGTAAACTCACCGCTTCATTCACCATCAGTAAGGCACCTCTGACGGACGATCTCTATGAAGTCGTCTTCCCAGAAGGGGAAATCGACTACGATGGAGAAAAACATGGTGTTGATGTGTATGTGAGTGATTATGTAGGAACCCCAACGGTCACTTATGTCTCTGAAGATGGTTCTTATAACAGCACAGAGAAGCCTTCAGAGGGTGGTGACTATGATGTCTATTTAGAGATAGCAGAGGGCGTAGGCTATCATGGCTTGGATAAAACTTTGTTGGGATCATTCACCATCTATAAGATTCCTGCTGCGGAATGGGCTGCGCTACAGGCTATCAACAATCAACTTGGTGTGGAGAATACACGGCCCTGGGATTTGTCGGAAGGCATCAAGGTCGTGACCCAATTGCCTTATCTGACGGTAAAGCAAGGACATATCACCTCCATTAATTTGTCGGGTAAAGACTATGTTGGGGACATTCCTGTGGAATTGCTTGCCTTGCCCAAGTTGGAGAGTTTGCGGATATCAGGAAACCGTCTTGACGGAGACCTCGCAGCGTTGTTGGCTGCCCATACAGAAAATGGTGGAGACCTCGCCTCTGAGTTGAAATATTTGGATATTTCAAGAAACAATTTCACTGGAAATATCGGATATCTTGCCAGTTTCTTCCCAAGTCTGGAAACACTCTTGGCTAATGACAATGGTTTCTCAGAAGTGTCGCCGATGATTTCCTCGCATGTGACCAATCTGACTTTGCAAAGACAGAAAGTGCCTGATAGCATAGAGATGCATGTCTCCGACCTCGTCGGTCAGTCTCAGGCTGACAATCTGCCGACTATATTGACCTACAACCATAAGGCCCAGTCGTATGACAACCGGGGAAATCTGCTGTTGACGACAGCCATTCCATCGGAATGGAACGCAGACAGCTGGTCATCCTTGCTGACATTGTCCGACGGCAATACCTCATTAAGTCCTTACAACAGCGTCGTTGAGTATAAAGGAGCCAATGCTGATGTCGTATATCTTGCAAAAGGCAGTTGGACATCGAGTGTGAAGGCAGATAGTTGGGTTCCTATCAAACTGATGTTTGATCCCGGAGATGTGAATTTCACCGGAGACGTGAATGTACTTGACCTGCAAACCTCAATCAACTATATTTTCAAGGACTATTGGAACCTGTTCAACTATACGGCAGCCAATCTGTGGAATGATGAGACCATCAATGTGCAAGATGTCATCGGAATGGTGAACACGCTGATGAGTAATGGAGTGCCTGCTCAGGCGAACGAACATCGTCAAATCAAGGCGATGCAGACCAATCCTATGGCGTCTGTCTATATTGAAAACGGTCTGTTGACCATCAACTCATCTGTTCCTGTAGCAGCATTCGATGTGTATATCAGCGGGTGCACCGACATGAGCATTTCACAAGCTCTCCAATCATTGGGCATGGTCTGTGATGCCCGCCAGACAGATGATGGCTTGCATATTATCGGTTATTCCATGGGCGGCGCAACTTTGCCAGTCGGCGAGAACATCCTTGGGACCGTCTTTGGAAACCAGCCTAATATCATTTATGTGATGCTTTCCGACAAGGCAGCAACAGAGATACCGTCAATCTCCAACGAGACCATAACGACAGCTGAAAGTGTGAATGCAGACTTGGCCATCTCTGCCAGTGCCAATGGCATCGTGTTGCACACAACGAATCATTACGAGACGCTCTCATGGTGCATCTATCAAATGAGCGGTAGCCTGATAGATGAAGGCTCATTGATAAATGTTTCTGCTGGTGACTACATTCTCTACAATCATGGAAGTCTCAGAGAAAAGACTTTGATTGTCAAGGTGAATGCTAGCGGTAATAAAGAAATGATCAAGAAAATCTATATCAAATAACGATATGAAAACGACAAGATTTTTATCCGTCATGTTGCTCCTGTGCATTTGCACTTTAGGAGTCAACGCGCAACGAGTCAATCAATTGACCATAGAGGATATTGCTGTAGAACCAGGTACATCAGCAGACTTGCCTGTCACCGTGAGCAATACGGATGCCGTGGTCGGTTTGGAGTTTGATCTTACATTGCCGTCGGGAATCACCATGGACGAAAGGGCGACACCTACCGACCGTATCGACGGACATCTGACCACAGTCAAAAAAATGGGTGGGGATACCTATAAGGTGATGCTTTTCTCACCTTCCAACAAACCGATTCTCGGGAATAACGGGGCGGTATTCAAACTGCACTTGCATATACCGGGCAATTTGGAGGAAGGAACCGAGCATCAGATGTCTGTTCAGCATGCTGTTCTAGGAATAGCGACAGGAGAAAACGTGATGACTAAGGTCTCGGCTGGCAAGATCAGAATTCCATATTTCCCAGACTTGATACCAAAGAACATCAGGGCCGATAAGACGACGATCAACCCAGGTGATCACATCACAGTGTCATGGACAGTGGAAAATTTGGGAGAGCTGGCTACTGGAGACGGTTGGAGCGAGCAAATCTCGCTGGTGGCAGACGACGGGTCTGGCAGCAAACTGATAGGTACGACGTATTACTATCAGTCTCTGGCAGGAAAAGCTCTCGTCAACCGCAGTGCAGAGATTGATATCCCTAAACTTGTAGGCATGGACGGACCTGTCAAGTTGCAGGTGCGCATTATTCCCTTTGAAACCACAAAAGAACGAGAGAACGCCAAGGCAAACAACATCCAACTGGGGAGTGCAGGATATACCGTTAATAAAGAGTTGACACTGGAGGTTTCTCCCCTCCGGTTGATAGAGAATGAGGTGTCAAACCTTTATGTCAAGTTGACCCGAAGCGGCCGATGGACAGAGGAGCAGACTTTCAATGTGACCGCCACAGCCGATAGTCGAATTGATATTCCTGCCACCATCACGGTACCGGCAGGTCAGTCAGGAGTGGTGGTCTATATGCCCGTTGTGGATAACACAGTGCTTGACAATGACTCCATTGTTGACATCTCTATCGCAGGCCATGGATATGCTGCTGTCACACAACGTGTCATTATCGAGGATAACGAGTTCCCCGACCTCATCGTCACCACGTCGAAGAGTGAGGTCACAGAAGGTGAGACATTCCAACTCACCATCACCACAAGCCGGGTGTCTGGTCGACCCATCGAAGTGACCGTTTCGTGTGAGGACAGTAAGCGTTTCTCATTCCCAAGTGTTGTTACCATACCTGCAGGATCTCCCTCAGTAACATTTGATGTGGAGGCTGTCGACAATCTTGAAATAGAAATCCAAGAGACGGTGGCATTCAATGCAACGGCCGAGCGTTATAATAGAGGTGAGGTACTGGTTATCCTCAACGACAACGATATGCCGACCTTGAGCTTCACGGTCTCTCCCCGCACCGTGAGTGAGTCAGCCGGCAACTCTGCCATGATGGGTGTGATCAAGAGAACCGACAATTTTGACAAAAATGTTGTCATACGCCTCTCTGACGACAACAACGGATGGCTCACCTATCCCAGCTCTGTCACACTGGAACCTGGAGAAAAAGAGGTGGAGTTCATCATCGGTGTGAAGGACAACAACTTGGTTGATGGTGATAAAACTATCAATCTAAGTGCTGTGGTCTATGCTTCGTCATGTAACTGTTCTGTCCCAACCGACAGTAATGGTGCGATGACACAGACTGTCACCATCACAGATAACGAGGGTCCGATGCTCACCATCAAGGCTGCCTCCACCTCCTTGTTAGAAGGTTCTACGGGTAATGTGTTCAGCATTAGCCATAACCTTGTGGCCGACCATGATGTGACGGTGAGTATCACAAGCGACAAGGACGAATTTTTTGAGTATGACCACACCCTGGTAATACCTGCTGGTTCTCAGAGCGCCGACTTGCTGGTAGACGTAAAGCTGAACAGCCAGTATGGTGACAGCGACCTCGCGACCTTCACGGTGCAAGGCAACGGTATGTCGATAGGAACCTGTTGGGTAATCATTACCGACCAGACCATGCCTGATGCCATCGTCTCTCTGACTGCCGACAAGACAGAAGCAGAAGCAGGTAGTGAGGTGCGGCTTACCGCAGAGGTGAAGAACATTGGCCATGCTGATCTTCCAGCCTCTACAGAACTATTCTTTAGTTTCAGCGGCGACAGCTACAGGGAAAGAATGACCATTGACAAAGCATTGGCACCTGGCGAGTCGAAGACATTTGAGTACGTCTATACCCTGCCATCCATGGTAGGTGATTTCACCTTCCAAGCCACGGTCAACCCATCGCAGAAAGTCACAGAGCTGATGTACGTGAACAACAGTTCTGAAAAGGTTGGCATCAAACTGACGCCTTCTTTCACTGTCACCGCACAAGTGGACAAAGACCTCTACAGCCACGGTGAGCTTGTCACCATCACAGGTAAAGCAAAAGGTGAGACTGGCAAAAATGCAAAAGTGGAGGTTTATTTGATTCATGATGGCATCCGCCAAGCACAGTTGGTGCTGACTGATGATGAGGGCAATTATTCTGTCACAAAGCAACTCCTGGAACGTGAGGCTGGGCATTTTGTGGTCGGTGCGTGCTTCCCTGGTAGCAATGAGTCAACAGAGATGGATGCCTTTGATGTGTATGGTATCTTGCTCAATAGCTTCTTCACCACTTGCCAGATGGGTTTGACAGAGACCTTCAATGGTACCATACAGGTGACCAATCCCGGCATTCTGGCACAGACCGGTGTAAAAGTAGTGCCTAAGGCTGAGTCTGCCAACTGCGAGTTTGCCTACACATCTATCGACAAGATTGAAGGTGGAGAGACGCTTGCTTTGAATTTCAGTATTAAGGGCAACGGCCTGACCGGAGGCACCTCATGGCAACAGATGCCGATCACCATCTCCACCAATGAGGGATCAGAAGCCGTGCATACACTTTATTATTACGTGCAGCCGCTTACAGGTGCGCTGCAAGCCAGTACTACCCACATCGATGCCACCATGACCATGGGTAAGGTGCGGGAGTATCCCATTACCATTCATAACATCGGTAAGGGTGAGACCGGAAAAATCACCTTTGCCCTGCCCAACTGGATTTCGACAACCACAGCTCATGAGTTGGCATCACTCGGATCAGGTGACTCTGCAACCGTAGTCCTGCGATTTTCGTCTACCGACGAGATGAAGTTGAATGTACCTGTTAAAGGACAACTTGGTATTAATTGTGCCAATGGCAACGGTGTGGGGATCAGCTTCACTGTTACCCCTGTTTCAGAAGAGACGGGTACGCTGACTGTTGACGTGGTGGATGAGATGGCTTTCTTCACCGACGAGGCACCTCATCTGGCTAATGCTCGCGTTGTGGTGAAGACCCCTGTGGCTGGAACAGTGGTGGCAGAAGGCGTGACCGGAGAAGATGGCAAATTCGCTACGACACTGCCTGAAGGGTGGTACACGCTCTCTGTGTCTGCCGATAGCCACAACTCTTACAGCAATACGCTCATTGTGAATCCAGGCATCAACAACGAGCAGGAAGTATTTCTGGCTTATAACGCCATTACCTATACATGGGAAGTGGTGGAGACAGAAATTGAAGACGTGTACGAGATAGAGACTGTAGCAACATTTGACACCAGGGTACCCAAACCTGTGGTGATTGTGTCTTTGCCAAATGAAGCTCCTGAGCCATATAATATCGTGCCCATGACCGTGACCAACGAGGGCCTTATCAGCGCTGTCAACATCAACGTGTCTTTGACAATGGACAAAGACTATTACTTTGAGTTCCTGAATGCACCTCATCTTGATGAGCTTGGTGCAAAAGAGTCGCATGTTTTTTATGCAAAAATGATGCCTATACCCGAGGCTTCACATGTAGGAAAACGTATCTCAAAATCAGACGATGCTACATGTATCACCGTCATAGGACAGGCAAAGTACCAGGAACTTTGTGATAAATATGAAGAAGACGAACTTTCCACAACTATTAAGCGCTGGGGATCCACTCTTTGTATCAAAAACAACTATGGTGGTTTTGGTGGTGGCGGCGGCTCTGGTTCTGGTGGCGGCGGCTCTGGTTCTGGTGGCGGCGGCTTCGGTGGCGGCGGCTACAATGGCGGTGGCGGAGGCCCTGGTAACCCCTATTTGGGTGGCAAATCAGTAATAGATGATATCTATATCATTTATGGCACAGAAGATCCCGCTATGTATTGCTCACCTCCTGCAGAACTTCCTTCTCTGGCTGATGGAGACCCCAAGAGAGTAGCTTGTGGAGATGACTTTAATTTGGATTATAAACTTATTACAAACGACGGAAAACGCTCAATAATAAAGGGGGTGGCTGCAGACAAGTCAGAAGTGCTCATTGCCCTTGATCTAGCAACCTCACAGCTGCCTTCCGAAGAATGTAAATACAGCATTATGTGGTCTTTGCCCGATGGTTATGGAATCATTAAGAATCCTTCTGATTGGAATAATGTGGTGTATCAGGCGCCGGACGATTTTCCAGATCCAGATGCGAAGGAGATGAAGATTTTTGCCCAGTTGACATACCAAAGTGAATTCTCAACCGGTGTGATAAATGTGCCTATTGTTCTTACCCGTCCACCATTGGTGTTGATTCACGGCCTTAATTCATCTAGGAAAACTTGGAAAGATTTTGCAAAATATGTCACAAATGGCAGCATGGGGTTAATCAAAAAGGCAAATCTTTTAGCAGAAGGTCTGCCAGCGTCGATAGAACTATATGACAAGTATCAGGTCTATTGTGTGGATTACAGCAAATCCAATTGCTCACATTTCGTAGAAAATCAAGATAAACCTGGGCGAGCCATCAATTTATTGATCAGACGTTACAGGGAACATGGCATCTTGGCTACTAGGGCGGATTTGGTCGGTCACAGTATGGGTGGTATTCTGTCAAGGTTGCATGTGCAATATGTTGAAGGTGGCCGTGATAATGTTCATAAAATAATAACGGTTAACACACCTCACTCTGGTAGTGAATGGGGCGATTTGATTATGAGTAGCAATTGGTTAAAAGGCATCATCAATGATAAACAATTCTGCTTCAGTTCAACCGATGCAATAGAAGACCTTGCTGTAAATTCTGATGCTACAGACAATTACCTGAACAATGCCGCGGCACTTGACATGATGAAAGGTATTCCTGTTCATGCCTTGTCGTCAGAGGTCGTTAATCCTATAAGAGCTGCTTTTGAAGAAGCAGGAGAAATAGGAACGAGGATAGGGCATGCGATGTCAAATAATGATTGGGATTATTGGTGGATTAAAAAGAGTGAAGACTTGGGCTTCTATGAAAAGTATTTGGATTTGATAGATACTGGTGACGTAATCGTATCTTTGGAGAGTCAGCAAGGAGGATTGTCTTTCCCACAAAATATCAATCGCAAGAGTACTCTTTACAACAGCTTCCACACGCAAGTTACAGGAAATACAAGGACTTGGCATAATATAATAACGTTGCTCAACGAGTCAACGTTGTCTGATTTTTTCAGTCTTGAAGGTTTCAAACCTGTGGATAGAACAGTTCACTCTGTCAATGATAAAAGTTGGGCTCCAGCCCGATTGAGGAGAGCCACGTCTTCTTTGAACTTAGATGTACAGTTGGAGGGCGACATCCTGCATGTGTCGATGGATCCCATCTATATGGACAATGAACGGCAGAGTATTGATGTGATGTTCTCAAATGGAGAAATTGTGACAGGAAAGAAATCGTTTGATGTCGAGATACCTTCTGTTCATGAAGGCAAGATCCGTGTTTTGGGTGTTGTGGTTACCGACGATGAGGAGTATGTGACAGGTGAGAAGAGTGTGAATGTCTCTGTCGCCAGGGCACATCCCATCAAACTTGAAATGGAATCCGACATCTACATGTTTAGCGATGAAAAGCCTGAGGTGACAATGACATGCACGTGGGATGACGGCAGCGAGACCATGGTAACTCCAGAATCGGCGATTATCTCTAATGGCATTGTCGGTTTCAAGGACGGTTACCTGATCGCTGAAAAGGCTGGCAAAGCCACAGCAAAATTCACCTATAAGGGCTTGTCGGTGTCTTGCCCCATCACCATCTACGATGCTTCCAAGGAAGAAGGCGATGAGTCAGAATCCATCTGTACCAGCATCACGCTCTCTTTCAAACAAGAGATGGTGATGACACGCCAGGCATTCCGCGGTACGCTGACCGTGAACAACGGCAGTACCACCGGTGCGATGGAGGATGTGAAGTTGAACCTTGAGGTCCGCAATTCTGAAGGCAAACTGATGACCTCTCACGAGTTCCAGATTAATCCAGAGTCGTTGGATGGTTTTGTGGGTGAGTTGGACTTCAATTCCGGATGGAGACTGGAGGCCAATGGTACTGGAGTGGCCACCATCCTGTTTATCCCCACTAAGTATGCGGCTCCCACAGAACCGGAAGAATGCTCGTTCGGAGGAACTTTCTCTTACAAGGATCCTACCACCGGTCTCTATGTGACACGAGATCTGAATCCTGTTACATTGACCGTGAAGCCGTCTCCAGAACTCGACCTTGACTACTTCTTGCAGCGTGACGTGTTTGGTGACGATCCGCTCACTGAAGAAGTGGAGCCGATGCGTCCTGCAGAATTTGCCCTTCTGATTAACAATAAGGGGTATGGTGATGCTACCAATGTAAGGATGACCACCTATCAGCCTGAGATTGTGGATAATGAAAAAGGATTGCTCATCGACTTTGAGATTTTGAGTTCACAGGTGAACGGAGAGGATGCCAATTTGGCCTTTGGCACTTCTATCGTCAATCAATTCGGCACTATTCCTTCACAGTCACAGTCCTACGCTCAGTGGTGGCTGCAAAGCTCATTGCTGGGTCACTTCACCAACTACAGTGTCAGTTACAATCATGTGACGAGCTACGGCAACGAAGACCTCTCCTTGCTCGATAAGGTGAGGATCCACGAGCTGATCCATGGCTTCACACCGACGACAGGCGGACGTGGCTTCCTCGTGAACGACCTTCCCGACCAGGATGACCTTCCCGACCAGGTGTACCTGACCGATGCCACCCAG
>JAEEGL010268935.1_pt1 | contig 38122 bp, 52 predicted proteins | sample 9134231 | NCBI WGS metagenome assembly JAEEGL01 (sample SAMN16246548, study PRJNA631951) | gut metagenome | biome: gut microbiome; feature: rumen; material: fiber-attached | host: Bos | place: Iran: Karaj | collected 2018-10
ACAGGCTCGCACCAACCGACATCCTCGCAATGGGCGCGGTACGTGATGCCGAAATTGTTCAGCGGCTCGCTCGCGCCCTGCTGCGGTACTGGCTTCTGAGGGGCCGTCTGACGCTCCGCGATGCAACGGAAGCACTGTTCCCATGCCCACGGCTGATAAGTGCTATAGGTGGCCTCCCAGCCCGTCTGGTCGCCCGTCTCGCCGTAGATTGTTCCGAGTTCGGAGATGCGAAAGCCTCCTTGGTACAGCTCTCCGTCAGCGCCGCGAAGAACCATCTCCGTATGGCCCTCGCGCAGGACGATGTCACCGTTGTCACCGTCATATGGGTCAATCTCGACCCACTGGCCGCTGTTGAGCAGACCCTCCGCCTGATTTCCCGTGTAGGTGAAGCAGTCGGGGTTCAGTCCGACCGCGATGATGTTGTCACGGTTTGAGCCAGAGCAATCATCGTCCCACGCGGCAATCCAGACGTGCGTACCGTCGCTGAGCACGATTTCCTCGCGGTCGCTGTAGTTGGTCGAACGCTCGTACTGGCTGTATCCGTGTGCCCAATCATGTTCAAGTTTATGCCACATACATTCAGCTAGCATTTCTCTATAACTAAGCATGTCTACTCCTTACGCTTGAGGTCATCGAGGTATGCTTGGGCTTCTGCTGCCTCTGGCGTGAAGTTATGGTTCTTCCACACGGCATACAATGTGGAAATAATGGTAATCAGACCAAAAACAACGTTCTGAACCATTCCCAAGTCAAGCGATGCGCCGAATAGCGCTGCAATGTTGACCACTAGCAAAATGGCCGCAGAAACCACGGCCTTTGTCTTCTCGTCCATCTATTTCTCCTTATCTTCATCTGTGCCAGTCGGCAATTGCACTACATGATTATAAGGGGTGTCTACCATGTCGTTGACTCCGACACCTTTATACGCGGCATGATTTCTCGTCAGATGTTCCTTCGATTCAAGTGAGTTCTTAATTCGCACCCGCCAATTAACTTCCGACATCATGCTTCCCTGCTCTTCGGCGGCTCCATCGGCAACGCGCGGATGCGTGGCGCGATGTCCTCGATGACCGAGTTTCCGCCGTCGGATTTGTAAGCTAGATACAACTTGTGATAAACCTCGCGCTCCTCCACGGTGTAGTAACCCTTGTCCATGCATCGCTCGTAGTTGTTGAGCAGCATCGAACGGCTCATCGCGAGTATGATGGTGCGCTCCGCCTCGCGCTGCTCGATGATTCTACGCTCGTTCTCCGCCTGTGCGAGTCGCGCGTCCTCTCGCTTGCCGTCGAACTTCTCAAGCTTGCGCTTGATGTACCACAGAAGGAGCGGAAACGCCAACAGGTTCACAATACCTGTGATTAGAGCGGTCTTGAATACTGGGTCCATCGGAATCTCCCCCTAAGAGAAAGAGTTGACCAAGCTGGTCGCTACAATTGTCGGGGTGACATCCAATGCGAATAACCTCCGCCATAGATAACTTCTACCTGAAGTTCCGAACCATTAAAGCACTCCAAAGCGTTGATTGTCAAGTGATTGTCGAACGGTGTCCATCATTTCTCCGCAGTTGCCGACTTTATAATGCTACCTGCACCGTCCATCGTCTTAAGCGTCAAGTTTCTAGATACGGCATTCAATTGTTTCTCGGTCAGCATCGAGGCCATCTCCGCGATTATGGCGTCCCTGTCATCAATTGCAGAGGTAGCGTCAACGTGCTCGACGAACAACGGCAGATTCCATACGTCGTTCTCAATCTGAGACATGTCGATGATTCCGCTTTCGGGCCATGACAGCTCATGGTACGTGTCTACTGGCATGTACTGCTCGTAACTCATGTAGTCGTAAGGCTCGTTCGCATTTGTTGCATAATTGGGGTCATCGCGTTCTGCGAGCTTGTCTTTGGCTTCTTTTGATGTGAAGCTCTCGACGGTAATCGTGATGTGGTCGTTCGGAACGCATTCGACCATCGATATCTCGTGATATCCTCGAACCTCGTTATTGATTATTACGTCTCTTTCCAAAGCCATATGAAACCCTCCTATCTGGCAAATACCCACCAAGTACAAGAACCCGCTACGGCATTGTCTATTGTAGTCGTTGCTCTTGTGGCTCTTGTAGTAGTTGCGTTCAGACCGAATGCTCGACCGTTAACGCCTCCCGTGGCACCTCCGCCAAGATACACCTGCCTAGCCGTGCTTGCATGAAGAACGCTGACTGGCAATACGCAAGAACCAAGATACGCAGTTCCAGAAAGGGCTACAAACATTACTTCAGTACATCCGCTCAAACTGTAGGAAAGTGTGGCATCCCTTGCGCCAGTTGCTTTCTGAGACCATCCATGCGGTGCATAGTTACCAGACGCCTGTGCGCCGATTGCAGAACGGAAGTTGGCGGCACTGCTTACACCATAAACAGGATTCCCAGCATTATCCAAAGCAATTACAATGGAATTCCATTTTCTTGTTCCACTTACAGTCCTAGAAACTTCTATTAGATAGTTGCGATTACCATTATTTGCAGCCTCTCGTATAATACTTCTGGCTACGAAATTAGCAGGATTTCCGTCACATATATAGATGCCACCATAGTCTTGTTGTGACGTTCTATTTGCCATAACAAGACTTGCCTTGCTACTCCTAGTCGCAAAAATTCCATTAATATATCCAGAGTCCCATCCACTGTATACATTACCGCCATTGTGGTCTACTGCGAAGTGTCCAGTACCGAGGTCGAACGAAAAAGCCCTAGTAAAACTATTGGCCGTCTGACCAGAATCGTACCCACCTATTTTAATCGCTTTGTTTATAACACCTATACTCCACGTAGAGCTATCAGAAGAAGTTCCAGAAAGGATTGAGTCGTATCTACTTCCATCCGTCACGGCTACCTTGTTTATGGTTATAGCCGATGTATTTTTATCTTTCGCACTTATAAACGAAGTAGATGTGCTACCAGCAAGATTTAGATTACCTGTGTTGGCGTTGTACACCATGTTTGCACATGCCGTATTCTCAAATGTTTTTCTTATGATTATGCCGCTATAGTAATCACCACTGGCAATGTTCCCAAGCACATAGAAACGTAACTCATTGGTGCCATCTGTATTGCAACAAAACTCAGTAATACTTAAACGCTTTTCGCTTGCGTCTTTGACTTCATAATTTCCATATGCGATTGCACTGGGTTTCACACCTCGTTGAATACTTCCCATTTTGACATTGTAACGACCATTGCTGTAAACCTCGTATGGCATTGTTACTCGACCACTATCAACGTCACACCTTAATATTGTTGATTTCGCAGAGGTCCACACATGCCAGTAGGTGCCTGTATGCCCGTTTGGGTCCAAATCTATCGACCATTCTTGGTTGTTGGCTGTGGCAATAGGAACGAGGTTTTCGTTTCCATCCCAGCTTAGCCTTGACACGGGTATCTTTCCGCTAAAGTTTATGTTTCCATCCCAATCCACAGTAAAGGCGTTGGAACGGGCATCGTCTGCGGTACCGTTTCCGATGATGAGAGCATAAGCGTTGTTATCGTCCTCTACGTTATATCTGCCGATAGCCGTTTGCCCGTATGGTTTTGCCACCGTGCCGTACCCAGACGAAAACGCTCCGTTGTTGCCGAATACTGCTCGAAACTCTTCGTCGTTCACAAACTTCACAAGTATGGCGTCCTTATCAACGTCAACCCTGAAAGCACTTACGTCTATTCCTACGTTTGCTGGAATCTCGGTCTGCGGCGAGAGTCTTATCGACTTATAGAAGTCTTCGTCATTAACCGAGTAATAGATACAATCGTATTGACCGCTGGAAAACTCCTCCATGTCCTCGTCTAGTACATGATAGGCTGTGCTACTGTAAGGCGAGAGTGTGTACGGCGTGAGGTTGTTGTTGCTGTCATATATGTTACCGTCACTGACATGGCACGTGTCGATAAAGGCGTATGCTTCCTCGACTTCCTGATTGCTGTATTTCACGTTTGGGGCTTTGTCGCTGCCACCGAGATGCACTTCGGTCTTGTCGGCATCACTGGCAAACGTGGCAAGCCTGTCCTTGCCGTAGTATATGCCCATGCTGTTGCTTGACAGCTTCAGGTTGTGGCTGTCGTTCGTGCCTACCTGTGCTCCGTCCTTCCCGAAGCTCGCCACGACGTTGTTGGCGTTGTTTCCTATACCATCGAAGAATGCGATGGAACTTCTGGTGATGCTCACGAGGTTGTTCAATGCCGTCCTTAGCAGGATGCCCAGCGAGTTCATGAGAATGTTGTGATAGGGCTTTTCGTCCGAGAGGTCGGGGAACCTTCGACGTATGGCCTCGGCCCAATCGTCCTTCTCCTGCTCTGTGACGTGTGCGCCAGAACCGCCGTATGTCTCTGGTTCGTCATCGTTGACCCAGAAATGTTGGCCTGTGACCCTTGCAACGTCGGCGGCCTCCTCCGCAGCCTTAGCAGCGGCCAGAGCCGCTTCGGAGTCCTCTGCGGCCTTGGCGGCCTTCTCGTCGACTTTTTCTATGTTCTTGTTGACAGTATTGACGGTGTCACCGAATTCCGTCACACCTACACTCGGCGAGCTAGTGGAACCCTCGATATAGACCTTGCCGCCTGCGACCTTTACGGTAACCACGTCATTCGGCTTGACGTTAGCGGTCGTGGAATACGTCGGAGTCTCGTCCACCCCGCCTTCAATCTGAACCCAGATTACGCCGTCATTATCCTTTCTGAGCACCTTAGCCTTTGCATACGTCGGCTTGTTGCTTTCTTTCTGGTTGCCTATCATCTGCCAGATTTTGTCGATTCCTAGTCCCATAGAGAAACCTCCCCAGCGTATGTCTCAGAGACGGTAAGGTCGTTGTCGCATCGTATTTCCCTCGATGTGACCCTCATGTCCATCATATCGCCTGTTGGTTGTACGGCCATCCTTACGACTGAGAACGGATATACACCGTCAGAATACTCCCGCTCCTTCGTGACCTCATGCGTGACGACGCTAAGTGACTTGAGCATCCTTCGACAGTACATGTCCAAAGTCTCGCCACCAACCAAAACTGGGTTTGTGTCAACCCCTCCGTCGTAATCCCTGACAAACCCCCTGCTTTTGGTTGATACCACTGATTTCGGGTCATCGTTGACCCATACGCCCAACGTAGTTCCGTCAAATACCATGTATCGATTGGGTACCGTAGACCAGTCAAGTCCATATGGTATGCCGCTTGATATGGTTGCGATGTCAAACTCGGTTGTGGAGTTGATTGGTTCTGTTGGCAACTCTCGTATGTGGACAACCCCACGCTCGTCTATCTGAATGCACCAGCCAGCGGCCTCCAACACGTCCCATACGCAGTCCAGCCTCTTGGCTCCCAAGTCGAACACGTGGTTGTCCGCTATCTCAAACGAGCCGTGAACCTCTATCGGCGCGTGCAACACCTCACCAAGTACGTCCTTCGCGAACGTTGCACCGTCACTTCCCTGTGGGGCATAGCTGCCGAAGTCCATGACGCAGTTCTCCGCTGGATATAGCACGGAGAGGCCGTTAATTGTCAGCTCGTCCACACCGTAGTCAACCGTTCCAGACACCGACGTGCAATAGAGCGTTGCTATGTCGTGTCTTTCGGTCGAACCATCCTGTGTGACCCTAGCGGCGATTCGGTAGTACCCCTCCGTGAAACTCTCACCGAGAGACCTATCCATCGTCATGTTCGCGCTTTCGACCATCCTGCCGTTGGTCTTCGATACGGAGGCGCTGTTGAATCTGCCAACAAGCCTTTTGTCGGCCCACGTGGTTCTGTCCACCTCATAGACTTGCAGCGTGTAGGAAAAGCTCTTGGAGAAGTCTGTCATGCTATTCCTCCACGACGGCCAAGAACGTGCCAGTAGGCTCAATCTCGGTCATGGTTAGGGATATGTCTATCCTTATGCTGTTTCTGTTGAGGTTTATCGAGTCAACCTGCACGTTGCATTCGAACGCTACGCCGTCGTTCGTTCTTACGTAGCACGGTCCGTCGTACCTAGCAAGCCCCTCTATGGCCTCTCGTTGTGTGTTGTCATACGTCCTTACCAGCGCGGCCTGAACGCTCATGGTGCGCCTCGTACCTTCGTTCCAGTGACCAGACACCGTCCCGTCGAGGTGCGTGTGTGCCGTGAATGGCTTCTCGTAGGAGTCGGACGGTACGACATTGCGCTCAAGCTCCACGTAGTTTCCGTTCCAGTCTATCCTTATCGCCGAACGGAACGTTTCGTCGGACTCTTGCAACAAGTATGTGTAGTCATTCCATACAACGTCACCGTCTTGGGTTCTACAGGCGATTCTGTACTGCATCGGTTCGCCGCTAAATGTTGCGTACTTGTCGAGCAACGTGCATTCCAGAGGTATGTCCTTCGCCGCTAGGAAAATTCCGCCCTTCGTTATCCTGTATACGTCATATACATCCGTATCGAATGCATTGACTGGTCTTTCAAGCGTTATCCCAGCGCCTATCGTTCTAATACCCCTGTCGTCAATTTGGTCAATTGGGCTAATTGCTATGTCTTCTGATGGTATTGGTGATTGGTGCGCCCATGCAATATTTATTTCCGTGAGTCTTTCATCGGAATTTACCCCAGACTGTGTGTCGGTTGCAAACCCGTGTACGAGATATCTCGCGCCGTCCACTAAGGTCAGACCATCTGGGAGTATTATCAGCGCCTTGTATGCAAGAACGTCGCTTGTTGGGTCTATAGCTTCTGCCTCGGCGGTCGCATAGGCGTCTATGGCCTCACGCAGCGCCCCTTCCTCCTCGCTCATGTCTATTGAGTCGATGTCGTCCAAAGCCGTTTGGAGGTCTGATTCCGCAACGGACAGCGCTGTGGTATCAGCTTGTAGGCCGCTTTGAAGTTCTTGCAACCTTTCCTGCGCCTCTTGCACTTGAGTAACATAAAGCTCATACATCGGGTCATCTTCGTCAGCGCCGTCAAGCCTGTCCTGTGCATCCTGTAGCGTGGTTTGGGCAGTCGGGATATCCCTCTGGGCGTTTGATATGCCTACCGTAAGAGTCTCGATTCTCGCAGAAGCATCATCCCTTCTTGACGTTGCGTCAGTGTACTGTTCAAGAACGGTGTCATATGCCTCCTGTGCGTCATCGAGGTCTTGCTTTGCCTGTTGTACGTTCGCGTCTTCGGCATACTCATCTATGAGTTCCCATTGTGGGCTTATCGTTCCGCTCCATACTGTGTCGCCATCAGACTGCTCGATTGCACCGCTTGGACCACTGCTGATGACGCCTTGCGCCTCGATGAATGCGGATACCGTCGCCCTCTTGTTGTCGGAGAACACAGCCAGTGACACTGGTTGCACGATGGTCGAGCTTGGTGCGATGATGTCGAACTCTGGTCTGCGCAGTATGTTGATATTGATAATCTCGGATGTGAGGGTAACTGAGGATACCGTAACCACAACGTATAGGCTTATGTTGTTTTCGTCTTCCGACACTATCGGTTGCGTGTCTCCCCTGCCCCTGTAGTACGGGAGCTTGTAAGCGTGTCTTGGGTCGTTATTCGATGCAAGGACTATATCATTGTCGCTGTAGTCACCCCCGTTGACAGCCTGCTTAATCATCCAGCTAGATTGCTCAAGCGGGCTGTTGTACCCCCAAGACACCTGTATCGGCTCGCCAGCGATTATGCTTTCATCGACATATGCTGTCACGGTTTCAGGAAGTGCAGTCACGTCACTTGTGTCAACTATCTTCTTGGTTGAGTAAGGTCCGTACGATGCATCGCTCTTTTCAACTTGGAGAATCCTTCTGCAAGTCATGTAGTACCTCGTATTTTCCTCAAGGCCAACAATTGTGACGTGGGTACTCTTGTTGTATGTCTTTGAGCCAACCGTCACTGGCCCCTCGTCCCATTCATCGTCGTCGAGAACGAATGTGTCTGGACTCTTTGTGGAACGCCATGACTTCTCGTTAGTTGACCAAGATATCTCCGTTCTGTTGGAGTCATCTTCTCCGTCATCGTCCCAGCCAATTAGTACGTCGACACTTGTGCCGCCAGCATTAACGGTGTAGCTCAGTATGTCAGCCATATCATCTTCTGCGGATGGTATTACTGGGGCGGGGGTTTCAAGCCCTCTTAGTCTCAGAGGCTCTGAATAACTATAGAAAATTTCTTCTATATCGAACCACTGTTTCATGCGAATCCATGTCACCGTCCCGCCAAGCGGCAGTAAGCTTAGTATGCTTAGTGATATCGCTTCACACGGCGACTGTTCCAGTGGACCCACATTTATCCATGCTGCTGTTGTTGGTATACTCTCGGCATCTTGGTATGGAGTTGAGAGAAGCGCCTGTAGTTGTATCATTGTTGGATTTTCGTAGTACCTTGCAACAGGCTTAGTTCCCACCACTACGTTTCCAGTGGCCCAATCTTGCGATACTGACGCTATGCTAATGGATGGTTTACTTGGAATCCAGAATTGTATACGGCGAGATGCCTTTGCATCACCACATATTCCTGATGCACAAGCATAAAAATACATACTTACGACGTCCCCCGCCGACAACGTGTGTCTATTTGGCAGTACTTGCGTTATAGTGAATGAGCTATCTGTTCTTTTTACTTTAGATGTTGTTGTTTCTGAGTATTTTCCTGAAATGGTGCTAGATATGTCAACCCAAGTTGACGTATATACCATATCCCTTTCGGTATTATTGTCAATTGGTGAAGACATACTAAGTGAAACGACGCCAGTTGACTTGTCAACCTTATAGGTTCCAGTTTCTTTCGGTGGATTTGGCGATGAAAAACGGTAACTAACAGCTCGTGATGCTAAACTATTAGCACCACGGGTGTTTTTAGGCACCACCTCAAAGCGTATTTCATCAATCATTTTACTTGTATATGGGTAAAATCCTTTTCTGTCCCACGTAGCGTCACTTGATGACTCTGATGTTTTGAGTATGGTTTTGCTCCATGATGTAATGAGACTATTATAAAAATAATAGTCTGAGCTAACTACAGTCCCTTTGTATTTCAGTTTGATATACACATAAATAGTCGTAGCCCTATCATTTCTGTCTGAGCTTGTCATCGATGTTGGATTTGTCCACGACAGCGAGAAATTATATCCAGAGTTACGCTTAAGCACAAGGTTTTCTACGTGGTCACTCACGGGGCTGGTTATATCAGTTTCAAGATACTTAAACAAACTGGTGACAATATGGTAAGCCGTTTGAGTTTTCCAAAAATGTATCGTATATGGCGCAACGGCTTTGAAATGCCCACCATTTACGGTATCTATCACCGTGTCGCCTTCATAGATAAGGTATTCCTTACCAGTGGTGTTATTTGCACTTATGTTACCTCTGGCATCCTTTATAATATTGACACCTTTAGGAAGGTATACGGTAGCCATAGCCTATCCCCTTCCGCCCATTGTGTATCCATACCTTCTGAGCTGTCCGACCATGTCGTACACGAGTTCCTGAGCGTCCTCGCCAGCGTTGTACGTCATATACACGTTTATGGGCTTCTCTTTGTTCAAGAGTTGCGACCTCCTCGTTCCAGACAGCGATATCGTCGGGTTTCCGACGTCCATGAGTCCAACCATGTCAGATACGGCGTCCTCCACCATCGGGAACGCGTCCCTCATTCCCTTGGCAAGGCCCTCTATGAACCACTTTCCGTTGTCATATAGTACCTGCTTGTCCTCACGCTCTGGGCCGTCGTTGTTGTGAATCCAGTCACCGATTCCAGACACGAACGGTACGACATGGTTGTTCCACGCATCAACAAGGCCATCGTAGAGTCCGCTTATGATGTTCTGGCCGTTCGAGAAGAGCCAGTCTGTAGCATTGCTGAAGAACCCAGCTATCGAGTCTGGTATGCCACCAAAGAAGTTGTTGACGGTATCATATGTTTGCGTGATTCCGCTATTAAGGCCGTCGATGATGTTCTTGCCGTCTCCGTTGAGCCAGTAGTCGGAGTCATTGAAGTGTTGTAGAATTTCTCCGTTGATGCCACCAAAGAACGACTGAACGTTGTTGAATGCATTCGTTATGCCCTCTTGCATACCGTTGATGATGTCGTTGCCGTCCTTGTCGAGCCATTTGTCAGAGCCGTTGAAATGCTCTTGGACGTTTTGGTTGACGCCACCGAAGAACGATTGCACGTTCGTCCAAGCGGTGTCGATTCCGCCCTTGAGGCCGTCGATGACCCCCTTGCCCTTCTCGGTCAACCAGCTTCCAGCGCCCTCCATCGCGCCCTTCAGATTTTCGCCTATGCCGCCGAAGAAGTTCTTGACGCCTTCCCAAACGTCGCCGCTTACACCTTCCTTGAATCCCTCTATCGTGTTCTTGCCTATTTCCTCCAAGACGGTCGAAGGGGAATGAATTCCAAGAACGTCGCAAATCGTCTGTGCGATGCGCCTGAACTGCTCGGTGACCCAACTCTTCAATTCTTCCCACTTTTCATTCAGTCCGTTCTTGAATCCCTCTACGGTGTTCCTACCAGCCTCCTCAAGCCACTTCAGCGGGTCATCGAGAGCCTTCTTTATTTGCTCACCAAGACCCTTAAAGAAGTTGGTCACCGCGTCAATGACGCTTCCGAACGCCTCGATTGCTGGTTTGCCAGTTTCGAGGAGCCAGTTTATGAACTCGCCAATCTTGCCAAAAACAGCACCTACGATATCGACCAGAAACCCAAGGAGCGATAGGATGGCCTGAAGCGGACCCTCGCAAATAGCGGCCAGCACCTCAAGCAGGGTGCCAAGTATTCCACCAACAAGTGAACCAAGCAGCTCGAATATCGGGCCAAGGACTGAGCCAAGGGCATTTAGTACGGGGCCAAGAACTTTACCGATGGCATCCGCAACCTTTAATACAATGTCCTTGACCTTCTCAAAGATGTCCTTGAGACGCCCTATCACATCTTGCAGCGGAGGGCCAAGCGTCTCCTTCAACCTCTCCCACATCGGGCCAAATACCTGAGCGATGAAGTCACCCAAAGCCTTAGCCGCTTCCATGAGCTTGTTCCACAAGCCAACAAGAAGGTCAAGTATGGGAGAGAGAGCGTCGAGGACGCTCATCAGTCCGCCGCCGATTGTGGTGATGATGTCACCGAGAACATTGCGTAGATTCTCGCTGTTAGCAATCATAGCAACGATAAGAGCTATGATTGCACCTATCGGACCCGCTTCTGGGCCAAGTCCAGTAAGCTCCTCGACTACCATGGCTAAGGTTTCGCCGAATGGTGCAACACCCTCTGTTCCAGCGGCGAAAAGCGACTCTCCAAGTAGTTCTATTCCAGCTCCCACTTCGCCTAGTGCACCAGCAATCGGTGGAATTATCTCTGTCGTGAGTGTCGTAAAGAAGCTGGAAAACGCCAAAACCGCCTGAGACGCCATGAATGCAGCGAATACGCCAGCAAGCACCTCTACGGCGGTCTTTATGCCGTCAAACATATTTTTCGTATCTTCTGGCAGCGCATCATGCACCATTCCAAACAGCTCGACGACCGCACTCGCTATCGTTGGTCCGTATGTCTTAATCAGACCCGCCGCAGATTGCACAACCATGTCTATCAACGGCGCGACGGCCTCGGCTATCTGCGGGCCATATTCGGTGAGGATTTCGGTTAATCCCTGCACGATTCTCTCGATTACTGGAATCACGTTGCTTAGAAATATCTCAACCGTACCCTGTTCGTCACCGTCACCCATCAGCTTCTTCAGGAATATCGCATCGTCTTCCTTGTCCTCTGTTCCGAGTGCTGTGATGAATCCAGACCAAGTCGCCTGCAAGGCGTTGAGGGAGCCAGACACGGTTGTCTTCGCCTCGTTTGCGGCCTTGCCCACGAAGCCGTATTTCTCTATGAGAAGCGTTAGCGCCTCTGTCACGTCGTTGAAGTCCTCGGCGTTGAGCACGTGGTCCGCACGCCCAGACTGCTGGTACGCCTCGTTCATGTCGGCAACGAGATTCTGCAAGCCAGTCTTGTTGGCGTATCCGAGGCCGAGGTTGTCGAGCGTCGCGTAACGACCGTAGTTCACGCTTTCGAGGATGTTTAGGACTTGGTCTGTCGTCATGTTCCTTGCGGCACCGATGTCCGCTGCGGTCATGTAGAGCTTCTTCAGGGTTTCGATGCTCTTTTTCCTATCTTCTGGTGTGACCTCAGCATACGGTTCCCTGCTTGACGACACGAGCTTCTTCTGTTCGTTTATGTAGTTCTGCTCCTCTTGGAGACGCTGCCTGTTATGTTCCTGAATCTCTCGTATCTCTGCGTTTTGCGCAGATTTCAGGTTGTCAAGCTGTTGCTTGTTGAAGCTGCTTTGCTCTTGGATAATCTGATTGTTTGACCGTTGCTTCTCCTTGAGGATGTTGCTGTTCTCGGTGCGCATCGCATCGATTTGCGCTTCCTGCGCCTCACGCAACTGACGCAACTCCTCGTCATTCGCCCTTTTCTGATTCTTTAAAAGGAGTTCGTTTCTTTCCTGACGCTGCTTTATTATCTGTTGGTTCTCTTCTTGGATTCGCTCTATCTTCTCCTTTTGCGAATTCTTCAGTTCGGTTATCTCATCTTGGTTCGCACGCTTGACTTCCTTGAGCTTGTCAGCGTTGGAAAGCTTAAGTTCTTCGAGTTGTTCGGCCCTAAAATCCTTATAGTTGTCAACCTCGCTCTTCTGTTGCTCTTTTAGGGAGTCCTTCATGTCGTCGTAGTACTTCTCTACGTTTTCCTTTTCTTCCTTAAGTGCGTCCTTTTGGTCAGACAGCGACCTTTCGTAACGCTGTTGCTCCATTGATGCGTACAAGTCATTTATCCGCTGTTGTATTTCGACCTGTTGCTCATAGGAGGCAGCGGCACTGAGCTTTCCCTGAAGTTGTTGCAGCTTGGAGTTGTTCTTGGCATCTTCGGCAAGTCGCTTGTTGGCCTTGCGCTCATCGTCTATCGCGTCAATTCTGTCCTGTATGGCCTTTAGCTTTTGGTACTTCTCCTCGTCGATAAGCTTGTATTGCTCCGTGTACTCGCGGTTTATCTGCCTTATTCGCTCGTTGGTCGCATCGGTGAAGTCATCGACCTCGGCATCAAGCTCACGCTTCCTTGCCTCGTATACATCCTCCAACGTTCGTTCGGTCTCACGAAGTTCTCTCTCATTTGCTTCGCGTTGCGCGTCAATCCTATCGCTAAGACTGTCCTTTAGCTGGTCAAGCTCCTTGGCAAGCGAGTCTTTATATTTTTGATATGAATCATCGAGCGCTTGAGTTCTTTCGCGTAGTTCGCGCTCGTTTGCCTTTTGCTGTTCCTTTACCCTTGCGTCAAGACTATCTTTCAGTGCGTCATACTCGGCTTGAAGATTGTCCTTCAACTCCGACAGAACGTTCGAATAGTACTCTTTCCAACTGTCGTATTCAGCTGACTGAGCCTCACGTGTTTCAGAGAGCTGGTTCGAGAGGCTGGCTCGTAGGTTTGATAGCCTGTTGTCAAGCTCCTGCTTCTGCTGTTCCGTGGATTGTTGCTCGCCAGCGGCCTGTTGCTCGCGTAGCTTCGCGTTTGCGTTGTTGAGAAGCGTTCCCGTCTTGTTGGCGTGCTCCATCATCTGATTCATGGACATGCCAAGCGCCGCCGAATTTTCTTGCATCCAGCCTATGAACTCGCCGCCAGCCTCCTTGCCGAACGTGATGTTCAGCGAGTCCAAGTTCTGCTGGTACGCGGCGAATTGGCCGACAGCGTCCTGAAAGAACCCACCTATGGCTCTTGCTGCCTGTTCGGCGAGGTTTATCGCAAGTGAAAACGCACCCTCTATCGCATCCGCGAGAATCTTGCCCTTGGCGGCTGCTTGCTCAAGCGCCTTTCCAAAGTCGTCTGTGGAGCTTGCCGCACCGCTTGCCCCGCTCTTCGCACCGCCGAATGCGCTGTCAATTCGCTTGCCAGCGCTTTCCGCAGCCTGTGCGGCGCTTTCAAACGACCTCTTCAGCGAGTCTATGCCAGAGGTGTCGGTGCTAATCTTTATGTAAAGTTCGCCAAGATTCATCAGTTACCCCCAGACAGGGACGCTATCACTCCATCAACGATTTCCTCCGCACTCTTCTCTTCGGTTCCATTAGATTTTAGCGTATCAGCCCATCTGTAGGTGAGATATACCATCTGCGGGATGTTCCTAAGCATGTCCGTGACGTATATCTTGTAACTCTGCTCCCTCATCTCATGTTCGAACGTAGCTGTCACATACCGCACGAAGCACCTATATGACGATGGCCCCCGATAGTTACCGAGGGCCATCCATAGCAAGCCTTGGTCTTCGCGCGCTATGAGAAAAAAGACACGAACTCGCTGTCCGTCATAAGCTCCATGACATCCGCGAAAAGCTTGGGTACGGTGAGCGGTGGTACGGTGTACTGCGGCACGTCGTACCCTTCCTCCCCAGCCTTATCCTCGTCATAGTCAGGATTGACCACCCCGTTTACGTATTCCTCGGGCGTTATGTCATTGAGCGTCGCCATGATTTCGCAAATCTCGCTTCTGTAGTCGCGCATCATGACAGGGATGGCAATCTTTGCACGCTCCACGAAATATTGCCACGTCGTCAGCTTCTTCGGCTTGTTGCTTCCGTCGAACAGCTTTGCAACCTTGTCATCCTGCGCAATCGTGGCAACGGGGACAAGCACATCGGCAATTACGTCAAAGACGCGCTCACCCTTGATGTCGGACAGCTTCATTCGGTATCTCCTTACTAGCCAACAGTGACCGTGATGGTGTATGTCTTGGTGGCGCTACCGTTGGTGACGATGGCCTTTACGACCTGAGTCTCACCGCTGCCCCACGTGATTGTGCTGCCAGTGACAGGCTCGTCGTCAAGCGTAATGGCTACGGTCGCGGCATCATCAGTGGGTGTTGCCGTGATGGTGTTCGTGCTGGACGAGGTCTCAGCCGTGTAACTGATGACGTTTGCGCTGAACTCGGGAGTGAGTGTCGCGGCACCAAGACTGAGGGCGGAGAGCGTGGCGTCCGCCGCGTCCTCGTTCTCGCCTTTCCTGATGTAAATCTCGAACGGAACAACTGTGATGTCGGACAGACTATAGTGTCCAGTGAATTCGAAAGACATCGTGCCCTTCGCATCCTTGCCACTTTGGATTTGGAAGCCTCCCGTGGACAAGGCGTTGATGAGCTTGATTGCGATGAAGCCAGCACTCTCGCCAGTGTTCACGTCGCTGTAGTCGCCAACCCACCACACGTCAAAGAAGTCACCGTCGAGAAGGTCTACGCGAGGGATGACCTTGCCGTCAGGTTCGATGTCTGCGGCACCGATGAGTCGTCTTGCCATATCGGTGTCAACGGTGAGGAACGTGCCGCTCATGGTGGCCGTGACGGAGCTGAGTTTCTTGAACTCCTTCATGTTGACTGGAACGTTGTCAACGTCCTCACCGAAGTCGGTGTACTCAGGTGTTGCGGTGAATGAGACACCGCCAGATGTGGCACCGAAAATCTTGGACCTGTCAAGCTCAGCGGTTGCTGGGTTAAACTCGGTCAGGAGAACGCCAGCGTTAAGCTGCAACTTCTCGAATGCGTCAGCAGCAATCTGCGTAAATTTCATTTCACACCCCTATTCTATGGTCAGGTATTCCACGTCGATGTTTAGATAACGTCGCTTTATCTTCTCGTCGGCACCAGACACATTCACCGCCTGCGCCCAAGGAGTGCCGCGCTTCAACCATATCATACCGTCGTCGCATTGCAGCGTGATTCCGCCGCTGCCGATTCGCCTGTAAATCTCGCGAACCTTTGCGTTCGGCTCTGCCTCTGACTCCGTTCTGTACCAGACGTTTGCCGTCATCATGACCTCGCCGCCGTCTATTCCGTCCGATACGGTGAGGTCATACGTTATGTACGGGAACGGCTCCTCCGACGGGACGGACGACGCAGCGTAGGCTGGTATGTCGAACCCGTTGAGAAACTGGTATATGGCTGCTTCTGGTGTCACTGCCACAACCTCCGACCTAGGGAAGAACCCACTCTTCCGCAGACACTTGAGAAACTTGGAACGTCGCCGACTTCGGGGTGACCTTGTCGGTTCCGTCGGACTTCACCCTGAACACCTGCCCGTCGCTCAGCCTTCGGAACACGTCATGGTAGTCGAGCGGCATGTTCTTGTCCGTGGTGACGGTGTACGTCGCCGTCATGCCCTCCGATTCGGCTACCCTCGCGTTGAGCGTGTTGTCGTGGGTTATGGCCGCTTGGAACGGCATGCCGTCTACCCACTTTGTCACCCATCCGCCCTCGCCGTCTGGAACGCGGGACTTCTCGATGAACACGCATTCCTCGGCAAAGTCGCCCATAAGCCCAATGAACGTCATCAGTACATCTTCCTCCATGGATTGAGCCTGTTGGCGAACGCAAGCCGCCATCCGCTGAGAGGCGAGCCAGACACTCCGTACGACGAGAAGCCGCGCACCTGATACTTGTACCCGCCGAACTCCTCGCTGAAGTACGGGCCAGCGGCGATTTCCCCGTACTTTCTTTCCCATTCCTCGATTTCGTCCACGAGGTTCAGCAACGGCTTCGGTATGGCGAGGAGCGATATCCTGACTCGGTCCATGACCTCGTCCTCCAAGTCGTCCTCGTCCGTGCTGTGAAGCCCGTCGTTCTCGTAAGACCCGTCGAGCTTGTAGAACTTCCTGTCGGACACGTAGTCAAGCGCCTCGTCCGTGAGGTGGCCGTCGACGACCTCGACGTTCGTGAAGACAGAAGCGTCCCTGACGAACCAGTTGTGGATGTGGCTCAAGACCTCTTCCAGCAAAACTACGTTCATCGGGGACGCTCCTTAGACTTCTTACTCTGCGGTTTCGGTCTTCTTGGTACGACCACGCCGCCTTGTGGTTTGCTTAACTGGCTTTGGAGTGGCCTTCTGAGGCTCTGAGACGGCTTCTGATGCCGTTTCTTCTACCTTCTCGACCAGTTGACCATAACCAGCGGTATTGATTGCCTGATAGCGTTCCTCCGTAACCTCGAAGGTGTCACCCTCCTCACGGAAGGTTCCAGCATCGAGGTCACGGAATCGCTTGATGCACTTAATTACCATTTAGGCACCAGGAGTTTCCTGAACGCTAGCGACGTAGAGGGAGTAGGGGTTGAACAGCACGGGCATGAACAGGCCAGAGGCCTTCGTCCAGACCACGGCGGGGTCTTTCTCAGCCCACTGGGTCACGTAGACGTAGGGGTTGAGGGCGGACGAGCCAGTCTCGACGCCGAAGCGTGCAATCTGCTCCTCGGGCGGGATGCCCCAGAGGCCAGAGCCGAGGCGCATGCCGTTGCCAGTGCCGAAGAAGGAGACCTTGTTCTTCGGGAAGTAGCGGGTGCTGTGAGTCACGGGGCGACCGTCTGCGCCGACCTCCCACGGGGTCGAGTAGGACTGGTCGTTGATGACCACGCGGGTGATGCCGTACTCGGATTCGAGGAACGAGAGAAGCGCGGCCTGAGTGACAAGCACGCCCTCCATGTAGAGGCCGTTGATGGCCTTCTGCACGGCGGGGTTCTGGCGCATCTTGGAGAGGACGGAACGTGCGCAGACCATGCCGTTGATGGTGACGCCCTTGTCAGCGGCCATGTCAACGATGTCCTGAAGCTGGTCGGGGACGCTCTTTGCTGCGCCAGCGCCGAAGTCAATCTCAAGGGCAAGGTTCTCGGCAGGGACGCCGTAGTCAATCTCAAGGTCGACATCGTTCTCGGAGATGGTGACCTTGCCAGTGGCAAGCAGCTCGTTCTTAGCAACCTTGGTGCGGGTGATAACCTCGTCGGCGAGGGTGTTGATGTCCTCCATGACGTAGTCGTACAGCGCACGCTCGGTGTTCACGCCACGGCCCTGAAGCTCGTAAAGAAGCTCGGAGGTGTTGCGCTTGACCTTGATGAGGCCCTTCTCGATGTTGCGCTGGTCGATGGGTGCGCGGACGGACTTCTGCGCCACGGTGTCGAACGCGTGGAACTGTGCCATCTGCGGAATCTGGAACTCGTTCGCGATGTAGTTCCAGCGAGCCACGAGATTGTCGGTCAGCTCGTCATCAAACAGACCGTCGATGGGGTCGTTCGGACGGGTGACGTTAAAGCCAGTGGTGAGCAGGTCAGGCTCGGTGACCATGCCAAGTACATTCTGAAAAAACTCCATGGTCTATCCTCCTTATGCCTTAGCCGTAACGGTTGCGGTGCCAGCGGCAACTGCCTTGCCGTCCTTGTCCTTCGCAGCAACGGTGATTACCTTGCCAGTCGCAGCGGTAATGTCGGAGCCGTTGGTGAGAGCAGTCCAACTGGTGAGGTCATCCCCCACCTTCACTTCCGTGGCAGTGTCAGCGACCTTGTAGACATAAGACTCGCCGCTCTTAAGCGTGTAGCCAGAGGCGGTAATCTTAGTGTCACCAGCAGCCGTGCCTTCAACGGAAGCCACGGTGATTGCCGCAAGCTTACCGAAGATTGCAGGGCGGAACACTGTGGGCGCGTTGGTAATCACCTTGATACCCGTAAGTGCGGTAGCAGCATCACTTTCAAGAGCTGCGGGGAGGCGGTCGCCGTAGATTACGCCACGGGTCACGATGGAACCCATTGCATCGCCATCGGTAACGTCGATGTCCTCATAGAGAATGCCCTTTGCGGTGGAGCCGTTCGCGGGAATCACCGCACCCGCAGGAACGATAGAGCGCCCGTTGCGAGTCACCTTCTGGGCGTGGTTGGCACCGACCATAGTGGTCTCACGCAGGCAAGCCTCGTCGTCTACAAGGAAGAAGCCAGCCTCGAACGTGGTGCCAGTAAGGGAGCTAGTCATGCTCATGTTAGTTACTCCTCACTTTTGCCGTACAGCCTTTCGTGGCGCTCGCGAGCGATTTGGATTGCACGTTCGTGCGCACCCTCGATTTGGTCGTTACCACCCTGCGGTGCGGGCGGAGTCTCAACCTCTGCGGGGTCGGTCTTCTGCTTGAGAATGAAGTTACCCCACTTGGTCTTGACGCCCTCAATCAAGTCCTCCGAGTTGGCGATGTTGCCTTCCTCGTCAAGCTCGATTCCGTCAAGCTTGGTGACGGCCATAACGTCGTCGAGATAGTTTGGTGCGAGACCAGCCGCTCCAAGAATCTGACTCCGATACGCCTGTGCCTTGGCTTGCATCGCTTCCTTTGCCTCGACGCCAGCCTTGTACTCGTCGAACTGGGACTGGATTCCGTCTCGCTCGCCGTTCGCGTCGGCAATCGCCTTGTCGAACTCGGCTTGCTTGGCTTCCAGTTCCTGCTGGTGAGAGGTGTTGGCCTCTTCCAGCTTGGCGTTCAAGTCGTTGTTCGCGGCCTCAAGTTCGGAAACCTTGGCCTGAGCAGCCTCGGACTCCTTCTTGAGCGCCGAAAGCTCCTTCTTGTACGCCTTCACGCTCTCGTCGTACTTGGCTTGCAGGTCAGCTAGTGACGTGTCAGCCTTAGCGTCCTCCAATTGCTTTTGGAGTTCTGGAACCCTCTCGGCCTTCTCCCTGTACGTATCGCGCTCGTTCTTCAGTGCGGTGACCGTGTCAGAGTGGGCCTCGATGATGGACTCGATTTGCTTGTCCTCGATACCCATTCCAGCCAAGAATTTCCTTGATAGGGCCATGTTGTTCGCTCCATTTCCTCGGATTTTGATGGACAGTGCCTCGCCATCAGGCTTTTAAATGGCAACCTATTTCGCAGTATAGCATATCTATGCAAATTGGCAATTATGTTGAAGATTCATAAAAAAAGCGCCACCGACCGTGTCGATGACGCCGCTTGCCCGCATTGTGCGCGTTTGTTAGATGTCCACGTTCTGCATCCTGAGTCTGTCGGCCAACGCCTTCGAGCCGTTAACGTTCCGATACTCCGCGTTCGTTGCCAACACAGCGACTCCGCCGTATGACTGCACTATGAATCCGTACTTCTCCGCCAGCTTCACCACTTCCGTCCAATGGCTGTCAAGCTCTTTAAGCCTGTCTTCGAGCTTGCAATCGGCGATGAGGTCGCACAGCTCGTCAGACTCGCCGCCCATCACGTCAACCCCGAGAAAATATTCGTTTGCCCTCATTTCATCACATCCATTTCGCTTTCCGCGATTTCGCCAATCGCTACCTTCCTGCAAAGCTCCTCGACCTTGTCGCGGTCCCACTCATCTGTGAACATGCAATCGTAGAACGCAAAGTACTTGCACGTCAAAACGCGGGCAATCTTGTCGTCCAACGTATCGCCCCAGAATCCTTCCTCTCTGGGGAACTCGATTGATACCTGTCTGCCGTCCTCCTTGTACGTTTTGTTGAGCGTCCAGTCGTGTATGAACAAATCGTCTGCATGCCTCTTCAGCACCTCGTAGACCTCGTGGCGAATCTCTTGCATGACCTGTTCGCCGAACACGACCCCCATCTTCGATTCCATAGATATCTTGTACGCCTTCTTTATCTCGCTCATAAAATCCTCCTTACGGACAGTCGATTGGGTCTACGATGGTCACGCACCTGCTGGTGAAGTCGCTCATGACTGCCATCCCAGTCCTTTCGAGAAGCGCGTCGAGATGCCTCTTGTCCAGAGATGCCAGCTCATATGTCTCGTTGTCCAAGCCGAAGAACACGACGCTTCCAGCCAGCATAGGCTCTCCGAACTGGTCGAAGACCGTAATCATCGGCTTGTCCACCAGAAGCCCCTCGTCGTCGACAACGACGTTGAACGGCATGTGCTTGATTGACACCACCGTTATGTCGATGCATCGGCAGTGGCACATCCTGTACATGTCCTCAAGACCGCCGTTCGTCTCGACGACTTGCGCCTTGTTCGTTTCCCTGTCAACCCAAAAAGCCTTCATTTCGTACTCCCTTCGCCTGTGCTTAGGCACATATTACCACAATGATTACCATGCTGTCAACTAGAATTTCTATTTTCGCACAAGAACCGAGATTATATCCTCGAATGCGTGAAATGAGACCACCTTCACGTTGAGAAGTTCTTTCGTGACATCCTCCTTGCGACCTTCATAGCAAAACCCGTCCTCGCCGACCATGAATATCTTTATATCGTGTAGCGGGTCCATCACGTTAAGCAGTTTCCCGAGTTTCATTTCGTGCTCCCTTCCGTGTGTATGGACACAGTATAGCACGTGTATTGTCTTGTTGTCAACTATCAATTTAAGAAAAACCCCGACCTGCGCTTTTGGTCGGGGTTCGACACAACGAGACCATGCTAGGTGGCCTAGCTAGAGATTAGCATTACCCCCTTGTTCCTGTCCAGCGTTAAGTTGCTCGTCCTCTATCTGTCGTACGTCCTTGCCTTCGAGCGTCCCCTGCTCAAGGGCCTGCGCCATAGCCATCTGACGGGCCAGAAGCACTTCCTCGCTGGAAAGAACCGCCTGAGCCTCTTCGTACGTGATGTTGGGAAGCTTTCTGAGAATGGTCGCCCTGTCCAGATACGGGGCCTCAGCAAGTACCATCTCAACCTGAGACTTCTGGTTGCTTATCTTGTTCCGCCTGAACACTGGCGTGTCCTCGATGCCCTGCAAAAGGAGAAGCTGCTCGATTGCGTCGCCTACCCAATGCTCGAAGTCGTCGGCGTTCTCGTCCAACGGCTGATATGCCGCGTCCACGTGGTCGTTGGTCGAGTACGCGGAGATGGTGTGCACGTCCAACGCGCCGAAGTCGTCGTAGATTCTGTTCTTAATCTGCTCCAAGAACGTGTGTCGCGCGTTGTTTGGGATGTCCTGAGTGTACGGCGTCACCTTTCCGCCAGCGGACGTGTCTATGTTGGCTATGTGGTTGAACTTGAGCTTGTCCATGAACTCGGCCAAGTCCTCGTCGTCCATGCCGCCGTAGTTCTCCACAATCCAGTACACCTGAGCACAGTCCTGCAAGTCATTGGCAAAGCCAGAGCTGATGAGGTCGTACGCGTCGATTGCGTCTCGCATGCCGACCAGCGTGCTCTGCTTGAGCCTAGACGCGTACATGATGACTATGGGAAGCCTAGAGTAGTTCTCCTCGTCGGTGTATAGCACGTCGCCCGCGTCCGTATACTGGTAGCTGACCTTGTACGCACGTTTGGCCTGAACCTCCTCAAGCCCGCCGTCCTTGTTCGTGCGGTACTTCGTGTAGCCGTCCTCCTCGTAAAGCACGGCGTTCATCGGCTTGGAGCTGTCCACCTGCCAGAACCGAATCCCAGCCCTGAGCGTCCCGTCGCTCTCGTCAACAAGTTCGACGAACTCCGTGAGCTTGAACTCGTACACGCGTTCCATGTTCCAGAACATGTAGCTCTTGCCGTGGATGAGGGCGTGATAGGCCGCTTCCTTCGCGACGTGGTCGAAGTGCTTTCCCAACGCCTCCTTGGTCTCGTCGTTGGTCTGCCCGTCAGCAGCCTCGTTCGGGTCGACGAACGTTATACCGTTGCCCAGCGAGTACATGCACCGCTGCGTGTTGAGGCGGTTGAAGAAGTTGCTGGCAATCTTCATGTTCGACACGGTGTAGTCCTCGACCTCGACGCCCCGTGCGTCGTATATCGTTCTGACCACGTTGGTGATGGTCGTGTTTCTCTGAGCGTCGTATTCGTCGGCTATCTTCGCCGTCTTGTATACGTCGCTGTTCTTGTGTACGCCGATTGCCCTGAGCACGAAAGCCTTCTTGTCGTCGGCCTTCTCGAAGTCATTAAATGTCAACATGGCAACTCCTTGGTCACGTCTTCAAGGGATAGTTGCATGTTATCACCTTCTGGTAAGACTTTGTCTCTTAGATAGAACGGTTCCCACCCATCCAAATCCTCGTTGTACATGAGTGGATTCCTGAATTCGGTCGTGCTAACGGCACGTTCATACCTGTCATTCGTCTTACACGACAACCTGTCTTTGTAAGCCTCATCCAAGTCTATCATCGCGTCGTCCGAAGCGCCAGCTATAGCCTTCCTGTCACGGATTGGCAGATATGGAACGTTCTTCTGTACCCTCTCGGTGTTGTCGTTCTTGTACCAAATCACCTCGCATGGCAAAGCACTTAAATCAACCTCCGTGCCATAGCAAAGCAACGTGTCTGGCTTGACCGCCTGAACGCCTATTAATAGACTTTCATAGAATAGCTGTCTGTTTTCTTTATCCTTCATAAGTCCGTTGTTCATCACCGCATACGTACCGCCTATAGGAAGGCCCTCGAATGCATAGTCATACGTTCTTGGGTCACCACATTGAAGTAACGGAATCACGTCTATTCCGTTTTGTTGCCAATAAAACGCCAATGCGCGATTTCTGTATAAGTTCCAATATTGCATTGGAAGCGGCATTATGTGATACGTCGAGAAGTTGGGCATTATTGCCCCAGCATACTTCTTGACAACTTCCATGTATCTCTCTGGCTCTTTCCATATGCGTTCGTAGCGGTAATCATCTATGAAGAAGTGGCAAAAGGCATCCGAATTGTCCTTTGCCGTCTTCGCATAATATGTCGTTAACCTAGTGGGAACTTTGTAGCAAGGCTCTAACGCAGGCCAGACGCCGCCAATGCAATCAGCGGCGTCTACCAAATGCAAATTGAATCCCTTGTATGTGCGGAGCTGATGCTTTCTCAATCCGAAAACCAGCCTACATCACATAAGGGCTTCTTTGTGAACCAGACCCACTTTGACTACGTGGAACAAGGCTTGTGATTTCGTATGTCACGCCACCACCCAAGTCAATTATTTCGATTACCTTGTCGTATGTCTTCGGTTGCGGAACAGGAATCTCGTATGTCACGCCACCACCAAGGTCAACCACATCAAACAACTCGCCTTGCCTCCTATACCTCATAAGTCCATCCGCCACCAATGTCTATGACGTCTCTGGTTCTGCTCGGAAGTCCACGCTGACCGTTAAGCCTGTTTCTTGAGTTGCTTGACTGCGTATTTCTTCTGGTAATCTCATTTCTACGGGCAAGCGACGATGCCCTTACAATTTCACCCTTTCCCTTACTCATGCGCATTACCTCCTTCGTGTTGACGATACACCATGTGTATATGATACAGAAAAACTCGCTATCTGATTATAGTTAAGCAACCGCAGTCGTCTTCGTCGGTAGGATTACGAACATATCTATACTATACTATACTTCATCTTCCAATTCTTGACAAGTGTAAATTTACCTATGATGATACGCCATCGCAATCGAGTTGAGGCGCTGGTTCTGCTGTTTCGCAAACTTCGGTTCGTATGGCTTGACGCGGAATTCTTCATACTAAACTATAGACTTCTTTGACTTTAAAGCTTGTCGCGCCTTTCTCCGTTCTTCTTGAGCCGCAATTCTACATTCAGCTGAGCAATATTTCTGAAGTCCATGTTCGGAAGCAAGGAACTCCTTACCACAAAATTCGCAGATTCTATTTCTATCCCTTACTGGTGTTCCACTTTTACGCTTAACGTAATGCCTATAACATTTTTGTGAGCAAAACCTTCCTCGCGCCGTTCCGATGAACTTGCTGCCGCACTCTTCACATATCCGCTCTTCTTTAACCCATGTCTTGCCAATAGACTCTGCGGCGTGCTTCCTGTGCCATTCCAAACCCTCGTCGCTTGCATGCCACTCTTTCGCCTTTTCCTGAGCTTCAAGAAGTTGCAGCCTGTTCTTCTCCCTATACTCAACGTTCCTGAAATTCTCTTTCCCATGCCTTGAGAGATGTTCAGAAGCACTGATGCATTCGAGATTGGAAATGTCGTTGTTGTCTATATCATGGTCGATATGATGAATGTGGCAACCATCTGGAATAGGCCCGTTGTAAAACTCCCAAACAGCCCTGTGCAACTGCACGGCATGCTTTCTCTCTTCATTTCTTGTTGTGTGTTTGAAGTAATACTTGCTGTTTGGGTTCCTTACATAAGTTTCCCCATTGAAAACTACGACTTTTCCTGTCATAATTCTCCTAACGTCGCTATTTGCCAATGTCCTGATTGTATCACAACTAATGATGTGAAGCAATCAGGACAAGCGACTAGCGAGTAAGAGAACGCATTCTCGACGAGCCAATTCCCTGTCTTTGTGGAATCTTCCCTAACTTAGGCTCATACGGTTTAACCCTCCATTTTCCACGGGCGAGCAGACTGCTCAGACTGTCGGGGCTGTCATCATGTTCCGCATCCTCCGTGTAGTCGCATATCTGGTTTATGAAAAGCTCGTCCGTGCCCTTCACGAATACGACATCGGGCCAAGCAGTCTTGAGGTATGTCGTAATCTTGATGTATTTCTTATAGCTTTCATGATATGGAAGACACTTTATGCCAGCCTGCCTGAACGGGTTTATCGCGTATCCCTTGTCTGCGTTCGTCTCCATGTGGAGCCTCGTGAGCTTTAGACGCTCTATGTCCTCGATTATGAGTGGCGTCACGTCCTCGACGTGCTTGCGCCATATCCTGCCATAGACGTAGAACTTGCCGTCGTGCTTCTGAACCGCAGAGAAGGCCGTGTAGTCCTCGCCGTAGTAGGCAGCGTCCACGTGTGCCTCGCCGCCGACCACCATGTCTATGTCCGCACCAGTGACGGGGTCGGTGAATATCACGTCATCGCTTGGAATGTGTCTTAGCTCGTAGTTTGCCGCCCATAGGGAGGGTGTCATTCTGGCTTTAATGTGAGCTGCCTCTTCTTCTGAAATTATCTCTGGCAAGGAGCGCCAGTCCCACTTCTTAGCTGGTGGCATTACCGAAAAGGCATCTGATATATGCCATGGGGTGCCTGTATTGAATATGCGTCCGCCACGGTTCTTTACGTTCTGAAGCTCCATGTACACAAGTTTCGTTCTTTCGCGTTCCGCACGAGAAGACCTGTCTCTTGTATTCACGATATCATCCGTAAATATGCGGTCGAAGTGCTTGCCAGTGATGGAGCCGCTTATACCCATACCTATCAATTGTGCTGCACCACGAGGGTCATTGTTGAGATTTGTGCTTAGCTCGCTCTGTGTCGATACGGTAAGCTCTACTGGAACACCCCAGATTATCTTCGTCAACGCTTTCGTATTCGGGTGCTCTAACATCTTGCGCACCTGAGAAATAACTTCCTTGACATCAACATCAGTCTTCCTCATGAACGCAACCTTATCACTTGGATATAGGAACATTATCTCTGCTAAAGCACCAGATACGCAGGTGGTCTTTCCTGTTCCACGCGAAGCTTGGATGGTGTCATCTCCTTCTCCGAACACCATCATTCTCATCCAGTCACCATACACATCACATCTGCGGTCAAAGCCAACCATGCGGAGAAAAACATCTGGATGCTTCTTCAGCGTCGAAAGCACTTCTTCACGATTCATCTGAGATATCGCATGCGTACTCAAACCTCATGCCTCCCGTGCGTTTCCGATTTCCAGTGCACACTGAAACTATCTTTGTTCTGTTGAGACCAGTTTTGCGTGCCGCGTCTGCAAAGCTCTCAAATACCTCACCAGTATCTATGCAACGTATCCTCTTCTTATGTGGTTGCGCCTCGGAAAGATGCCTCTTCCATTCGTCTGAAAGCCTTTTGCCCATCATATATTGATTGCCCAAGTCAGCTAAAGAAGCTCTCTTTTGCGTTTCCTCAGAAACGATATTCTCCCAATTATCAGTTCTTACATCATATTTGTTATAGCCATCAGCAATCGTGTTATATTTCTTTATGAAATATTTTTCAAGTTCATCAAGTTCTTCATCATGACATTCACATAGAATCTCATAAACGATTGAGTCTGGGTCTTCGTTGTAATCAGCTTGTAAGAGTTTGCTTTTATGTTTTCTATGTCTTAGGTCATAATCGTGGCAACTCAATCGATGCGACAACTTCTTCGTCTGTCCGATATACCGCTTTCCATTCTTAATGTTCCTAATTTGATAGATATATGCCAATGGGAACACCCCTCTCACTAGAGCTACAGTCTAAGTTAGGGCGTTCCCATTGTCAATAGGGTGTTCCAGTTATACGTCTGGATGCTCCTTGAGGGTCTTCAGAACCTCTTGAGCCTCAGTCATTAGCACATATCGTTCTTTCGCTTTCCCTTATACTTACCATCTTTTGAGTTCCAATAGGACGGAGGTTTTGTTGGGTCGCTCCACCTGCGTCCCTTTGTGATGGTTGGTTTCTTTTTGGGTGTCTTTCTTGCAGCCATGGAAATGCACTCCTTAGTATCCCTGATTCCGTCTTTTAGATGAATCCCAATACTTTCTGTATGTCTTACTAAATGGGAGATTGTCAATTCTTGATATCTTCGGAACCCCCATTGCGCCACTACTCATTCTATCAACTTCTACCCATTCACCATTTCTTCTGCGCCTCGTTGTTATCATATGTGGTCTGTCGTCTGAGAGTACAACATGCCTGAAGACAGCCCTCATATCACTTGGGCTGAGCTCCGCATGTATTTGCGCATCTATAAACCTTGGATTTCCGTTAGCGTCATTAAGGGCATTTATTATGTGACCGCCACCGTCTTTATATTGGTATTGAATGGCAAACCTTGCATTAGGTCCCTGCTCCTTCATAAATTTTTCAAGGTCGCTGTATGTTTCGCTGGCATCTGCTCCGAACAGCTTTGTCCACTCCTGTCCCTCCATGGCCTCACGCCATCCACCGCTCATCATTTTTCTACTTGCACTTGCCGCCTCGACATTCTCTCCACGCATGCGAGCCTCAAACGCATATGTGCAATTTGCGCAGTTTTCAGTATACCTATTGTCATCTCGTCTGAAAGATTCCGCAAAATTGGGGTTGGTCGCCTCCCTGTTGTTCGACAGTGCCTTTTCAAACATCGGGTCTGATTTTGTTTTCTGTTGTCGCTCTTCCTGCCCGCTTCTAGTCTTAGGCATTCTAGGCCCCGCCTTCCTCGTAAATGAGTATTTACCCATTGTACGCGAAAACGGGGCTTGGAAAGCGTCTCAGCGGCTTATATCGCATCGTCATGCGTCTTCGGGTACGACCGCATGCAACACGAGTTGCCAGAACTTCTGCTCGGACTCGTAGAAGCAACCCTTTCCGTCTGCCTTCGACTTTGCTAGGGTAACCAGCTCGTCGTAGTCGTACTCGGTTGCGTCCCACTCGACTTCCTCCCAGTCGTAGCAACTGCAATGCCCCCCGTCGAGCAAGATGAAAGGCCCAGCTTGGTAGTATGTGTCCGCATCGCCGCCGTATAGAAGTATTTGCCTGTCCTCGTTGTAGTCTGGCTCGCTCTGTGCGGCGCAGATGATTCGCCACGGCTCGATGTTCTTCGGGGTTGTTACAATCTTCATACTCAATCATCGATTCCCATTTCCATAAGTCTCTCATACAGCCCGTCACATGCGAGAAGTTGGTCGACTTCCACGTTCATGTCGGCACCGTTCATCGCGCACTGGTCGCATTCCCTTCCGTCGTGCATGCAGTAGGCCATGATGCGCGCCAGCTCGTGTAACTTGGCGTTCTCGATACGCAGTTTGGCGTTCTCAATACGCAACGCCTGTGTGTTTTGTATCCCCTTCACGTTCGGATGCATCTCCTTCTCCTTAATGCTGAACGCATAGAGCATCGGTACGCCCATGCACGCGATAGTGACAAGTAGCAGTGCAATCTGATGCCAACTCATCGCGGCACCCCCAGCTCGTCCATGCGCTGCTCGTCCATGCATCCGCCGTCTCCGTCGAATAGAGGGCATGTCATACACGGCTTGCCAGCGTCGGCACATCCGTACAGAGCCGCACACAACTCCTCAAGCGCCACAATGCGCTCGGCGTGCTCTGCAATACCCTCGTTCGTAGTGTACATGTGATAATGGATACGCTGTCGGCGCTCTTCGTCAGTCATCGGTAATTGCTCCTAATCGAAGTCATCGAAGAATCCATCGTTATACGAACCCATCCATTCGTCCTCAAAATACGAACTCGTCAGGCTGTTATGCTTCAGCTCTCTGTTTTCGTCTGTTGATTGTTTGTTGCGACCCGTAATGTCGTTGTAGATATTCACGATTATCCCTAGCACCCATATCGTCACAGATATGGCTCCCATAACGTAAATTACAATCTTTATCGGCTCGCTAACCATCTACGGTCTCCAATCCCAGCTCTTCCATGGTATTGTTGATGTAAATCCTGTCGGCGAACGTGCAACGCTTTCCCCCAATGCATATCGGACGCATTCTGACCACAAGCTCCCGCAGCTTGGCATTCTCGGTCTGTACCTTGTGGAACTCGGCGTCTATCTGGTCACACATGTCAAGCAGTCTTGTCGCGCTCTCCTTATGAAGCCACAGTTCGACGCGCATTTCGTTAGGCGTCGGAAACGGTCCAGTCAGCTCAACCACCCTGTGAGCCATGCCAGACCACCCGCGCACCTCCTCGGTTGGTGTGCCAGTCAGTCTCATCCGTTCAAGGAACTCACACATCAGATACCTCGATTCCCAGCTCGCGCATTGCCGATTGCAGCGTGCATCCACAGCAGACCGTGCGGCACTCGTCGCACGATACGTGACGATTAGCACAGCTCCATGCGGCCTTTGCAAGCTCACGTAGCTTGTCGTTCTCTTCCATCAATTGTGTGTTTTCGTACACCATGAGGTCAAATGGGTCAATCGCGTATTTCATTGCGCGTCTCATCATGTATTTCGGTTTCACTTGACCTCAATTCCGCACTCGCGCATACGCTCCTGATAGTGTGGAAGCTCGTCTTCGCGGTAAATGGTCCCATCGTCGTGAACGTAGTCCCAGAAGCCTTCGAAGTGACATGCGTCGTTCCAAATGTCCTCGCATAGTTTCTGTAGTTTGGCGTTCTCAGCTTCAAGCTTGGAAGCATATTTGTACGCGTCTTCCCAGTTGCCGTAAGCGTGGACTTGTTCGACGTGCCAATGGTCGAGCTCCTTGCGCAACTTAGCGTTCTCGGCCTTGAGCCGTTCGGTCTCACGCTGGACCTCGTGAAGGCAGTCTACGAACTCTCTGGCCGCTTTCCTGACTCCAAACATCAACGAACCTCTATTCCCAGCTCGCGCAAGCGCCTGTCTATGTCATCGTTAGCGCTGTCCCAGCCGTCGTAGTCGATGCCATACTTCGCGCAGTAGTCTCGCGGGTCAATGAGCGTGTCGGCCAACAACTCCCGCAGCTTGGCGTTCTCGGACTTATACCTCTGTGCATCTGTCTTAAATCCGTCTTTCAACGTCTTCAGCAGGTCGATTTTTATCCTCGCTCGCCTAAGCTCTCGTAACCAGTCAGCCAACTGTGCGTGGTCCTTGGCGCATTGGTCGTTGCCACAAGCTATCTCCTCGGCGTGCTCTATGGCTTCGTTAATTGTCATGCGGCACCTCAATTCCAAGCTCCTGAAGCTCCTTTTCGATTTCCACCGCTATACCACAATCTCCGTCATATACGCAAAGTACCTTGCAGTCCTTCTCCAACGGACACTCATAGCAGCCGTTCCTCTCCCACTTCCAAGCCTTTTGGATAAGCTTCCGCAGCTTGGCGTTCTCATCATTGACATGCCTCATGGCCGACCTTACTCTCCGCACCTCGCACGCCGTAGGGGTCTCGTTGTGAAGAAGATAGTCGCGCTCTTTCTGTAGTTTGGCATTCTCCTCCTCAAGCGCGACAATGTGCCTCGATACCACGGACAGCATGCCGCATATCTTGCCAGCGTCGCCAGCACTCAGGTTGTCGCACAGCCATCCTCGCACATCTGCCAGCGCTTCGCTTGCCTTGTCCATTGGTTACCTCGTTTCCCCTGTCGCTCGGTCGCCCACTCCTCCGTGCAACGTCCTGCTATCCACATAAAGCACTGGTATCACCTTTGCGCAAGCCATCGTCGTTCTCCCTTCCCGTTCGCCGTGTCTCAATCATATCACGGTAATTACTAGCTTGTCAAGCTTTATTTCTCGGCGAACATGATTGTCTCGTAGTCGATTTCCTTGAACGCGCTCGGCCATTCCTCGGTGAACACAATCTTGTCCATCATCCAAGAGCCTACCATGTCTATACACGTCCCCCAGTAGTCACCGCCTCCCCTGCCGTTGCCTATGCACGTGAGAAGCGGGAGTGGGTGTATAGTCCAAGTCTGGTTGCTCCACTTTGGCTTGAATCCAGCGACACTCGCGTACCTCCGCAGGTCGATGTAAACGCCCTTGTCTAGGTTCAGGATGTACCCGTCCCTGTGAATCTTCGGAACCTCGTCGAACGGGCGCTCCCTCTCGTCCTGTCTGTCTCCCCAGACTGTCTTGTACACTTTCTCAGTGTAGTACTCGTCAAAGTCATCCGTATCGGTGGCGTAGTCTCCAACCCATGCCACATTGCACGGGTTGTCCCAGATTGACTCCAAGACGCCGTTCACGAAGTCGTTCTCAAGCCAAGAGTGCTCCATGAGCTTCAATCCAGAGAAGTTGTATCCCCAAGAGTTCGGGTCTCTGTCCTCAAAGCCGTGCACTTCTACTTCCCTTGCCGACTTGATTCCGTTCTTGGTCATGTAGATTGCGTTCTGTGGGCAGAATACCTTCGCGCCGTCCTTGCCGCCTACATATGCCATGTAATACTGTCCCATGATTTCTTGCTCCCTTCGATTGACTGTAAGTATATTCTATCACGTTGATTATCTTATTGTCAACAACTTTGTCAGCCTCTTCTGTTCCACTGCTTTGCAAAACCTCTCTTCAAGTCATCCAATACGTACTTTCCGACAATGTTATCCGTGTCGAAGGTAATGTATCCATACAAGAACAAGTCACGTTCGCGGATGATGCATGCATTGTCATGCTTTACGAATATGACGAGACCCTTGCATCCAACACTTCCCCTAAATTTCGTCGTGCACTCCATCCTTGCTCTTCCTCCGCAGAACGGACATGGCTTCAACTCTTCCATATCGCTCTCCATCTCTAGCCCCTTGCCAAGAACGCCTTCTCCTTGGCAATCATCCTCTCGTAGTACCTTCTGAGACAACGCTTTGCAAGCGACTCGACAGTACCCGACTCGTTGAGCATCGAGAGTTCGTTCTCATAGTACGCCAGTTCCGCCATTGAGTGTGCCATAGGGTTTTCCCGAGCCTCACGTTCCCAAGTCTTCATGTCTTGCTCCCTTCGTTTGACCGTAGCTACATCATACCACAGTTGTTACCCAATTGTCAATGATATGTACAAGTCGTGGCAATGTGCGTAGAAGTCCGCCGTATGCGACTTCGGCGCGTCCGAGTACACGACCCTCTTCGCCAAGAACCCGTACTCGGTGCCGTAGATTTCGTTGAGCATGTCAAGCATGCCCTCGGCATTGTCGAAATTGTCGTTTGCGGTCTCGTTAATCCATTTGACGCGTTCCAATCATCGTCATGTCTTGTTCCCCTCCGTTTGCCCGTATCCACATATTACCACAACGGTTATCATGCTGTCAATTAGAATTCTAACGCGATTTGCGACAAATTTCTCGTGAAAACGACCAATTGACCATGATGTGATGGAGACGGCCCGAGAACGGCGTCTCATCGGCTCTAATGGGCAAAGAACGTGAATGCGACAACCAGCATCGCAATCACCATGACCGCCGTGACCCCCAGCAGCAAGAAAAATATGTCATCGTCACGCATCCCTGCTCCTGTCCCTGTGTCCAGCGTTCCTCACGACCCTCTCGTGGTTGTCGTTAGCGTACCACACCACGTCGAAGCGCGGGTCTATCCCAAGCTCGTGCTCCTTGCCGTACATCAGTATCGTGTCTGGTTCGATTTCGTCAAGTATGCGCCCAAGGCCCATGTACAGAAGGTCTGTCCCGTCTTGGCTCTTGAATATGCCAGCCGTCCCCACCGCCACGGTTCCGCCCTTGGGAAGCCCCTCCAAAGAAGCCTCCACGGTCCTCTCGTCGCACCACTGAACCGTGGGTATCACCTCTATGCCGTTGTCCTGCCAGTACTGCATCAGCATCCTAGAGCGGTAGATGTTCCACTGTTGCATCGGCCACGGCATGTCGGTGTACGTCGAGAAGTCTGGCGATAGCGCACCAGCGTACTGCCTGATTATCGGAACGTACCGCTCTGGCTTCGTCCAAAGCCTCTCGAATCGGTAGTCGTCGATGAAGAAGTGGCAGAACGCGTCCGAGTTGTCCTTCGCGTTGGACACTTGGAACGTGGTCAGGCGCTCTGGGACGGCGTACGACGGCCTGACTATCGGCCATCCGTTGTCGTCGCATTCCCATGTTGCGCAGATGTGCATGTTGAGGTTCCTTATCGTTCTCTCACGCTGGGTTCTCATTCCTACACGCCTAAACTAATCGTCGTATGAAACGAATTTCGCGCTGATGTCTATGGTTCCACGCCCATTCTTTCGTGATATGGCGAACCTTTCGAGGGTACTGTCTTCATGAATCGTTGGCATATACTCATCGTCTATGCGTATGCCGTTTCCGTCATTCGACTTCCTGATGAACTTGAGTTCCCATATCTCACACATCGCGCTTTCATAGTCCATATCCGTAAGTCCGAGACATGACTTGATAAGCCTTATATCCTGAGTCTTTGGACACGCGTACCAAAATCCATGTCCATGCGCCATTATCTGAGCCAAAGCCTTCAGAACGTCCCTTGCCGACCTGCTTATCGACGCCGACTCCGCAAATGTCTCCACATATATCCGCGCCGCTTCGGTGACTCCACGAAACGTACGTATCGACTCTATCTTCACCTCGTTCAATTTGGTTCCGTCAAGTAGGTCACGCTCAGTTCCCACCTACATCACCCGAACCGTCTCGTTCGTGTCTCCGTCAAGACATTTCATCTCGGTCGTTACGGTTCCGTTCACGTAGTCGAACGTAGCGCGTAGGTCGGTTATCTCCGCCCAGTTGCCGCGTGCTATGTAGTACGGGTTGACTTGGTATGTCGAACGTCCAATATGCTTGAGAACTCCCTTGTTGCAAAGCTCTCTAAGATGCCTGTCTATCGATGGCATAGAAATTCCGAGGTATTCGGCCACATCCTTCTTGAGTTCGCTGTTGAGATATAGCTTTGCGGCCCTCTTCCTAGTTGGTTCCTTGGTGTTGTTTATGAGCTTGCCAGTCTTCCCGCGCTTGTTTCCAGCCCACAGGTTGTCAACCAAGTCGGTGTGCGAGCAGAATCCGAGAAGCGTCTTCATGGCACCCTCTGGAAGCCCTAGGAACGCGGCCAAGTGATACAGATACAGCTTCAGGTACGGTTCCTCGCCGTCCGTCTCGTGCCATCTGTTAACCGTGGTCTGTTCAAACTCTTGGTGTACCTCACCTGCCTCGTCGATGTATTCGCGAACGGTGTTTTCGTACTCTCTGTCTAGTTGCATGCGGCCTTCTTTTGTCCGTTGTCTATCACTCTAATAATAGTAATAGAGCCACGTAATTCTGTCAACTGTCTAACAGATTAAGTTGAAAATTAAGTTGAGAAAACCGCAGTTTCTATCACATGTAACAGTAATCCTATCATGTGTAACAGCTTTACTATCACAGGTGATAGAAACCTAAAACTCGTTTTTGGGTAATTACCTGCGCAAATGCTCAAAACCTGAGAAAAACCTCTTATATTATGCTTTAGAATCCTGTTTCCTTACGAGCCTTCTCACGTACCACACGAACCTGCTCGCGAAGACCTTGGCCTTCATCGGTTCCTTGGGCCTCCTCCACTCCATGTCCCTTGAGTCGTAGAGTTCCCTCACGTCGCATTCGGCGAGATACACTGGCTTCGAGCAGTCGTCCACGTGGTGCTCGACCACCGCCACGACCGCATACCTCCCAGCGTCCCTAGCCATCTCCACGAAATGCTCGGCGAGTATCCTCTGTCCCGTGGTGAGATTGGCATCGCCAGTCTTGACCTCGAACATCAGCCACGCCATGCCCTTGTAGTCCATTATCGCATCCGTGTCCGTGAAGCTCTTGTTGCGGTCGAACACCATTCCGTCGAACCTGATGAGCTGCTTGGCCCGTTTCTCGTTGTCGAAGTGACCTGTCATTTCCCAGACGTTCCTTCCAAAAAATGCATAAAATCAGCTCAGAAGTGAATAAAAGTGCGGCCAGAGACGGGGTTTGGCCGCACTTTGATGAATAAAGTCACCACTTGAGGTACGCGTAGAGCACGATTGCCATGCACAGCAGCGCACCGCAGAGGAAGGTGACGCCCTCGCCGCCCATCATGCGTCCTCAAGCATCTTTCTGACGTTGTCGTACGTCTCTTGGCTGATTTCCACGGTCTCGATGCGCTGTACGGGCATCTCACCCACCGTGTTGCGAATCTCAGCGAAAGCCCTCATGTCGCCGTCCATGGCCTGCTGGTACACCTTCGCCGCAAGCGCCTCTATGCCAGTAATCTCGTTGCCGTTTCGGTCGATGAACTCCTTGGAGAGAAGCACGTCGAACGCCTCGGAGAACGCCTTGCGCCTACGCTTGGTCTCCCCAGACTTCCTACCGCCCTTCGCGCCGTTGATTCGTGCCTGTTCGCGGTCTTGGTCGCTGGTGAAGTGTCTAAGGTTCTCCAATGATTTCGGGTCTACCATATCGGCTTACCTCCTATTTCTTCCATCTCTCGTTGAGAATCTTCGGGACCGCACATCTCCACTTGACGCTGTGATGCAATCTCATGTGCTTGTCACCCATCGGTATGACCCTGACACATGATGGCGCGTACATCACGCTGTAGAACGACTTGACATACGTTCCCTCGTCCAGATACATCTCACTCATGCCGCCGCTGCTCTTCTGGGTCTGCTGTTGCACCAAAGCGAAGTGCATGGTCGTGAAGAGCAACTTCCCTCGTGCCCCATACGTGACATAGGTGTTCACGTCCTCGTTCACCCTTCCGAGAAACTTGAACTCCCTGTCGGTCCTGCAAAAGAACGAGTTCATCGCCTTCCTCAGACATGACTCCCTGAGCCTGCTGTTGCCGACCCCGCCTATGATGTCGCCGCCTTGTGCCATCGCGACGGTCATCGCACCAGTGTCGTCGAGCCAGTCCAAGAATGCCTCGAATACCGCGTCCAAATTCTTTGTCTTCTTGACTTTCAGCTTGTCTCCCTCGACGTACCTGTGCTCAAAGCTCGTGTAGTCGTCGTCAAGCTCCAAGAAGTGCGTCAGTCCCATGTCCCCCGCTATGTCGAAGCACGCATTCCTCGCATAGACGACCGTCCTTCTGTCACCGAAGGTGTCGGCCTCGTCCATCCGAGCAGCAACGTCCTCCTTGTTGAACACCACCACGTTGTCACCGTATGCATCCATGTACTCGTCATACTGCGGGTCTTCGTCGTCTATCACTATTCTCCACTGGCCCGTATATCCCTGCTTGTTCAGCGTCCTCAACGTCTTTACGTTGTCTGCCCTGCCGTGTGACAGTATGAACACGCAGAACCTACGCTCCGAGGTCAACATCCAACGCCTCCGTAAGCTTGACGTAACCATTCGCAATTGCATCATCGTAGTCGATGATTACCAGCGCACTCCTCTCCATGAGTTCCTGCACCTCCGCACTCGCATGTGCGTAGAACTCCGCTATCTTCCCATAATCGAACACCACATGCCTGTAGGCCGCCATCCTCAGAAATGCAACCTCATCATCCGTGAGCGCATCGGCCACGTGCTCAATCTCCTCGATGAGCTCGTCTGCGAAAGACGTGTCGTAAAGCTCGCCAAGCTCTGGCTCATCACCGACGACCTCATATTGTGGGACCTTGTTCTCCGAGGTGTACCTCTCGGCCTCGCCTTCCGTCTCCTCCAAGTCTGGCATGTCGAACCCAAACTCGCCCATGTCTATGTTCGTTATGGTCTCAAGCTCGTCGCTCAGCACCTCGAAGTCGAACCCAGTGTTCATGGTGAGTTGGTTGTGGACGAGCGTGTACGCCCTTCGTTGCTCGTCCGACAGATAGTCCAAGAAGATGACTGGCAGCTCTTCGATGCCGAGCTTCCTTGCTGCCAGAAGCCTTCCGTGGCCCTCGACTATGACCGCGTTTCCGCTCTCGTCATGCCACGCACCGATTGGGTCGGCGAAGTTGAACTCCTCTATCGACGAGGCTATCTGCTCGACGTGCTCAGACGGATGCAGCTTCGCGTTTCCCTCGTACATTTCCAGCTTGTTCACTGGGACCATCTCTATCTCTAGGTGTGCCTGTTGCCTCAAGACCTTGCCACCCCCACCGATTTCATGACTAATTCAGGGCTATGATAGCATATACCTTGCCAGAACGCACATTCCATACATCTATGCTATACTATAGATTTCAGAGCCGCATGAAAAATCCGCGACCGCGCGAGCAGCCGCAAGGATACGCGTATTCCATGGCATTAAAAACAGGGCAGAGACGTTGCCCCACACCGTCTCGCACGTCCCATACCAAGTGGGTGGCATGGCGTTGTCCCGCGCCGCCAAAAAGGGGCTTGTTGTTTTCGGGCAGTCAAGCTCTGCCTTTCCGCACGGGCGGACGGGGGCGGCGAGTCGCTGGAATTCCTATGCTATTTCGGGGAATTCCCGCCCCCGCGCGTCTGGGCCGCACGTCTGCGTATCCCCTCTGCGCGTGTATATCATAGCATAGAGTCGGGAGAATTCATAGCGCGGAGAAGTGGCAGGGAGTGGGGGACTCGAACCCCCATCGTCTCTCGACACGGTTTTGGAGACCGCTGCCTTGCCAGTTAGGCGAACTCCCTGTGAGAGCGAAGCAGGGACTCCGACCGCCGAGACGGAATCCCTCCCCCGCTAGGCTGCTCCCGATTCACTTGGATTAGGGGAAGCCGAGCCTCCCACCGCGCCCAACGTCGCGACCGCTGTCCTTAAGCGTCAGGTGGTTCCCCCATCTTACCACGTCCGTTATATGCTAGTATATAGTTTCCGAAGTCTCACAAAAATTTCACAGAACGGGGCTTGCTGCTCCTTCGGGAGTTCTCCCACACGAACGCCCTGTTATGGCATTCCGAGCACGTGAACACCTTCATGCGGTATCCCCTTACGTTCAGTGACATGTGGAGCGTGTCGTTGCCGCACCTGAAGCACCTTGCCATTCTGTTCTCCCTTCTATGCTAGTATAGAGATTTGGTGGTCTCAGTTGCCAGAGCGGTCTACCGCCCTCGCGCGAAAGTCGATTTTGCTTTCGGAATCCACGGAGCGAACACGCTCGCCACGCGTCCGCGCGAAAAAATCTCCGTCCGTTCTTTGTTTTCCGTCTTTGGAATGTTTTTGGACGGTTCAGACGCACGCAACCAATCGAATCGGGCGACACGTCGCGCATGGCGCAAT